>ERZ791872.6-NODE-6-length-315596-cov-9.427342_pt1 | contig 315596 bp, 242 predicted proteins | sample MGYA00510279_ERZ791872 | MGnify/ENA primary metagenome ERZ791872 (study PRJEB30046, sample SAMN00792103) | human gut metagenome | study: EMG produced TPA metagenomics assembly of the A metagenome-wide association study of gut microbiota in type 2... | reverse complement strand
ATCAGCATCAGCATCAGCATCAGCATCAGCATCAGCATCAGCATCAGCATCAGCATCAGCAGACATTATACTTCATTAAGTTTTTTATGTTGTACTTCTGCATTTGCTTTTTTGAAGATAAATGCATTGTTGATATGCTGACGCATAGCCGTTTCTGCTGCTACTTCGTCGTGGCGTTCAATAGCGTCTACAATTTGGTCATGTTCATCATCACAGTCATGTGTACGTACAGCATTGAAAGAACTGATGTACATGTCACGATTAACGCGTTCACGGAAGCCGGCTAAATAATCTACAATACGTTCATTGCCAGAGTAATGAGCAATCATTGTATGGAATCGGCTATTCACATCAACACGTTCTGTAGCATCTTCAATTTCATGCATCTCTTTACAAAGGGTTCTTAGCTCTTGTACTTGCTCAGGTGTAGCATGACGAGCACATAATCTAGCACCAAGTCCTTCCATTACTTCGCGAACTTGGTAAAGTGCTACAATTTCTTCTGGAGTGTCAGCTTTTACAGTAACGCCTTTCCAAGGAACGATAACTACGAGATTATCTTTAGCTAATTTACGGAATGCTTCACGTACAGGTGTAGCACTCACTTGTAATTGTTCTGCAATCTTTACTTCGTTAAGCTTCTCTTGAGGCATCAATTTGCCTGTTAAGATAGCTGTTTTTAATGTTAAATATACTTGTTCACTGAGAGGTAATCTTTCGATAGAATCCACTGCGGACAATTTGTATTTATCTTTTGAACTTTGTCTTCCCATTACTAGCCCCTAAACCTTACTAACCATTCGTGCTTTCACACTTTCAAAGAACGGTTAAAATGAGTATAATATAGTATACAACATATCTTAGAAAGTATGTTGTGCGAAATTAAGTGCATACATTACAATTATAGAACTCATCATTAAGACTGTCAATTTAACTATAGATAATAGCTATATCTCATTTTTGAAAGTAAGGAAGTATACTATGAGCCGTTGTTTGATTATCATCAACCCTGTCTCAGGAGGAGGTGCAGCGCGCCGTTATGCCCTCGATTTACAATGGAAATTGAGTACCTTGTTCGAAACGATTGAGGTCAAATTCACCAGAGGCGAAGGCGATGCTACACGTTTTGCTAAGGACGCTTGTGAACGCGGGTTTGATGCCGTATTCTGCATGGGTGGTGACGGCACTGTTAACGAAACCGTTAATGGTATTGCCCAAGGTGGATTCTCCTGTACCTTTGGGTTTATCCCCGTTGGTACAGTAAATGATATGTCTCGTGCGCTCGGCATTCACCAAAATCCAACGCAAGCTATCAGACGTATCGATATCAATGAAACTCGAACCATTGATATCGGCCGTTGTAATGATCGGTATTTCTGCAATAATATTGCAGCTGGCGTTATTCCTAAGGTTGTAGATGAAGTTACACCAAAGGAAAAGAGCATACTCGGCCCTCTCGCGTATTTCTTGAGAGCAGGCCAAGCGTTGTTCACTACAAAGGACTACACGTACCGCATTAAAACAGAGGACGATGATTTCATTTGCAAATCTCCTCTCGTTTTAGCCCTACTTACCAATGTAGTATCTAGCTTTGAGCGTTTTATGCCAGAAGCCTCTGTAGATGATGGTTATATGCGTATCATCATCTTCAAAGAATATTTTATCCTCGATATTCTCAGCGTATTACCACTCATTATCAGTGGTGCCATCTATAACTCTCGTTATACAACGACATTAACTGTGAAAAAAGCTCATATCGAACTTCTATCTGACGTCGATGATTTATCGACCAATATGGATGGTGATGCAGGTCCTGCTATGCCAGTAGACATTGAAGTATTGCCGCGCGTACTCAAAGTATTTGCACCTGCAAAGCATAAAAAGAAAAAAGCCTTAAATCTGCCTAAACTACCACATATATAACAAGTAATTGGTAACACAAAAGCTCTCTATCAACGAATAGAGAGCTTTTGTGTTTATTGATTTATAAGAATCTATACACTTTAGTCCACAATAATTGCATCGTGCAAGCGGAAGCTATAAATATAGCAAGCTTTCACGGGCATCCCCGTCAATCGCTGCAAGGCCTCTTTATAGAGATCCATTTGGATTTTATAGCGCTTGATGAGGTCTTCTCCGGATGTAACGCGATCCGTTTTGTAATCTACGAGAACCCATTCACCGTTCTCTTCAAAGGCCGTATCAATAATACCTTGAAGGAAGAGATTTTCCCCATCCTCTAAGGTGTCGTATACGCGTTTTCCTTCAAAGAGCATGCTAAACGGCAATTCTCGTTCGATACGTTTTGCCCTAATAAGGCGCTTACCAAGATCAGAGCTGAAAAATTTATACAAACTTATATCGCTTAATAAATTTCTCTCTTCCTCTGTGAAAGTCCCTTTCGCCACCAGTGCATCTAGTTCTTTTGTCAAAGAAGCTTGCGTATACTTCACAAGAGGTAGCCATTGCATAGCCTCATGCATCAAGGTACCCCATTGAGCGCCTGTCAATATATCTTCTTCGGACTGTAGTGCTTGTGGCTTTCTACCGAATACGGAATTTGCTAATTCATCCTCCGAAACGATAACAGGCTGAACGCTAATATTACTAGTGTCATCGGCACTAAGATTCGGGTTCGTTGTATCTAGCTTGATAGCCTGAACCGCATCCGACACGGCTCGTTTAGCACCCAAATCTACTGTTGCAACCGATTCATTAAGAGTGTCTATAGTTCCTGCCTCTAGTTCTCGCTCTTGGAATCGTCGTTTCAATTCACTAACGGAGATTTTTGCGGTCCGGCGAGTAGCATCACTGTACGGATAGTTATAGTTGAATCGGTCCACGATTTCCTGCGGTAATTCTACGGAATTAACAGCTTGTAACTCCCGTACCTTGTTAATCGTAGTCTCGTCGATATCCGCTTTATAATCAAGATCACCATAAAGAGAGCCATCATGGATCTCAACCTTTAAACGACACTGTTTATCCGGTAAATCAAAATAAGTTGGCCCTTCGTACTCGATGGCTACGCGCAACGGATTGCCACCATCTAAGTGACGAGCAAAGCCCATAATCATCCAGTCTAGATAACTATTAGCTTGTGTGATAATATCTGTCGGTAACTGTTGAGTTTCTACGGAAGCTGCATTTTTAATGAGCTCACCCATGGTGCTTAACACACCTTTAGAATTTTTAAAGCCTTTAATAAAGCCTGTCATGAATAGCTTATCTCGTGCCCGTGACAAGGCAACATAGAGAATGCGCTGCTCCTCCGCCTTGAGGGCCGCCTCTTTTACGTCTTTCACATAGAACCAAGGCATGGTCGGGAAGGACACTCGAATATCTGGAAAATATCCTTTCAAACCAAGTCCTGCATTTTTATCGATAAGAAGCTCTGAACGCAAGTCCATCATATTGAATCTTTTTTGTACACCAGATAAAAATACTACAGGGAATTCAAGGCCCTTACTCTTATGGATGGTCATGAGGCGCACCACATTATCTGCCTCGCTCACCACATTGGCAAGTGGCATATCTTGGTTGCTGTCGCGCAAGCTTTCCACAAAGCGCAAGAACCTAAAGAGCCCGCGGAAGCCAGAAGCTTCATAGCCCTTAGCTCTATCATATAAGGCAAGCACATTGGCACGACGAACGAGGCCATTCGGCATAGCCCCTACATAGTTTACGTAATCTTGAGATTCGTAAATATCCCACAACAAATCGGTCACACCATGGCGACGCGACAAGGTGCGCCACCGCTCCATATGGCCAATGAAAGCTAATAAGCGCTCATCTTGAGCCTCTTCTGCATAGGTTGGCATGAGCGACCATAGAGACCCCTCACCAGACAGTCGCAATGCGCCTAGTTCGTTCGCATCAAGGCCTACCAGGCCAGAGTGCAATACGGCAGCCATCGGCAAATCTTGTTCCGGATTATCTATGATGGATAACAATGCCAATAAAAGTTGAATCTCTTGTGCTTCAAAGTAACCGTCTCGCTCATTTACAACCGCAGGAATCCCCGCTTGACGCATGGCTTCTACGGCACGCGTCCCCCAACCCGCCAAGGATCTGCGCAAAATAGCAAAGTCTCGCCACTCGATTTGACGGAATGTGCCATCTGGATTTTGCACCTGTTTCTTAGCAGCATGGATTTCCTTGATTTTTTGAATGATGAAATCTAACTCACGCTCGTTGTTTTCAGGGTCATCCCCTTCATCTTCGTCACTTTCACTAGCACCAAGGGTATCCTTACTCACATCTAAGAGCTGCAATTCCACGTCGCCTCCAACCCAATCCTCTGGTGCATCCTCTACGATGCGGCCAGGAACAAGCGATTCAGCCTCTGTATAATTAAGCTCTGCCGCGTCTTCCGTCATGATTTGATAGAACAAAAAGTTCGTAGCCGCCAAAATATTTGCGTCAGATCGGAAGTTTTTCGCCAAGTCGATACGGCGCTCTACCGCATCAGTACCCCCATAGGTGTTGTATTTCTCCATAAATAGAGAACTATCGGCCATACGGAAGCTATAAATAGCCTGCTTCACGTCCCCCACGTAGAACCTATTATCGACGCGAGAAATCAAGTTGATAATCGTCTCTTGCACGCCATTCGTATCTTGGTATTCGTCGACCATGATTTCTTTGAAAGTATCTTGCAGTTCCTTTGCCACTTCAGATGGCCGAGGGTCATCCTCTGTGCCAGGTTCAACGAGAAGAGCCAAGCATAGATGCTCAAGATCGCTGAAATCCATGATGCCTTGCTCTTGCTTCATGTCTCTATAGGCTTTATGAAAAGCAATCGTCAGCTCTACAAGGCCTTCTATGATTGGATATTGAGCCTTAAACTGCTCTTGCAAGATAGCTTCCGGAACGGTGAATATAGCGGTTTGCATGGCTTTGAGGTCATCTTTATTTTGACCACCTAAAGATTTAAACTCTGCTACCAACATAGGGTCATAAGCTTGTGCCTCTTTTGAACCCATACGGAATTGATCCTTAATAAAGGTATCCATATGCTTACAAGCATCGCCCATATCATTCCAAGATTGAGCTGCTGAAAGCATACTTAGTGCAGCCAGTTGATTATCGTATATATTTTGCCACTTATGAGGACCTACGGGATCAAGTAAAATTTGCTCCATCCGCTCTAAGCGCTCCCGAATACGATCGATAACAGCTAAATGATTCGACCACATATATTCGCCCCACATCGTATCACTAGGGTTTATGGTCATCGCCTCTTTATAAGGCTCTAAGGCTTTCCTTAGCCATCCATCAGGATTAGCAAGGGACATGGCGTAGTTATATAGGGACATAATCTTTGCCGTTAAGCCCGCATCGGATTTATCGTCGCTGAAGAAGTCCGCTAGCTCATAGATGTTATAAAGACCCTCTTCATAGGATTTAGTTAATAAATCAGCCAGTACCTCTTGTTGTAGCAATGCCATTTCTGCTTCATTGCCGATACGAGCCGTTGGATTAATATCGAGCTTGTAGAAATAGGACCGGATTACCCATTGGCAAAAGGAGTGCAATGTAGAAATATGAGCAGACGGCAATAGATTGAGCTGTCGTTCAAGGCGTTCTTGCATTGCTGCATCCTCAGTGGATTCCATGGCTTTAGCCAAGGCAAGCCCAATACGAGCACTCATCTCTTGAGCTGCAGCCTTTGTGAAAGTTACAACCATGAGTTCTTGAACAGATAAGGGATTATCCATATCCTTAAGGCGCGTAATAATGCGCTCTACGAGGACCGCTGTCTTACCTGAACCGGCTGCAGCCGCTACAAGCAAGGTCTGATTATCTAAGGAGGAGTCCTTAGGAGCTATAATGGCAGACTCCTGCTCTGGCGTCCATTTAACCCCCATGGTTTTCACCTCCTTCGCTACTATTATTTCCGTCATTATTGTTATTTTTTTCGTTGCTGTTATTTCTGTCGTTACAGTTGTTTCCGTTGTTTCCGTCGCTTAAGACCTCTTTCATCCGTTCTAATGCATCATCTTCAGACAATCTAGACAAATAATTATATCGATTACGGCTAGAGTCAAAGCGACATACCGTTCTATAATCGCAGTATGTACAAGGTCTAAAGCCATTCAATTGATATGGCTTAATCGGAAACTGTCCGTCCCCAATATGACGGCCCGTCTCAGCCATCACGTGATTTGTATAACGGCACATTACATCAAACTCACCAGTACTCTTAACCTTACGTAAATCTCTACTGGAAATGGTTTGATCTTTCTTCGTAGCAATTGGCACATAAGGGCCTCGTTTAGAACCATAGGATAAAAACTTATTATCAATATGCGTCAATAACTCTATATCATCAGAGAAATACCCACTGTTTTGCCACGCGTCACTTTCATTAGCCAACGAAACGGCATCTTCATAAGATATAGGCGCATCAGCAGGGATTTTCGGGTTCTTCACGTAAGAGTAAACCACCGCTGCAGGGGACATAGATTCGCCATGTGTTTTACCATAAGCGGATTCTAACGCTAGCAGATAGGTCATGAGTTGCAGTTTAAGGCCATAATACACATCTTGGGCCGTCACATGAGCGCCACCCGATTTGTAGTCGATAACCATACCATAGGTTTGACCATCCCGTGTATATTCGTCGATGCGGTCAATTTGCCCGATGAGGCGCAAGTAACGGTCTTCACCAAGAGGGACTCGAATAGGGTCCCAGCCACCTTGACGACCAAAGTCTTGCTCTAAATACTTCGTATCAAAATCACTGCGCTTAGACCATTCTACGAGGCGGTCTACCGTCACATGTAATGTTCTCTGTACACGCTGCTCGATGGCCTTTTGGTAGGCATCGCTCGTTTCTTCACCCATCTGATTTTCTTGCAAGATTTCGTCTGCCACTGTGCGACATAGGTTTTCTTGTTCCTCTTCATCGAGGTCACGCCATTGCTTATTGTTTTCTAAAAGATAATTCCCTAAGCACTCTAAATTAGCATGTAAGAATGTACCGATTTCAGGAGCTCCAAAGGAACGCACTGGACGCGGCTCTAATTTCAAACCATATTGAGCATAGAACTTAAACGGACATTGTTGGTATCGTTCAAGGCGCGTCACAGAGCCAGACATATAGTCTTTAGACAAAAATAAACCATTCACTAAATCCTGCGTTATGACAGGCACATCGTTATTATCTCGAATGCCACGTGACACCTCCGCTAAACGAGGACGATAGGCTTCGCTTTCACGAGCCCAGTTATAGAGGCCCCACCAAAGAGGATTGACCTCAAGTCCACTAAAGAGTGCACCCCAACGCTCCGACAACAATGACAGACTTTGGAGTGGGCGCCACACGTAATCTGCCTCTGTATCAGGTGCAATGGAGAGAGGAATCTCTACCGCCTGATCTACGTACCCAAGGGATTCTAATCGTTTTACAACGAGGGACGGCTCAAGACCGGTTCCATCCTCACCAGAGCCCGCATAGGACAAGGTCAACGAATCGGATGCTCGCGTCATGGCGAGGTATAATAGGAAATTCTCGTTGAAAGCCTTCGGCAAGGCACCTTCTGCTAAGGTAATGCCTGCATCGGCCAATTCTTGACGCTCCTTGTCCTTGATGAGTCCTTCATCGCCCATACTTTGAGGGAACACACCTTGGTTGAGGCCCATTACAAACACCTTAGGCCACCACTGGCTGTAACCACGTTCGATGGTGGTGATTACCACATGATCTAAAGACGGAGGAATCATAGAGTAGTTTACATCGCTAAGGCCTTCTTCGAGGAGGAGCATCATCTCATCCAAGGTCAATATTTCATCCTTCATGACCATAGAAATTTCGTCTATAAAGGAAAGGACCGCATTGTACATCTGTTCATGACTAGCTTTAGCTTCTTGATCACCTATAGTTTCTGCGTCCTTCGCCCATTCATAGAGGCGCTCTGGCACTTGCAATATTTCTAACAAACTATATAATTGAGCTCCCCATTCTGCGCCCGTATGTCCATCACTATGAGCTGCAAAATCAAACCACGGAGATAAAACATCCATAATGGTTTGTCTTGCTTTGTTTACACGTGCTCTGCGTGGTGCATCTACGTGGTTATCTTCATTTTGCCCCTCATAAAAGCCTCGTAGGTACGGCCAGCTTTCACGTTCCCATTTATAATGGTCGATACCAAACTCGAGAACGTAGTTCTCTAGCTCATCTACAGCCTCACGAGTAAGCAGCATCAAGTCCGTCTTGAGCAAGAGGAACATGCTGTCTCGACTATAGTTATGACGTACGATATCAAAGAGAGCCGTCAACAGCTCGCCTAACGGATGGTTTTTCATAGGCCGCTGACGGTCGATAAAGTGCGGAATACCGTAGCGAGCAAAGACCTTTTCTAGGGTGTCACCATAGGTTTCAGACTCGCGGAGCATAATACATACATCTCGGTAACGCGCCTCTTCAGATGATTCTACATAGGCTAAAATACGACGAGCCACAGCATCTGCTTCGCGTTCCCGGTTATAGCCTCGAATAAGCGGAATCGTTTCATCTGTAGAGTTTTTCTTACTAGGGCTAATAAAGTAATTAGACTCTAACTCTCGAACAATTTGAGGCCCTCGTTTTTCCTCAAAGCCAACCCAGTTGATACCAGAGCCATAACGAGCGACTAAGGTGTCGTAAATCTCTAAAGGACGGCTGAAAAGATGTTCCCCTCGGCGAGCAAATTTTAACGCCTTTGGAGCCATCGGTAAATCGATAGTAATAACGGCTTCCTTCGCCAAGTCAAACAAGGTATAAATCAACTCATAGTGTGTGGGTGTAAACCAATGGAAACCATCGATAAAGACGTGGCTATTCTCCATGAGAGGAGATTGTGGCAAAGCCTCTACGATTTCCATGATAGGATCGATGTCGCGCTCCCCATGTCGACTGAGTTCCTCTTCATAGGCAGACATACAAATAGCTAGCTCGCGCAATTTCTTTTGTAATACTTTATTGTTAACAGATTCTGCACCTCGTTCTAGGTCAGCAGGGCCTACACGGAAGGCGCGAAATTCAGAAAAGAGTTGTTGCAATACAGAGGAAAACTCAGGTCGCTTTGTGGCCTGTTCTAACAGCCCGAGTTCCTTTTGTTTTCGTTTCATTACAAGGCGCAACAACATAGACCGGCCAAAGCTTGATAAACTTGATTGACCGACCCCTTTTGAGCCTATCGATTGATATATCTGATAACCCAAACGACCAAAGCCTACGACGCGAACCGTAGTAAAGCCTTTCTCAGGCATAAATTCAGCTAGCTCCCGTTCCACCCGATAGGTGGCAGGTTCAGGAACAAGCAAAATTATTGGTTCCCCTGGACAGTCTGTCATGACCTGACGTATGCGCTCATATACGGCACGTGTCTTGCCTGATCCAGCCCGTCCATAATAGACGCTAATACTCATGAGACCTCCCTAGTGAAACTTTCACCATCTCAATTGATATAATCCACAAATTTATATTGCTCATATCAGTTAACGCATTAGATATAGCACTACACAAATTAATTGTAGCACTATACGAATTAGATATAGCATTAAACGAAATTTTTCGATATAATAAATTACTATACTGATTATTATTATATAGTAATATGACATTCTATGGCTAATTGTACAATATTTGACTCATTTGATTATATTTATTTATAATTAAGATAATATTTTATATTTTATTTACAATTAGCATGAATTCCTATATAATACAAGTTAGTATCTGTGTTATTTGTAAAATCATGTATTTAGGAGTAAATTATTATGAACAAAAAACATTTAGCAACTGCTTTTGCAGTGTTTGCAGCGACAACGATGTCTTTCTCTGCTTTTGCTGCAACTATTGATGCTAATGCACGCGCTTACGAACGTGCTTCAGCAGAACAATATTCTTATCCTGCACCACAAGCGGCTACGCCAGCTTACCAAACTAGTTATGCCACAAGTGCACCACGCCCTGGCTACAAACCATTGCCAGCAGTGCCTTATACAGCAGGTGATATGGCTCAACAAATGCCTGTATCTAAAGAATTAGGTGATCCAATCTTTGTGGCACCACAAACAACAGCTGTAGGTCTTCAAATCATGGATCCTATCCCTACTGAAACCCAACCTGTATACCAAGAAACTGTAAACTCCGTAACAGCTAATGGCAACGGCAGCTCCTACGTTTCTCGCTACAAAGCTAACCAATTGAACGCTTTCGACTTGTTGTTAAATGGTAAAACTTACACATATGACTTGCCTGCATACACTAACGGCTACCAAGTGAAAACTGCTAGCTCTTACAACCGTGCTGGCAACGGTGTTGCGAATGTATTCTCTACAAACGTAATCACTGAAGCAGTTGTAAACAACAACTCTTTGCGCATCACTGTAAACATGACTCAACCAACAGCTGTAGCAGCTGCTAAATTACGTTCCATGCAACAATCTGGTCAAGTAGCAAGTGGTGAAGTAGCTGCATTGTTCGCTTACAATGAAAGCTATGATGGTGTAAAACAAGCAGCTCATTATGATATTTTCAACAACAACGGTCGTTACATCGTTGTTAAATCCGGTGCTGTAACTGTACCAAATGGTGCGCAACACCCTTATGCAACTGCATTATTTGCAGTAACCGAAGACACTGTAGCAGCTGTAACCGTATCTGGCAACACTGCTGAAGCTTCTGATTTAGTAAAAGGCACTGCATATGCAATCGCACAATCTGCTAAGGTGTCCAACAATAAAGTATCTACTAAATCTAAAAAATAATTCGTTACGAATTTAATTGTATCTGGTGAAAGCCCCCAACTTTCGCTAGCACAAAAGGCTATAAATCACTAACTCCCCCAATGAGGCAACTCATTAGGGGAGTTTTTATGTTCTTTATATTACAGTTGCATTATAGTCCCGTTACAGTCGTATTATAGTGCCGTTATAATCGCGTAAAGACCTCTAATGCCTTATACGCCATTAATCGATAACCGCGCTCGTTGGGGTGTACCTCTCCAGCAAAGACAATTTGTCCAATTTGATCCGCTTCAAACAAGGTGGTATAGAAATCTATGACCTTAATATTACGCTCCGCTGCGTAGGCTTTTAGCTGTTCATTAACCTCTCGTACAACCAGATTTAATCCATCCATATCGCTATCAATTTGAGTTTCTAAACCGATGATTACCATCCCTTTTGTACTAGCCAGCTCAATAGCTTTCACCAAAGTCTTGTACACATAGGTACTATCTCGACCTTGTAAAATATCGTTAGTGCCACACATCAAGAAAATATGACGTGTTGGATCGGATACAGCAGTAACCGCCCAATTTTCAATATTATATATCATCCCCTGTACGGAGCAGCCATCTTCACCATAATTTGTAAAATTAACGTTCTCTATGGAAGCATCGCAGATTTCGACCCAACCGCGTCCATAGGGTACATCATAGCCACGCGTAATGCTATCGCCAAAACAGATGATTTCCATTTACATCCCTCCTGTACTATGACTCAATCATATAATAAAAGAACACCATACACAATATACATATTAATTACAAAAAAGGACCCGTTTTAATCTACCCTCCAATTAGACGCAATTTTTAGAAGGGCAGTTCATTTACGGATCCTTTTATATTATTTAAGACGAATGAAGAACAATGCACATGCACCGATGATCGGCGCTATGGCGATAGACATCAAGGACATTTGGTAGCTGCCCGTCATAACGAGGACATTCCCCAAGAGTAGTGGCGCCAAGAGAGCACCGATTTGATTAAACAAATTTACAAAGCCCGCTGTTGTGCCGCGCAAATGAGGTGCTGCAGACTGAACTACTAAAGCATTGGTCAACGCACTATGCATAAAGGCACCAATACCGAGGATTGGACCTGTTACAAAGAGCATATTTGGATTTACCGTACTTGCAAACAAGATTAAAGCGGGCGCAAATAAGAACATAACGAGCGCCGCTAAATGGTTCTTCTTAATTGGCAAAATATCAGATAAAATACCAATTGTTGGTTTCGCAATGAGCGCAGCCGTACCAAATACGCTCATGACTTGGCCTGCATAGATAGCAGTTACACCTAATTGTTTAACCATGTACAAGTTCGCCCATTGCGTTACGCCCCAAGTCGTACCTGTTGCAAAGAAGCCCGCAATGGCCAAACAACGAATGTTGCGGTTGGAAATGATGTGCTTCAAGTTTTCTACTAAGGACGTTTGGCCTACACCAAGTTTAGCAGCCGCTGCAGAAGCCTCGGCTTCTCGTTGTGCTAGGATTTCTGCACTTGGCTTACGCACCGTGAAGTAACATAACACGAGTACTGCCAATGGCAAGATAGCTGTAGCAAGGAATGCCGTTTGCCAACCGTAATGTGTAGCTACATATGGAGCGTAAAGGTTTACCGTAGTAATACCAAAGGAAGTACAACTCATGAAGATACCTACGGCCGCACCGCGTTGGTTAGGACCGAAGTGATCTCCGATAGCGCTCAAGCAAGAAGCTTGTACAGGACCAGACATAACACCTAACAAGAAGCGCAAGCCCCAAGCCATGTTATAGTCTGTAATGGTACTCATCAAAGCCGTTACAGCAGCCATGCCGATCAAACTAAACAAGATAGTACGTCTATAACCAATTTTATCAGCTAAAATACCACCTGGCAGTACCGTTAACGCATAACCAAAGTAAAAGGCCGAAATATGTTGAGCCCCCATCTTAGCTGTAAAATGCAACGCCTCATTGAGGATAGGCATAACAGATGCCCAAGACAAGCGCATAACAAAGCTCAACAAGAATGTGAGCCACACGCTAAGGAGAATTAAAATCTGAGTTCGCGAGAAACTAAGTCGATTCATACGAGCTCCTTTCTACAGAATATCTAATAAATATATCGATAGCATATCATAAGTGAGTAAAGATTGGCTACATAAAACTATTCTCTCTATCGTCAATTCTCATTTACTTTCACCTATGCTATACTGAAAGCAATGAAGAGTCTTTGTTGTTAATATTCATAGTATAATTTAGTATCTCCAGCAATATAACTATAGATGCTAAAAATATTACTAATCTGTAATTACCCGCATAGGAGATTGTATTATGTTTTTCTTTAATGATATTCAGCCCATAGGCAATAGTACTGAAAACTCTTTCGACTCTATCAAACAAATTGATGCTAATGGAAATGAATTTTGGTATGCACGAGATTTACAAGCTATTTTAGAATATACAAAATGGGATAACTTCTTAAATGTTATTGAAAAAGCCAAAATAGCTTGTCAAAATAGCGAATTATCTATTTCCGACCATTTTGCCGACGTCGGGAAAATGGTACATGTTGGGGTTGCTAATAGAGAGATACAAGATATTGTATTATCTAGATATGCTTGTTACCTGATAGCGATGAATGGCGATTCCAAAAAATCGGTTATCGCACAGGCCCAAACCTATTTTGCAGTTAAAACTCATGAACGTGAAATGCAAGAACAATTTATATCCTTGTCCGAGGATGAACGTCGATTACTAATCAGGCAAGATATAAAGGAACATAATACAGCATTATCAGAAGCAGCCAATAATGCAGGAGTTGAAACACCTCAGGACTTTGCTAAATTCCATAACTCAGGCTATCAAGGTTTATATGGTGGCTTAGGTAACATGGAAATCCATAAGCGAAAAGGGCTGAAACCTTCACAAAAAATATTAGATCATATGGGAAGTGAGGAATTAGCGGCCAATTTGTTTAGATTGACACAAACAGAAGGCAAATTACGTCGCGATAATATTCAAGGTAAAGAAAATGCAAACATAGCGCATCGAGAAGTCGGTGCAAAAGTGCGTCAAACAATTAAAGAATTAGGTGGTACTATGCCTGAAGACCTACCTACTCCACCAAAAAGTATTAAACAATTAGAAAAAGAACAGAAAAAGTTAGAAAAAAAATAATCTCTTCCTCCATACAATTGCCATTAAAGACATTTGGTAACTTTGTTCAAGATAAGTTAGATTTTGACAGTACATTTTAGTGTTAGTTTATAGAATATAAATAAAATGCCCCCATTACATACTGCATGCAATGGGGGCATTTTATTCTTTTGGTGGCAAAATGGTGGCAAAATTGCGTTATAATTCGTTATAATTTCAATTCTATAATACCATTATAAACCTTTATTCTTACTATGTTTGTTATAGTTTGTTACGATTTGTTGTAATCTGTGATAATTGTATGTATTGGTGGCGGAGAGGGTGGGATTCGAACCCACGGCCCCTTGCGGAGTCACTGGTTTTCAAGACCAGCTCCTTAAACCACTCGGACACCTCTCCATAACGGTACTATTATATCAGATTAGTCTAATAATAAGCAATAACGTAATACATAAGCAAGCAAAAAAGCTGACTTACAGCCAGCTTTTTCATTTGTATTTAACATTTGGTATTGCCCTAATCTATTAGATATTTGTCATATATTTTAGAATAGGTCTTTTTTCCACATGCCTATGATAGCAATGATGGAACACACCACGGAAATACCTACTACTTCGTAGAATCCATTCGGATCATCCTGAAACGGCAACGCCACATTCGTCCCCCACAGGCTGAATATAATTGTCGGAACCGCCAAAGTAATCGTAAGGGCCGCCAACATTTTCATAACCATGTTGAGGTTATTAGAGATGATAGATGTGAAGGCGTTCATCATGTTCATCAAGATATTGGAATACATTTCAACCATCTCGATGGCCTGTTTATTCTCGATGATAACGTCCTCTAGTAAGTCCTCATCCTCTTCATACATCTTGAGCAAATGTCTATACGTGCTGTGTCCACGCAAGCGCAATAGACGTTCCATAACGGTACCATTCGTGCGCAACGCAGAGGTAAAGTACGTCATGGATTTCTGTAATTCCAACAATTGGAAGAAGTCTTTGTTCTTCGTCGTATGACGCAACTGAACTTCGATATCGTCGGTACGGCGGTTAATTTGTTGCAAGTAACGTAAGAACAATGTAGCTGTACGGTACAAGATTTGGAACAAGAATCGTGTCTTTTTATACGTATAGAACGTAGACAGTTGATTTGAAATGAACGGATACAACACCTCAGATTCTTCAAGACATACGGTAATAAAGAAGTCAGGTGTCAAAAAGATACCAAGTGGCACCGTATCGTACATATCATTACCACGAATCGCAGGGATGTTGATAACCACGAAAATATAGTTGTCCTCTAACTCCACGTGAGAACGTTCTTCCATATCGAGGGCGGTCTTTAAAACGTCCGTTGGAATTTCCGTCAAAATGTTGATGAGGGACAACTCATCGGGGTCTGGGTTCACCAAATTTACCCAAGAACCTTTTGTGGCATCTGATACAGTGCAGTCTGAAACTAACTCTTCTTCTATGTGTTTGTACACCGTGATCATGCTATCCCTCCTTCCAACGAACATATAGTAATCATCTAATAAATTATATACTATTTTATAGCTATTATTCAATTCAATTGTGAAAGTTTTGTTTATGTAGTACATACATAAATCGCTTTATGTCTATTAAGAATGCACAATTGTATATGTTAAAAGCATCTTAAAACTATCCTTATATCAAATCTAGCGAATAGATAGATTAATAAGGCTGCTAAACTAAAAAATCCACCAAATGATTAGACCACTAAAACTTACAGTGAGTAAGTATGCAAACAAATAATTTAAAACATATCATTAGGTTAAAGCTTATAAAAATAACCTCTATACTGGCTTGTCGCTAATATAGAGGTTATTTATTTTGACTCTAACCTTTTAGATCAGATATCTTATATTATATGCTTTATATGCTTTGTATCCTATAGCTTATATATTCCTATATAAATCTATACGATTACTGTCGCCAAATTAACGGCGCAAGATACGAATAGAGTTCAAGATACAAAGGATGGATACGCCAGTATCACCGAATACCGCCCACCACATGGATGCATAGCCCATAAGGCCTAATGCCATGATAAGAATTTTAACGGCAATAGCGAATACTACGTTTTGCCATGCTACGCGCAAAGTCGCTTTGGACAAGTCGAGTACGTGAGCGATGGCAGTCAAGGACGAACGCATGAATACAACATCTGCCGCTTCGATAGCCGCATCAGCACCGCTACCCATCGCGCCACCTACATCAGCACCAGCAAGCACTGGTGCATCGTTGATGCCGTCGCCTACGAACATAGTTGGACCATATTCAGAGCGAATATCTTGTACAACAGACAATTTATCTTGTGGCAACAATTGAGCACGAACCGCACTTACGCCAGTTTCTTTAGCAATATAATTAGCACTTGCTTCAGCATCACCTGTAAGCATGACTGTTTTAATATCTTGACCATTAAGATCTGCAATCGCTTCTGCGGAATCTGGACGAGCTTCATCAGCGATAATAATGCGACCGAGGTATACATTACCTTCTGCTACTAGTACTTCTGTGCCGTATGCAGCAGCTTCTGTTGGGTAACCTTGAACAGCATAGCGTTCCATGAGACGACGATTACCAACGAGGACTTGTTGACCATCAACGGTGCCAACCATACCTTCGCCTGCTAATTCTTGAACAAAGTCAGACGCTTCTACAACGATACCTTGTGCCTTTGCTTCGGAAACGATGCTTGTTGCGATTGGATGTGTAGATACTGCTTCAATAGCAGCCGCCATAGATAATAATTGAGCATTGCTCACATGGGAGCCTACAGTTTCTACGTTTTGTACTTTAAATTCACCAGATGTGATAGTACCAGTTTTATCAAGAGCTACTGCTTTCACATTAGCCAACGCCTCGATAACTCGACCACCTTTTAATAAGATACCGTGTTTAGACGCATTGCCGATACCGGAGAAGAATGCAAGTGGCACGCTAAGCACCAATGCACATGGGCAAGAAATAACGAGGAATGTTAAGGCTGTGTAGATCCATTTATGCCATTCACCAGTAATAAGGGATGGGATGATAGCTACAGCCAATGCAAGAGCTACAACGATTGGTGTGTATACGCGAGCAAAACGCGTAATGAAACGGTCGATTTTAGGTTTAGAGGATGCTGCATTTTCCACGGCATCAAGAATTTTAGTAACCATGGATTCTTCAAGAACCTTATCTACACGCATTGTAATGCGACCAGATTCGTTGATACAACCAGACATAAGTTGAGTGCCAGGTACGGCGCGAACAGGTACAGGTTCACCTGTTACAGGTGCTGTATTAACGCGTGTTTCACCTTCAAGCACTGTGCCATCTAGAGGAATTAAATCGCCAGGACGAACTTCGATAGTCCAGCCTACTTCAACCTTTTCAGGAGCCATAACTACGATTTCACCACCGCAGTCTGTATCTACAACCCGCACCTCTTGAGGACGCATATCGACAGCGTTCATGATTTCTGTACGACTACGATCAGTTGCTTTTTCTTCGAAGAACTCACCAATACGGTAGAACAAGATAACACCTACGGCCTCAGGCAATGCGTCGATTGCAATGGCGCCCAATGTAGCGATAGACATCAAGAAGTTCTCATCAAATACTTGACCTTTTAAGATATTACGACCTGCGATACGCAATACTGGGAACGCAAGTAAGATATAGGCAATATAGTAAATTGGAGTTTCGATAGACTCTGGCATGCCAATGGACGGCACAACTGTAGTCAACGCTTCGTAAGCCATGAACAATAGGCCTGCTACGATAACTGCAATTGTTACTGCCTCACTGCCATGATCCTGGTCATGACCGTGTTCATCTACAGACGCTTTAGATTTACGCTCATAATCTGCCACTGTAACGCCTTCTTCGATAGCATCACAAATATCTTGGATATCACGCTTTAGCGCTTCACGGTCTTCCCAAGAACCAGTCAATTTTAACTGATGAGTAGCAATTGTAAAGTTTGCAGTTTCTACCACATCCATTTTACGGATACGATCTTCAATTTTTGCTGCGCAGTTCGGACAGTTCAAATCCTTCAACAATAATGTTTCTTCCATGATATCTCCTTTGATAATAGTGAAAGTTTCTATCCTGTATTATAAGTTAATTTATTGTCTATTTCTAATACTTATTAGACATATCTTGTTTCATATCTTGTTATATATGTTCCTAAACATTATTCATCAGATATTTTTATTTATATGAATATCTGTTCATATGTTTATATTACATTAAAGGAGATTAAATGTCAATACAAAATTATATTCACTATATATCAAATTTTATTTACTTTAGATCTAACTATATTCAGTTTATATCAAGTTTCGTTTTACCAAGAATTGATGTGCTACATCAGCTGGTAATTGATGTTCCGTTTCAACGGCATAATTCATCTTTGCCATCTCTTGATCTGTAATCGTATGATTTAAACTTTCTAATATAGGGCGCAGTTCAGGATGAGCGATCAACACTTCACTACGCACCACATTACCAGACATATAGGATGGATATAAATGTTTATCATCTTGTAACACCGTAATCGGTGCAATACTTAATTGACCATCAGTCGTGAATATCGGCATTGCATCCACCTCTCCACGACTAATAGCCGTATATTTTAGACCTATATCCATATCTTTAGTCGCTTTAAAGCTCATGCCATACACCCGTTGTAATCCAGGATAGCCATCCTCACGACCAAAGAAATCATATTCCCCTCCTAATGTTAGGGATGGTGCTATACGAGCAAGATCAGAATACGTTTTTACGCCATAACTCTGAGCGATTTCATTACGCACCCCTATGCCATAGGTATTATTAAAGCCGTACATGCCGACCCACTCAAAATTATATTTCTCTTTATAAGCCTGTGAAAGCTCATTAAATAGGCTTTCATCATACGCATCCGTACGTTTCAGCACAGCAGACCAAGCCGTACCAGTATATTCAGGATATATATCAAATTGGCCGGAAAGCATAGCTGGTTGAATATTTGATGTACCACCGCCTACACCTTCTGTAACCTCTACGGTTAAATCAGTCTTCTTCTCGATTAATTCTTTTAAAACATTCCCCAAAATAAGCTGTTCCGTCATAGGTTTCGTTGCAATATGAATAACATCGGTCTTCACATGACGGCAATACATAGCCCAGCCACCTATACCCATTGCAATTAGCGTCATAATCGAAACAAATATAATCGTATAACGCTTCATATGAGGGCTAATACGCGTTACTCTTTCACCTAGAGAAAAGAGCGCATCAACAGTAATGGCTAATAGTGCAATCAGTAGACTACCGGCAATCGTCAAAGCACTTTGATTCGTTGTAATGCCCCTATAAATCGCCACACCTAAACCACCAGCACCAATAAAGGATGCAATACCTGTCAAGGCAATGGTCATAACGAGCATAGTCCGTATACCAGCCATAATCGTCGGCATAGCCAAAGGAATCTCTATATTCCACAAACGTTGAATCCGCGTGAGCCCTAATGCAATCCCCGCTTCACACATGGCTTGATCAATCTGGTTAAGACCAGTAAATGTATTTCGTACCATCGGTAATAAAGCATATATAACCAATGCAATAATAGCGGTCGTATTACCGACACCGGATACATACAATAAGAGACCTAACATCGATATAGAAGGAATCGTATATAGGAAATTGACCATTACCATAACTGGCGCAGCTAGCCTTTTATATTCGTATATAAGAACACCCAACAATCCGCCGATAATGATCGCAACAACAGAAGCTAATACTGAAATTTCTATATGCTCCCATAATAGCTGGAGGAAAAAATCATAGCGATTGATAAGTAATGATATGACATCATGCATTACATACACCGCCTTTCTAAGTCAAGAAACACGAAAAATTATATAGGCATATTAGAGTCAATAAAATGCAAGAAATCTTTATCAAGCTATATTTACCCATGATACTATTGTATACCTAATTATTTCTTAACTCTAGTCTATTTACCATACACAGTAAAAGCCATCATTTATATTTATATATCATACAAGTTCAGCTCTTTAATATATCTGAAAGGAATAACAGTCCCTTGTACAGAGAGAATTTGTAATTGCTCACTAATCATATCAACAACGCCTATAAGCTCCGTATATTTTTGTTTGTTGTAATAAACAATTCGTACCCATTCCCCACAACGTACAGATTGTAAAACTGTATTTAACTCATCTATTTGATCCTCTGACAACTCTGCCCGATCTTCTTTTGGCCTTGCTACAGCAGTTAATAATGCTTCAAAGCCCCTCAATGCCGCAAAGGGCATAAATTGTTTTGCTCGCTGTAACCGAGACATGCGATGTTTCATTAATGTATACCTCCCCTTACGCGACTAATGTATTTCCAATGTATCCATTATAATATCTATTCCCCATTATGACCGCCTACCAAGGTATTTCTAAAGCGCATGGTTCCTTCCTCTTGTAAGCTCGATGCACGCAAAATAGAATTCTTACCAAACTGTTTCTTAATGGATAGCATAGCCTCTTGTACCTGTCGCTCTTTTTCCTCTTCATTTGTAGTAAGAGTGCTAAATAGGTCCACCTCTTGAGGTATGGCGGATCGATTGACTAAATCCTCAAAGCTGACCCCTATACGCCGTATGAGCTCATTCTTATGGCAATGCTGCTCGTATAATTTAATAACCGCCGTCGTCAAGGTCTGTAGAGAATCTGTATACTGCTTAAGCTTTTTAGAACCTCCTGTAGAGCGCATCATTTCATTAGCATAGCCGATATGAACATAGATATGATTTGTAACCCCTTTAATTTGTAAAAGCTCTAACACCAAGGACTCTACCATTTCACGCATAGGCACGCATGCCTCTTCATAGGTATAATTGCGCAACAAAATCTGACTGTGCGAGATAGAGTGCTTAATGGGGCGATACGCGTGAATATCCGCAATCGTACAAGGCTCACGGCCCCAAGCATGGTCAATGATGAGCTCTGCATTAATGCCAAACTCCTTGTACAACTTCGCTTCTGGAATCATGGTAATACCATGTAAATCATAAGCACCATACTTATGCAAACGATTAGCTATGCCCTTACCAATCTGCCATATATCGGTCAAAGGCTGATGATACCAGATTGTCTCTTTAAAAAGGCTTTCATCAAGATAGCCTATAAAATCAGACGCATGTTTCGCCAAAATATCAAGGGCAATCTTAGCAAGAAACAAATTTGTTCCGATTCCAACGGTGGCATAAATCTTCGTTGCCACTAGCACCGCATCAAGCAACATCTGCGCCAACTGACGAGGCGTCTTTTTATATAGTGGTAAATAGGGCGTAATATCGATGAAATACTCGTCGATAGAGTACACATGCACATCTTCGGGCGCCACATACTTGAGCAAGGTTCCATAAATCTCAGCAGACACCTGCATATACCGCTTCATATGTGGCTTCACCGTCAAATACTCAATATGCGGTGGAATCTGAAAGAGACGACTGCGGTTTTTAACACCTAATTTTTTTAAGGCTGGCGAAATAGCCAACGTAATAGCCCCCTTGCCACGAGAACCATCGGCCACCACCAGAGGTGTTGTAAACGGATCCAGTCCTAAATCGGCACACTCTACAGACGCGTAAAAACACTTCAAATCAATACACATATACATCCGATCCGTATCACCTGAACCCATACAAACACCCCCTAAACCGCTAAACAACGGGCTTTTACAAAAAACAGAACACAAAAATTTCTATGATTAGTATAACAAAAACCGAGAGTATTTTCAAACATATGTTTGTTTTTATAACAGTAAATTTTGAACATAAAAAATAAAAAGAGTACCTACTATTAGACATCAAATCTAATAGTAGGTACTCTTAAGTACGCATATAACTTAACCCAATATGGTTTCTTTAGGACTTGTATAATAAACTAAACCCTTTTCACTACTATAATCCATGCTAGACTCTTTGCGGCTACAAAAGTGACCTCTAAGGTCTATAGAAATCTTTCTTAACCACAATTGTTGTCGTTTATTGCTCAAAAAATCTTTTCCGTTATCACAAGAATCAAATAATTCAAGAGCTTCACTAAAAACCTCGGACTCACCACAGTTTATAGCTCGAAGATTAGTAAGGTAGTTACGCTTAAAAGCATCAAAGGCATCAACGCAATACTCACCTAACTCAATCAAAAACACGGTATACCCTAGCATAAAAATCATCATGATTTGCTCAAAACTATGATGAGATACAAAAGAAATATAGAGATGATCAATACTATCCGTATTAGGTACATCAAACAAATTAAAATCATTAATACAAGTATGATATGAGGACTCCATTAATCTAGATACACAATCCAGTTCCAAGGAATCTATCGCATCACGCAAATGACCTTCCCAATCAAAGTCTTCAAACCACTCTGCTGCATCAACAATATCTTCCATTCCCATACCTTGGAAAACAATCTCCCTTAAGTCCTTTGACAACCGGTATTCATCAATTAAATCTATCATGGACAAATGATAATGTAGACTCTCAAATACGCCTAGACTAATACGCTTGTATTTATAAGCCTCTGCAGCACCTAATCCAACCAGCAACAAATAAAACTCAATATTTTGTTTTCCACTAATAGTTAAATTCATCATACAAAGGATGGAAACCTTATATTCCACCTCACAATACTTACGTATTGTACGACACTATAAAATCTATCTAGTACTATTATACACTTGAATACGATTTATTTTCTACTAGTATAACGCCAAAACTTCTATTATCTTCTCTCCCAACAATACAACGAAAACTATCGAGTGCCACTATATTGATGGGACACCTTCATATGTACAGTGATAAAAAGAAAGGACTATACTTATGCAGCGACATCAGGTCACGAGGAGCAAAGAAGTATAGTCCTTTCTTTTTAATTAAAATGTAGCTATGTCACGGGGCCCCATCAATATACGGCACTACCCGATAGTTTTCATTATTGTTCCGGCCCTAGGTCTCGGAATTCTACGTCTCTAAATTGTGTTAATTCCCCAACGAATTGGAGTTCTACGGTACCGACGGAACCGTTACGGTGTTTACGAATGAGGACTTCTGCATTGTCCCCTTTTTCAGAGTTTTCATCGTAATATTTATCGCGGTACAAGAAGATAACGATATCTGCATCCTGCTCGAGGGAGCCAGATTCACGAAGGTCCGAAAGTACAGGCCGTTTATCTGGTCTGCTTTCAACACTACGAGACAACTGCGACAAAGCGATAACCGGCACGTTAAATTCACGAGCAATCAATTTAAGATTACGAGAGATTTCGGACACCTCTTGTTGACGGTTTTCACTGCCCTTACCAGCATTTCGACCTTGCATCAACTGAATATAATCGACGATAACGAGATCAAGGCCATGTTCCACCTTGAGACGGCGTAATTTAGAGCGCATATCTTGTACGGTAAGACCCGGCGTATCATCGATAAATAGCTTGGATTTGCTCATGCGGTCCGCTGCGGCGATAACCTTTTCCCAGTCAGCAGGATCCATGTTCGCACGGCGCAATTTTTCAGAGCTCACCCCTGCCACGGAGGACAAAATACGGCCCACAAGCTGTTCCTTGCCCATTTCTAGGGAAAAGAACGCCACCGTCTTGTCATACAACATCGTTACGTTTTGAGCGATATTCAAGGTAAAAGCTGTTTTCCCCATGGCAGGACGAGCTGCTACGAGGATGAGGTCAGATTTTTGTAAGCCGTTAAAAATATGGTCCACATCTTTAAAGCCTGTTGGCACGCCTGTAATAGCACCATCATGCTGTTGCAGTGCATTGAGTTTATCTAGATTAGATAAAACCACTTCCCCAATGGCAGCAAAAGATGATTCAGACTGGGTTTGACCGCTTACGTCTAGCACCATTTGCTCTGCCTTGTTAAGGATAGCCGTCGGTTCATCTTCGCCAGCATACGTCATGCCAACAATTTTATTTCCTGCATCGATGAGGCGCCGCAACTGAGCTTTCTCGCTGATGATTTTCGCATGTTCCTCAACATTGTATGACACTGATTCATTCGCAAGAGATGTAATATAAGCAAGACCTCCTACCGCATCGAGGCGCTTACGACGATCTAGCTCTTCACCAACGGTAATAAAGTCAGCTGTCTTATTGGCATGCACGATTTCTAAAATGGCATCGTAAATAATACGATGTGCATCGCGGTAAAAATCTTCAGATTTAAGAATACTTGTCACCGTATCTACAACAGCGCCCATATTGGATCCATTAGTTAATAAGGCCCCTAAAACGGCCTTTTCCGCATCTAAATTATGCGGCGGAATGCGTACATCCATGATAATCCCCTTCACACAACCACTATGGATAAAAGAATTCACCATACTCCAAGAGCATGGTGAATACTATTATTCGGCTACTACATTAACCTTGATAGTACTTGTAATTTCAGGATGAACACGCACTAGTACGTCATGTACGCCCAATGTTTTCAATGGTTCTTTAATTTCGATTTTCTTTTTATCGATATCTACTTTATATTGAGCTTTAGCAGCATCGGAAATATCTTTAGCAGTAACGGAACCGAATACACGGCCTTCTTCGCCCATGCGAACTTTTACAGTCACTTCAACCTTAGTCAATTGAGCGGCCAAGATCTTAGCTTCGTCATTTGCAACGGCTTTATTATGAGCAATAGATTCTTGTTTTTGTTTCGCATTATTTACGTTAGTTGCTGTACCTTCAAGGCCGAGGCCTTTTTTGATCAATACATTACGACCATATGCGTCGCTAACTTCAACGATTTCGCCCTTTTTACCAACTTTTTTAACGTCTTCTAACAATACTACTTTCATTGTTGTTCCTCCTCTTGTTCTACGGAATGAAGCGCATCAAGAGCATGCTCCAAAATGGCCTGCTTCGCTTCCTCTATGGTCATACCTTGTAATTGAGCACCAGCCACAGTTCTATGACCGCCACCACCCAAGGCTTCCATTACAACTTGTACGTTCACCTTGCCTTTGGATCGAGCGCTGACGCCGATACCGCCATCATTTAGGGAATATAGTACAAAAGCTGCTTCAATATCTTCATTACTAATGAGCATGTCCGCACTTTGTGCAGCCAACGCCATCATATCCTTCAAACCTTCAGGCGCTACGGAAATAGCAATCCCTTCAGTACGACTTGCTTCAAATACCATTTTAGCACGCAATTGGATAGAATCGAAAGTTTCAATAAACAATTGTTTAACTCTGTCGATATCCGCTCCTGCACGGCGCAAAAATGCTGCAGCCTCAAAGGTACGCGCACCAGTTTGTTGAACAAAGTTCTTCGTATCTAATACGATACCTGCATAAATGCCTGTAGCTTCCGCTTTTGAAAGTTTCACAGGAACACCTGCATATTGTACAAGCTCTGTTACGAGCTCAGATGTAGACGATGCAGATGGTTCCAAATAGGTAAGTAATGGATTTTCTACAAAGTCCGCTGCACGACGGTGATGGTCGATAACGATGCGTCGTTCAGAAATTTCAAGCGCCTCTTGAGCCGCCACCATTTCCTGACGATGCGTATCACACACGACAGTGAGCGTATTCGCATCTACCCATACTCTTGCAGCTTCTGCAGTAATAATATTCTCTTTCCAGAACTCTGACTCGTTAAGAACATTCACCATTTTATCGATGGCGCTAGTTTCTTTTGAAAGCGCAATGCGCACGTCTTTACCAAGTGCTCGAGCAATGGCTGCTACACCGATAATGCCACCTAAGGCATCATAGTCTTCGCGCTGATGCCCCATGATAAGGATCTTATCAGAATCAATCATAAGCTCATGTATCGCTTGAGATACAACACGAGCACGAACGCGCGTATTCTTCTCAACGCCTGCCGTATTACCGCCAAAGAAGCGCGTACTTTCACCATCCATAATACACACTTGGTCACCACCGCGACCTAATGCAATATCTAAGGCTGCACGAGCACGGCCAGATACATCTTTCACAGAACCTACATTTTCACTAATACCAATAGAAATCGTAGCTGGTACTTGACGCGGAGAAGGTACTTTACGGATTCGTTCGAGCACTTTAAACCCGTCTTCCTCCATCTCATGAAGCGCACCACGAGAAATGGCAAAGGTATACATATCATCTTGGAAGTTACGAATAAAACCTTCGTAGCGGTCAATTTCATCCATGATGATATTATTTATATCTGTCCAAATACTAGTATACTCACGATCACTAAGACCTTTTGTCAATTCTTCGAGATTATCAATCTGAATCATGCCCCATACAGGCTGTCCCTCTTCCGCTTTAATACGGGCCTTTTCTAGGTCAGTAATGTCCTTAAAGTACAATGCCATCACTGCATGTTCCGCAAGTTCATCTTCACTATCAATATCTGATCGCGTATCCCGAGGATCGATAAATTTATAAATAATTTGGAAGTATCGATTTTCATATTTTTCCGTCATATATCCGGACTTACCCCAGATTTTATCGATACGGAAACCAGGCAACAAAGCAGACATTTTTTGGAGCTTATTCCAATCCACCTTAACCCAGTCAGCGAAAACACTATTATTCCACACCAATGTGCCTTGCTTATTAACAAGAACAATCCCCATTGGCAAATTTTGTAAAGCAAAATTAGAAGCTTGTGTGACGTTTTTCATCATCGCACTAAACTGTTCTCTTGCTAAACGACGCCGGTTATGAAGGGTATTATAATTAACCAAATACGCCGCTACTACAATGATTAATGCTAAAATTGCAATAGCCCAATTTAAATAGGCCAACAATAATAGCAATAATACGAGAACGGCAACAATGGTAATTTCTAAACCTTTCCATCTCCGTTGAAAGGATTTCATAACGGCCTCCTTTCTATTACTATTGACGCGCTTTGTAACGTGTCCGTAAATCTAAAAACATATCTATAACACCAAATATCGCTAGTGCTTGTCCAAAGAAGAAGGCATATACACCAAGTAATATCCACTTCAATTTATTACTCATGCGATAACTACTCATTAAATCTGCTAAAGCAGCAAAGCCATGAACAGAACACATAGAACTACCAAGAAGAACTAAATTATTACTAATAGTTGTAATCCATGAAGACTCCATATTAATATGTGGAGCGCCATAAATCCCAATGATACCAAGTGCATATAAACCAGCACTCCAAATAGGCATCTTCCATTCTTCAATCGGTAAAAATCGAGGTATGGAAATATGTAATCGCTTGCCTAACCATATAGATATCTGAATTGTTACATAACTATATGCTACTGCGGCTATTGCCACAGCTACAAAAAACATATCCTTCAAAGAAGCAGTAAGCTTATTCATTCTTTCTAAGAATAAATCCGCTTGCTCTTGTGTCATATTAGGATTTGTTTGTAACGCCTGTTCTGCTAATGTACGAGCTTGTTCAGTTATTTGAGTATCTATCATTGATAAGTCAATACCAGATATATATACTTGTGAAATTAGGCTAACTAATACAGCAATAAACATGGCAATACTAGGAAGTAGTAACCGTTTAATCGTTCCCAACGAAAGACGATTGCCTTCTCCAACCCCTACGCCTACAACAGAAAATAACCCTACGGCCAATCCATTCCATGGTCCGAATAACACTACTGACAAAAATGTAGTAATAACGGCTGCCGATATACTATACTTGCGGCCCCATTTTGTTCCAATTATTCCAATCGCTGCAGGCGTAACCAAAAATGCTAAAAAAGCGAAACCAGGCACATATACACTGATAGCACCTAGCATAACACCTATAGCACTAACAAACGCAGTTTCTACCATCGCTCTTGTATTTGTTTTATTCATAAATCACCATTCTTACATAAGAAGATATATTAATTGGTATCTTTTAATTATAACAGTTTAAAAGGGTAACTTCAAATACCCCATATAGTAGACAATTGCGATAGTGGTGCTATTTATAGTACTGGCAATACATATAAATAACGAAAAATAGGGAGCCACCTAAAGTAGCTCCTCATCTCATATTACCATATGTAATTGACGCATCATTTCAAATACATTCACATATGAAACATCAAAATGCTCACATATATCCGGTATTTTGACTTTCGTAGTGCTTGGTCCCGCTAAGGTTTCGTGGGTTACAACCACACCTCTGCGGACACTCGCATAAGCTATAAGCCAAGGATCCGCTTTAGCCAAAAAGCGATGTTTTTCTGCATCCTTATATTGTTGATTTGACATCACATATTCAGCGATATCTACATATGAATTTTGTATCTCATCATCATTTGTCGCTTCAGTAAATGTCAAATAATGAGTGTTAAACCAAGTAGATAACTCATCATTACCGCTCATAATTTCATTTTTAATGTGATCAATAGTTAAAATATTACCTCTACTGCGAGATATCAACTCATTCCAGAACGATGGAACAATATCAAACCCATAATAGCGGTTCTTTGCATCTATAAAGGTATTACTATCAAGAACATACATAGTTTTTTCTCCTAAAAACTATACTCATTCACATATTTTATAAAAGTACTACCACGTAAGCCTAACAACTCATACGCATCTCGATACGCCAATTCACCTGCTCGAGCAGCTTTGACAACAGTACGACTAAAACTTTCACCCAACCGAGCGTGAGCAGTGACATAAAAATCCCCACCACCTCTTGTCTCTCGTTCAGGTAAGCTTTGTAATCGCTGATTAAAACGTTCCACTAGTCTATGATATTGAATTCGAGTAATATATCCATGCTCTAATGCTATACGATAGATAACATATTCACTCACCTTAAAACGCTTAGCTACGGTCTCATAATCCTCCAAATGTTCATTCCACACTGGAATAAATCGAGATTCCGGCACAAGAAATTCACCTGCAAAGCTGTTACAATACGGCTCAGAAGAGCTATCAGTAACGCCTTCCTCACCTAATAATATATGACAAAACTCATGAATAATCGTAAACAGCCTCCCATGATTCGAATCAGCTCCATTGATAAAAATAACAGGTGCATAAGAATCAATTAATGTAAACCCTCTAAACTCATCGACAGATAATTTACGTCTAGTGTTAGAGCCCACAATACCGTTAACAAATACAGTAACACCGATAGCCTCGATGCGTTCACGTATATATGTAAACGGATCTGCTATACCTATTTGCCAACCAGCCTCTATATTTAATAACGAATAAGCTTGATGCACAAGACTTCTGCTATCCATGTGTTTAGAAAAACCCCCTACATAAGATAACGCATCTATTCCTAAATTAAGCTTTCGATATTGACTCAACCAATCTTGGCGAATCTGCATATCATAAATAGTATCTCTTAACTCAGGACTATATGGCCTATCAGGGATTTCACCATTTAGTCTTCTAAAATCAGTAATCTCTTTATCCGATAACTGTGGAGGATTCTTTAAATAAATATACCCTAACGGTACATTGGAAAAAGTAGCTAATGCCTGTATTTGGCAAATTGTCGGATGCACACTGCCGGCAATCCACTCTCCATACTTTGGAAACCGCTTATAAAAAGCTTCATAACCTTTACCACTATATTTAGGTAACCAGTTTAAAATAGCTCCACTCACCGGAAACCGTCCGGACATACCCTCACCTCCCTTTCCCCTTTATTACTCTTCTACTAAATAATATTCGCTACTTATTATAAAATTCCTACTTTGATTACATTAATTTTACAATCATATACCAATGAAAAACAAGCAGTTGTTAAATAAATATTTTAACAACTGCTTGTCTTAATTATATCTATACGTCTTGAATAATTGGCAAGATCATAGGGCGACGACGAGTTTTATCATAGAAGAATTTACCCAATGCGTCACGTACGTTTTGCTTAATGGTTGTCCAGTCTTTGATGCGTTGCATTTCACAATCTTCAAGAACTTGTTCTACGCGGCGCTCCGCAGCAAGCATGAGTTCTTCTGCGTCACGAACGTATACGAAGCCACGAGATACGAGGTCTGGACCAGCTACGATAGTACCAGACGCTTTGTCCATCGCCATAACAACGATAACCATACCTTCTTGTGCCAATTGTTGACGGTCGCGGATAACGATATTACCTACGTCACCAACGCCAAGGCCATCAACGAAGATAGCGCCAGCTTGTACGCGTCCACCTTTACGACCACCATCTTTATCAAATTCAAAGATTTGACCATTATCGCCGATAAGGACTTTCTTAGGATCTACGCCCATAGCCACACCAAGTTCACCATGACGACGCAACATACGGTACTCACCATGAACTGGGATAAAGTATTCTGGACGAACAAGGTTAAGCATTGTTTTAAGCTCTTCTTGGCTCGCATGACCAGATACGTGGATACCACGGTCTTTACCATATACCACATTACAACCTAAACGAAGTAAGTTATCGATAGTTCTACCTACAGCACCTTCGTTGCCTGGAATTGGTGTAGCGGAGATGATAACAGTATCATTCGGTGCCAATTCTACAGTGCGATGATTGCTTGTTGCCATACGGGACAAGCCTGCCATCGGTTCACCTTGAGAACCAGTCGTTAAGATCATGATTTGGTCATCTGTGTAGTTGTGCATTACATCTACATCGATGATTGTATTTGGTGGAATATTCAAGTATCCGCGTTCTTGGGCAATTTCTGTAACATTGACCATGCTGCGGCCCATAACTACAACCTTACGGTTGAACATAACCGCCGCATCAATAGCTTGTTGAATACGGGATACGTTAGATGCAAATGTCGCCAAAACAACGCGGCCTTTTGCTTCTCCAACAGCTTGTTTAATCGCAGGGCCTACGGAACTTTCAGAACCGGTAGTACCTGGTTTTTCTACATTTGTAGAGTCCGACAAGAGCGCTAATACGCCTTTGTTACCTAACTCAGCAAATTTGTGCATATCCATCAAACGGCCATCAACTGGGGTTTGGTCAATTTTAAAGTCCCCTGTATGAAGAACCGTCCCGATTGGTGTATTAAAGTATACAGCGCAGGAGTCAGGAATGGAATGATTTGTTTGGATGAAACCAACAGTCACTTGACCAATTTGAACTTCATCGCCGGCAGCAATCGTACGCAGACATTTTGGAGATACCTTATGTTCTTTAAACTTGCCTTCGATTAATCCACAAACGAGGTTTGTTGCGTATACTGGGCAACTAATTTCTTTCATAAGGTACGCCAAAGAACCGATATGGTCCTCATGACCATGAGTAATTACGACAGCTTTCACGCGGTCTTTATTCTCGATGATATAGCTCATATCAGGAATAACGATATCTACGCCAAGCATATCTTCACTAGGGAATGCAAGGCCAGAGTCAAGAACGATGATTTCGTCCTCGTATTGGAAGATGGTCATATTTTTACCAATTTCACCAAGACCACCTAGTGGAATGATTTGGAATTTTCCCTTGTTGGCACCATTTGGCGTACGACCGACTAATTCCACTTGTTCCTCTTGATTATTCCAACCTGTAGAACGGTTATTTGGGCGGTTATTATTGCGGTTCTGACCATTTTGACCATTGCGACCATTATTATTACGCGTATTACGTGTATTTTCACCACGCGGTGCACGAGTTTGGCGAGTTTTGCGTTCTTGACCTTCACCTTGTTCGGCATTGCGACGTGTATTTGTACGGCGAGTCGTATTAGTACGGCCACCATTCGCACTTGTGCGAGTATTTGTAGAACGGCGTTGGCGTGTTGCACCTTCACCTTCACCAGCTGTTTGTTGGCGCGTACGACCTTCGCCAGCAGGGCGGCGTGTATTTGTACGGCGACGCGTTTGTTTTTGCTCGCCTTCAGCCGCAGCTGTAAGAGTAGCAGTTTTTGCTACTATTGGTTCTGCTTTCACTTGCGCAGTAACCTGATTATCTGTTGTATTCACAGTTCCTCCTAAAATTTTGTTCATTAATTTATTTAACATAGTTTTTCTCACCTATCACTTGAATTGATCTATGCCACGAGGAAATGTCACACAAAGAAAAAGGCGCTATTATACTAGCGTCTCGTCAAATGGGCGCAAAAATGCGCTATCAAATTTTGCCGTTCCTAGTTTGTGTGCCATTTGCCGTAGCAAATGAGTATAGTGCACTATCAGATGCTTCAACTGAAGAGACTTCTGTTTTTATCTCAATCCGATACGCAGTGCAATATAGTCCGATCTGTTTTGATGAAAGCCTCACTTTCATACGTTGTGCTCATTATAACATAAAAACAACATAAACAAAAGAGTTCTACGCTTGATTCATCAAAAGTAACATAAAATTTTACTACTACTTAAAAGGGCGGCTCAAACCGAACCACCCCAAAGCATTTCATTATTTATCATCTGGCATACTTTTATAAAATCCTTCAATATGCCATTCGCCATTTTCTTCGACCAGAGATATGTAGCGTGTCATGTGCGCAGCCTCAACCGCGCCATCTCCGGGTTTAGTGACTTGCAGATCCGCTTCGTAAATGATGCGTTTCATGCTGTTTATACGAGTGATACGACTCGCACCTAAGGACCCGACAACCACCTTCGGCGCCGACTTCATAGATTCCATCCATTTTTGCTTTTCTACGGGATTCGTCTTAGTCTGATTGATAACATAGGTGAAAGCCTTATCATAGTTCTTTTCATTGACGGCATCAAAATAATCATGAACCACATCCCGTGCTGCTTCATCACTGCCTTGACCAACGATGATATTCGTAACCCATCCGCCCAGATCCAGTTCATTTTCCGGTCCCATATAACGAGACGAAACACTGCATACGCAGATAGCACTCACCAGCAATGCAACAAGAATTCGAGTGGTGAAAGTGCTGCTCGTAGGCGATACTTTCATAATAGATGCCAACCGTTTGTCAATGGCGATGTTCCTCAACGCCTCACCATATTGATTGGCCTTTGGTTCACCCTTCTTACACAGTAGAGCAAGTAGAATTATCGGTCCTATAAAAGGTATTAAAACAAAAAATAGATGTTCACTACTTTTACCGGTATCATGAAGGCGACGGATACATAGAGACCCCAACGGAATTAGCGAGACAAGACCGATGATTGTCAGTAACATCCATGTCAACAGGATTAAATAAATACCCCTATGAAGCACCGCCGTAAATCCATAAGCAAGCGCCAGAATTCCAACCATAACTAATAGCCACAACAAAAAGAACCGCAAAAATTCCCCTTTAGACGCGCGGCCATCTGAATTCATAAATTTGCGGCCTACCACATAAAGAAATGTATCCTTATAACTCAACTGATAATGCGCCAGCGGATAGATAATATCCCCTTCCGGTGCGATTCTCTCAACCTCCACCGCAGTCGTATACTGCCCGCAATGCGGACAGAACATGGCCGCCTCGTCACAATATTGACGACAAGATTCACAGTATCGTTTCATATATAATACCTTCTATCTCAAAACTCTCTCTATAGCTTCAGCAAGACCTTCACGGTATAAATTGGCCTATAGCTTTAGCAAACCCTTCACGGTATAAATTAGCGCCACCGTTAGCCGGATGTCTAAGCCCAATAGCGGAAAGACCAAATCGACCCATCGTATCCGCCGATTTTTGACCGACGGCGAGCACAAGCGGTTCCGGTCCTCCTAATTCGGTGTGCAATGCCAACAGTTTTTTCGTATATTCCCAACCCAACTGCTGCTCCGACTCAGTCGGCGTCCGGTTAGTGAGAGGTTCTCCCGCCTTATGAGGATGAAAGGGAAATATATTCCACAGCAACGCATCATACGGATCAATCCCCTGTTCGATGATGGCACTCCATACTACCGTATCCGTAGGTTCGTTGAATCCCTGTTCCTGTTGGGTCCGTTTCAGCATAGGGCTCGCAGGGGAGCTGGTTCTTTGTAATGTAACAGGCGTTATCTGATGCGCCCGAATTGTTTTATGCTTATCCAACAACATACGCTCACAGGTGATGGCAATACCCGAAAAACGCCCGCCTTGATATCCGACAGCCTCCGCCACCACAAAGATTTTGGACCGTCCCAACCGCGGCAACAAATACGCCATCAAATTGTTACGACGCACCTGAGCCGCATCAAAGTCAGGTCGAACCATTTCGAGGTCAGGGTTCACCTCACCCCACGGATTGTGAACAAGCTCTCCTCTATATTGACTGAGCCAATCTACAAACTGCTGTACTTTTGCAATCTGATTCGTATCAAACGAGGCCATATATTCATCAAAAGACATCTTCTTTTCTTTCTCTGATGCAAATAAGCACATAGGCTCTCCTCCAATTTATACTACCGAACTATATAATAAATAATGCTGTATATCATGATTATCAATCCTTTATATACTGTATTTATATACTAAAGCCCATAATAATACAATCCATATATTACGATATCCAATCATAATATGTGATAATATATCTGATAATCACGCACTACATAAAATGTATGCCGTTACTATATTATAATAGCATCCATTTCTGAAAATTTGATGCGAAATTAATATTCAAAATATCCACATGCAACAAAATATAAAAAACTGTAATTTTAAAGCGACTTTAGATTCTCTACCATCAAAACGACAGGCCTCATGTAACAGCCCTGATGGTAATGAACGATCCTACTATCTTTGAAACTACAGTTTTTGTTGGACTTCTGTTGCTACTAATATATACAATCTCACATTTATATATAAAACTCGATTTTGTCTTCTTTGGCAAGTTGGAATTGTTCAAATATGTGATTTCGAATATTGACGAAGGATGCGGAGGTCCTGTCCGTCCTATCGATGAGATTGACGGGGATGATCGTTTGCACCCGTCCCGGATTGGCGGCAAGCACTACGACGCGATCCGCAAGTACCACCGCCTCTTCTATGTCATGCGTAACGAATACCACCGTTTTACCCTCTTCACGGCAGATGCGGGAGATTTCGTCCTGTAAATTAATGCGTGTCAACGCGTCGAGGGCCCCTAGCGGCTCGTCCATGAAGATAATATCCGGATCGACCGCCAGCGCCCGCGCAATGGAAACACGTTGCTGCATCCCGCCGGACAACTCCGCCGGATAGCGGTTCCGAGCATGATCGAGCCCCACCATTTTCACGTATTTATCGATAATGGCAGGTCGCTCTTCCTTTGGTACATTCTTACTTTCAAGACCCAGTTCAATATTGCTTTCCACCGTTCTCCACGGTAACAGTCCGTAATTCTGAAAAACCGTTACATACCGCAATTGGGGTGCTTTCACCTCTGCGCCATCAATGGTAATAGAACCCGAGGTAACGAGCTCAAAGCCTGCCATAGCATTTAAAAGCGTACTTTTACCGGACCCGGAAGGACCTAAGAGACAAATAAATTCACCTTGTTCAATGTCCAGATTAATATTCTCAAGGATGGTGAGTGGTTCTCCATCTTTCATAAATTCCTTGTGTGCATTGCGCACCGAAATGTAACCCATGCGTCCACCTCCTATTTCTCAATGCCCCAACGTCTATAAATCCATTTTTCGATGAGGGACACGCCCCAATCAAGCAAAAGTCCCACAAAGCCGATCGTCAGAATCGCCACCATCAGGAGGTCGTTGCGCAAATTGTTCCGCATATCGATGATGAGGAATCCAAGACCCGTCTGGGACCCTACCATTTCCCCCGTCACCAGGAATATCCACGCCGTGCCGAGCGCGATGTGAAGTCCTGATGCAATACCGGGAAACACCGCGGGCAATACAATTTTAAATAACAATTCCGGCTGCTTGATACCAAAATTTCGAGCCACCTTGATGTATACGGGATCGATATTTTGAATCGCGGACACCGTGGACAATAGAACCGGGAAAAACGCCGCAATAAAGATGATAACAATGGCAGGCGCTTGACCGATACCGAAGAACAGAACGATAAACGGCAACCATGCTACTGGCGAAATAGGACGAATCACCTGAACGATAGGATTAATATAGTTCCAAATGCCCTTATACCAACCTAAAATAAGGCCTAAAAACACACCGGCTACGACGGAAATGATATAGCCGATGAAAAAGCGCACCAAACTGTCCGCAATATCCTTGAACAATACGCCGTCCCCGATGAGTTCTCCGAACCCGAGCAGCACCTTGTACGGCGTCGGCAGCAAGGCTTCGTTAAATCCGCCGATGCGGACAACCAGCTCCCAAATCAGCCAGACCGCGACGAACGCGCCCGGTACATATGTGTATTTCTTCATGGTCTACCCCCTATGGCAACAGCGATGTATCTACAAACTCCGAATAACTCGGCACCTTTTTAATCAAATCGACATGGGTCATGTGATGCACGAGCGCATTATAACGATCCTCGGTGAGGGCCAAATCTCCAAACCCAATTACTTGCAAGGAACGCTCGATAACAGGATCCTTAAATTTCATATATTTCAAGGCAATCTCCTTTTGCGCCTCCGGATGCTCATCCAAATATGTACCTGCATCGAGATAGGCTTTTGTGAAAGTCTTCGCCAAATCGTGATGTTCATCGACGAATTGACCATTGAACACGAGGGCGCAGCAGATATTATCATGCCATAAGTGATCAGGGTCTTCAAAGACTTTTCCCGTACCCATTTCTATGGCAAGAGAACCGAAAGGCTCAGCCACGCTATACCCAGCGATTTGACCGACCGACAATGCGGACGGCATTTCAGGAGGACTCATCTCCACTATCTGTACATCCTTCTCACTAAGGCCTGCCCGTTCAAGCATGAGGTCTACGAGAATCTTTTGTGTAGATTGCTTATGAGGAATGGCAAAGGATTTGCCTTTCAAATCCTGTACAGAATTAATGTCGTTATTTACAACGATAATGTTGCCTTCCGTATGGCCTAATGCCGCTGCGCGCACATCAATTCCCTGTTCACGAGCCTTTACTCCAAGTTCAACGAGAACGGCTGCAGCGTCTACTTTACCGGTATTGAGCGCATCCATGAGTTCCGGCCAGGAACCGTATTTAACAAGCTCTACATGGACAGGACCATCCGCTGTCTCCAATTCCTTCGTAGCAAATACGGGCAGCGCATGAGTAATCGGTAAATACGCAACACGTAAAGTTTTTAATTCTTGGGCGGTCTTCGGTTTACTGTATTCATGATAACCATACGCCAACCCACTTACTACCAACAGCACGATAGCAGTGATTAGATACCAAGTTTTTTTCATAGTGTCCCCTCTTTCTACCTCACAACAAGGGGCGTTTATGACTCATGTCACTTTTTCGCATTTTTCTAAACCTTAGATGAAATAAGGCTTTAGAACACCTCGTCTTTTAAACTTAATATAACCTACTATATCAATATGTATTAATTATGTCAATAAATCATATTAATATTGTAGGTATTATTATTTATGTACGAAAAATATCAATATGTACAGAATCATATTCTCTTTAAACAAGCATTTAACTAAGAATGACAAACATAATAAAAAGCAGGTAGCATCCGTTGAATACTACCTGCTTTTAATGTTTATTAAGTTTTCACAATTATTTGAATAGAGTCTTTTTATTTAATACGTAAACTTCAGATGTACCGGCTTCACTAGACTCAGATACATGTGGATAAATGGAGGACTGACGGAAATGCTTAATTTCCCCTTTAGGAACGATTAACATAAGTGGCTTACCAGATTCGATAATCTTGTTAAATTCCTCTTCACTTACTTGTTCCATAAGATATTTCTTCTGCCATTCAGCGCTACGTTTTTTTAATTTATCTCGATCATCCCAGCGGCTTTCATCACCATTAATCTTGATAACCTTATGACCCGTATAATACACAACAGCCGTACTATAGCCGTTATAGTAATAGACATCCCCTTCATAGGAATCCACTACTGGAACAACATCAATATTACTACGTTGCTTAACGAATGGCTCTAAACCTTCCATAACAACTATAGAAGATATAACCATCGTACCAAGGACAATAATTGTAACTAAACGATATCCTCGTTTCGTATACCATGTATAGAACATAGCCAATATTGCCATAGCAACCACGACATAGAGCAAACAATAAAAACCCCATGGTGCGAAGAAAGAACCTGCTACATAAGCAATCCACAAAAGCAACGTCGGCCCCATAATAATCCATTTTAAGGCTCTAGATTTGCCTTTGCGAATAAGCTTCATAACGCCCAAAGCACCGATAGCACTAAATGGGACTAAGCTAACAAAGGTATATAGAGGGTATTTTGTTGCCATCAAGGTGTAGAATAGCACAATTCCAACACCCCAAGTCATATTATAGATAAACCCTGTATGACGTTGTTTAAAGCCATCGATTATACCGTAAATAACAGCACCCGTCCACGGCATAGAAGCACCAAGGAAGATAGCGAGATAATACCACCACACATTATCTTCTGGATGTTCCGATTGAGTAGCACGCGTTACATTGTGAAGTCCTAAGAAGCCATTGATAAAGTCTTGACCATGAACGCTATACATGTACACATACCACGGCAAACAAACTACACAAAAAGCTAAAATGCCACGCCAATTGAAGATGGCTTTCACCATAGACCAAGAACGATTAATACCTGCAAAAACAAGCAGAATCATACCAGGCAACACAATGGCTACCGGACCTTTAGTGAGTACGCCTAACGCAGCAAATACATAGGCTACAATCATGGCATACGGTTTCTGTTCCACCAGTCCCTTGTAGGAGTAAATCATGACCATCAATGTCGTATAAAGGAGCACCATATCCGTAATAACGCCATGAGCTACGGTCCAGAACATGAGAGATGTGCCCAGAACGGATGCCCCAATGAGACCAAGCGCCCACTTACCGCTCATGGTACGCGTAGATTGATACATGGTCGCCACCGACAAAGCACCGAAAATAGCACTCGGTAGGCGCACCACCCAATCAGCAATTCCAAAAATTTTAAAGCCAAGAGCAATGAGCCAATAAATCATGATGGGTTTATCGTACCAATAAGTACCATAAATCTGCGGAGATAGCCAATCACCTGAAAGAACCATTTCCTTTGCCGTTAACGCATAATTAGATTCAACGGGATCTGTAACAGGCAACATATTATTGCCAAACATATAAAACACTAGCCACACAATAAATACGACTGGTGTTAATCGAGAGAGTTTCATAAGGGCCTCCTTATCGACGATTACGATAGTATCTAAAGCCCAGTACTACAGCTATAATGACAAATACAACGATCATAACAATCAAGAACTCATGATTGTACTCGATAAGGTCTTGCCAATTTTCACCAAGTACCTTGCCTAAGTAAACGAGCAAAATCGTCCAAGGAATCGTACCGAGTACCGTCCAGATGATGAAATGCCACATGGGATAGCGTGCCATTCCTGCAGGGAAGGAGATAAAGGTACGAACACCAGGTAAAAGTCGACCAAAAAATACAGCTACACCGCCATATTTATTAAACATCTTTTCTGCCAGTTCAAATTTATGTTCATTAAAGAATATATATTTACCATATTTCAATAATAAAGGGCGCCCACCATGCTCACCCATCCAGTAGGATACTATAGAACCAACAATACCTGCTAAGATACCTACCACCATTGTTGTATGCATATCAAATATGCCTTGAGCTATTAAATACCCCGCAAAACCAAGTACGATTTCACTTGGAATAGGCACATTAGCATTTTCTAGAACCATTGCAATAAACATGGCCGTATAGCCATATGTTTCCATAAACGAAATAATATATTCCACTATTTTACCTCATTAAAAATCCCCATCCGGGTTCTATAATGTACTTATGCTTGTACATCATTTCGTGAAAATCTCACCCAACCATTTGGTACACCATATATTTTACCATAATAAAGAGACCCTCACCACAGGTGGGGCCTCTTTAAGGTATAAACAGTATGCAATTTTCGCAATAGCTTTTTTGCTATTGTGTACATCTCAGTAAAAACAGCTAACCATTAACTGGCTATACGATACCTAATCTTCTCTGTTTAAGCAAGACCATATGGTACACATATAGGACATGTTTCTTCACTGCGAGGGCTTTGTAAAATATCCGCTTTAATACCGAACCACTCTGCTAAATTCTCTGGGGTCATCATCATATGCGGAGTTCCATCACCTACAATAGCTCCCTCTTTAATAGCAATAATGCGGTCACTATAGCGCAAAGCTAGATTCAAATCATGTAGCACCATAACGACCATAATATTTCGTTCCCGCTGTGTGCGTTTAACTAGCTCCATCAACTCAATTTGATGGCGACTATCGAGATAGGTAGTCGGTTCATCGAGGAGTAAAATATTCGGTTCTTGCGCCAAACTTAATGAAAGCCATACGCGCTGCCGTTCACCGCCGGATAGTTCCCCTATTTGCCGATACCGATATTTCCATACATCTGTGCATTTCATCGCCTTCTCCACAGTAGCTAAATCCGCATCAGATAGTTCCTTAAAAATCGATACATACGGATTTCGTCCGGATCGAACCAACTGCTCAACTAACATTCCTTCAGGGGCGGTCGTAATTTGCGGTAACAAAGCTATATGGCGCGCTAATTCCTTCGTATTCCACGAATGTAAAGATTTTTCATCCAGCGATATGGTGCCTTGTTTTATCTTGATAAGCCGCGCCAAAGCTTTCAAAAACGTCGATTTTCCTGAACCATTTGGACCGATGATAGATATTATTTCCGGTTTATCAAAGACGATGGATTGATTCTCCAGTATTAATCGTTTTCCATAGCCTACCGTTATATTATCCACGGTTAACACACTCATCTTCGCCCCACCCCTTTCAATAGATACAAGAAGAATGGAGCACCCAAAAAGCTCATCAGTACACCTACAGGAATTTCACCGGGCGCAATCATCATACGCGCCAATGTATCTGCATAAACAATTAATATGCCACCAAAGACCATAGACGTAGGAATCAAGTAACGATAATCCACACCTACGATGAGGCGCGCCACATGAGGCACGATAAGGCCTACAAATCCCAACATCCCCGACACACTCACCGCTGATGCGGCTAGCAAAGAGGCTAATACGAGTAAGGACAATCGACATCTTTCAACATGCACCCCCAAGGTGCGTGCCGTGTCATCACCTAAACTGAGCAATGTAAGCCATCTGATAGATATCATAGATCCAATAATGCCTATAGCCGTATAAGGCCAGATCATCATCACATCGTCCCAGCTGCGCCCTACAAAACCACCTGCCATCCAGCTCACCGTTCCTTGAACACGATCCGGATAAAACACGGACAAAATCGTATTAAACCCGCCGAAGAAAGCGGCTACAGCCACACCGGCTAAGATAAGGCGCAACGGATTGAGTCCACCTTGCCAAGAAATACCGTAAACCAAAAACGATGCCACTAACGCACCAACAAAAGCACCAATAGGAACAAGCATAACGTAAGTAGGCATGAGAATCATAATAATCATAGCCGCCAAAGCACCGCCAGAGGTAATGCCAATAATGCCAGGATCCGCCAAAGGATTTCGCAAGATGCCTTGTAAAATCACGCCAGCTAAGGCAAGATTCATGCCCGCTAAAAAGCCCACTACAACACGTGGTAAGCGTATAGTCATGATAATTTGACCAATTTTTGATGTATCGCCACCCGTTAGAATTTGGTATAATTCGCTCCAAGTTAATGGAACAGCGCCCAATTTCATACTCAGCAACACACCTGCTATTAACAGAATCAGCGCAGCCACAAAAACGCGTAAGCCACGACGTTCCTGCACATTAATGAGATTGTCCATATAACACCTTTTCCGCATATAATAACACTTGATCCATTCGGGCGGTCGGCACCGACGCGAACAACGGACCCGGCAAGGCCTCTATATTCCCATTAGCAATAGCAGGTACATTCTGCCATGCCGGCGTTTTAAAAGCCTTTTTAAAAGCTGCTATATCTTTCTCACCGCTACTGCCATGATTAATCAAGATAACCTTGTCACAATCAAGAACGGCCATCGTCTCCAGATTAAGCGGAATATATCCATCCAAAGCATTCTCCGATACATCCTGTGGCAAATATACATCAGCCACATTTTTTGCCCCTAATCTTTGGAAAATATCTCCCACATATGTTTTACTGGAGGCTAGTTGATAACTCGTAGGCGTCCCAAAAACGATGAGGACACGCGGCGCAGATTCATCTTTATGCCGCTGTATGATTTCTGATAGGATATCATTATATTTCTGGACCAACGCAGCCGCCTCCCTATTATGACCAGTCATGGTGCCCACATGCCGAATATGGTCCATGATGTCATCATAATTGGAGGATAGATGGTAAAAGCTAGGAATATGATTCGCATTAAAAGCTTTGCGCAACGCCGTTTGAAACGGCATGGCAATGCCGATAACAAGATTCGGGTCGGACATAATAATTCGTTCGATACTTGGAGATACAGCACTATTCATATTTGGATACTGTGCGATTTTAGCCTGCACATCTGCCGGTAACTCCCTTGAATTTACTACGCCTACGGGGCTAACACCTAAAGCGATGAGTAATTCACTATCCGCCGAAGAAATGGATACTACACGACTTGCTACGCTTGGCAACGACACTATTTGCTTCGTATCATCTTCAATCTGAATAGCACCTGCCTCGCTGAATACCTCTCGCTTGCCTTCAAAACTTATAACCGTAGTGAAAGCTCCCACAACGGCCACAATCCCCAATAAACATAATAACGGCCTATTGATAATAATCACCTCGCAGATAACTTATGCAAGCTAAACCTCATAGATTATAATTTCAAATTAATACCACTATATTATGTATGAAATACATGCATTAAAGCCTCAGCATTTCATACACACATTAATATCTCACTATTACATACGCAGGTTAAGGCCCATGCGGTAAGTGGCGCCATGAATATCTCGTAAGTCTTGTTTTTCACCAAATATATTTTCAACCCCTACATACATGGATGCATTATCATTCAACTGACGAGTCACCATAACATTCCAAGTTTGAATATTTTTCTTCTTCGGAATGCTGAGACGTGGGTTAACAACAATAGCATCAATGCCATCAAGGTAGTTAATGTAATAATTACCCCAGAACGCACCAGTCCAACGACCTTGATGATAATTAACACCACCACTGAATACATGGCGACCACGATTTAACAGACGGTCGTGGGTCACGTCATTTTTGGCATCCAAATATGTATAGTTGCCGAATACATCCCATTTATCATTGAGTCTATGATTTACAGATAATTCCACACCTTGCAATACAGCACGAGGTAAATTGGAATACGAAACATAAATTCGGCGATTTGCCATATCAATACGATTAGCACCACTTTCAATATAATTTTTAATAACATTGTGGAAATAGGACGCCTTAACATTTGTCCGTTTCCAATCTTTTTCTACAGAGAAATCAAAGTTATAAGAGCTTTCAGGTTTCAAATTAGGATTACCTTGCAAATATATATCGAAAGTTCCTAATCGCCCTCTCGGCACATTAGATGCCATAAGCCAATGATGATACATTTCCGTCATACCAGGTGTGGAATAGCCTGCACCGTAGTTCATTTTAAAGCGAAGACTATCATTTGCTTTATAGGTAACACCAATCTTAGGCGACCAATGGCTATCAAATGCATTTGACGTATCGTAACGTACTGCAGGAATAATTACCCATTTACGACTAGGTTTCCATTGATGTTGTACAAAGTAACTACCGTAATTAATGGTTGCCTTACCTGCGGTATCTGTAATGCCTTCTCGAGTTCTTGACCATGCTATGGAGCCATTATTAATACGCGTACTAATCGCTTCTTGACGGCGGAATTGAACGCCATACGTTAAGAGATTCTTCTTATCGATTGCCGTGTTAACCTGTGCGTCTGTAATCCACTCTTTATTATAATATTCATCCCAAATGGATAGTTTTTTTATGCCACCCGTGCGCTTATATTGATCATAAGTGTCTTTGTAGTGATTGTAGTAAGACTGCACCATAAGCGATGACCGGCCTTGACGGCCATTCCAACGAAGACCTGTGCTTGTAGTAGTCGTATTTTTATCAACCGATTGAGTTAATGCGCTACCCTTTTTCGTATTCATATCCAAGTCTTCAGTTTCTCGATCTATAAAGAAGGAAAATTTATCCCTTTTTCCCGCTTGATAAGATACATCAAAATGAAGCGGTATCCGGTCACCATGATAGTTATTATCCGAGCCAGAATCATTATTTCCCGCTATATTTCTGCGAATACCAGCACCAATCGACCCGTTCCACTTTCCTTGTTGTCCACTACGAGCCAATACATTGAAGTTATACCCTGTCGCACTCGATGCATCACGACGAGAGATTTCAGTATTAACCTCTACACTTGGCTTTCTGGATTGCTTTGTAATAATATTAATAACCCCACCGTTCGCCTCGGAACCATAAAGGGCACTCGACGGGCCACGCGTTATTTCGATGCGCTCCACATTATCCATGCCTTGACGAAGCCAGCCCATAGCATTAGCTCTTGTTTTCGTCAACTCTCCCGTAACACGTCGTCCATCAATAAGAATTAATGTATGACGAGATTCGGCACCACGCATCGTAATATTTTGTCCACCGTGAGCATCGGTGCTGAAAGCAACGCCTGGCACACTTTGTAAGGCTTGCTCTAAATTACGATATTGGCGACTTTTAATTTCTTCTTGTGAAATAATCGTTGTCGCAATTGGCACATCCCGAACTAAAGCCTCCGTACGAGTAGCAGTAACCGTAATATCTTTCATGCGTCTCGACTGCTCATCACTCGCATTATTTTGAGATTCATCCACACTAACTACACTTGTAGAACTATTATTTTCTGCACCTACCACACCTGCAGCAGATGTTAGATACACAACACACAATAGTGCTGCCCATGATTTTTTCATCACACACCTCCAGAAAATATATTAGGGCTCTAATAGCATAAAACGATATCTAATCTCAATTATATATTCATTAAGAATAACTATCAATATTATTTTATGTTATCAAAGTAATATATATACATATAAAAAAACTAGTATCTATAAAGATACTAGTTTTTCATTATACTTATAAATTATAGTGAATTGTGATATCTGCATATTGTTGTATACCTGTAGAATTTTCAGCACCACCCACACTATAAGCATATTCTCTAGCATGTTCTGATAACATAGGGTCATCAGAGTTAAGAACTTCCACACTGGCAACACTGCCACCTGGGGCAAAATAAATTCTTAGTGTTACATCACCTTGAATTCCCATAGTGTATGCATCTGTAGGGTAATTACTATTAATTGCACTTTGTAAATTACTCCAATACCCATCATAACTGAATGTGCCGCCACCACCGACATCAACTTCAGTACCTCCGGTACCTTCACGATCGCTAAGCCCTTCTCCGCTACCTGTTGATGCATACCCGATTCCAGAACCTTCAGCTCCGACAAGTCCACTCCCCGTATTGCTACCAACAGAAGATTGTTTAACCGTTCCTATTTCACCAGCACTCGCTTGTTGACTAGACGGACTTACATCACTTTTTGTAGGAACAGCAGAGTTTCCATTTTGTCCTCCATGACCGGCTCCTCCGTTATCAAGTTGAACATTATTATTTTCCAATTCTTTTGAGTGTTGAAGCTCATGAGCTTTTTCTTCTTTAATTTGCTCTTTAATTTCCTCTACTTGTTTCTCTGCTTCCTGTTCCGTTAGAAAATTAATTTGTAACGATCCAGTCATTTGAGATTCGATATAATCAGAAAAAGAAATAAAGGCAACACCAACCGTAATAATACTTATAATGGTAGCAATAACAAAGGCTTTTTTATAGGTCATATGTGGATATTTCCACACATCTACATATTGTTTCGCCATAGCATCACCTATTTATTAACAGTGGCAATACTAATACTTGCAGCGCCGGCTAATTTCATATCATCCATTAATTCCACGACCTTGCCATAACTCAACTCCTTGTCGGCACGAATAAGGAAGTTTTGATTTTTATTCTCTCCAATTTTGGCTTTCACAGAGCTAATAAGCTGTTCTTTCGTCACATATCCATCATCAATCATCAGCTGCCCAGATTTTTCAAAATCAATTAAAACCGGGCGCAACTCTGCGGACTGTTGTGTTTTTGTTTTTGGTAGCATAATAGACAAGGATTGTTGTGGAATCGTATATATGGTGCTAATCATAAAAAATACGAGCAAGAAAAAGATGATATCAATCATAGGGATAATCATCAAAGTAGGCTTTTCTCCCTCCATACGGCTCATTCGTTTCATGCAGCATGCCCCCGATCATAAGAATCTAAGACACGAGAAAATGAATCTTCTAAACGAGATATTGTCATACGTACATGATGAGTAAACCCGGCATGAAAACACAATGCCACAATAGCCACGCAAAGACCAGAAGCAGTTGCAACAAGGGCTTCCCCCACACCACCGGTAATAGCAGTAGGTACCGCACCGTCAGCACCGAACACCTGAAAGGCACCAATCATACCCGTTACAGTACCAAGCAAGCCTAATAATGGTGCTATCGTAACAATAGTAGAGAGCCAATCAAGGCCACGTGAAGCGTGTGTATAAACATGGGCCACCATATCTTCCATTTTGGATTGCAATACATTGCGATCATGACACTGTCCAAGCACGCGAGTTAGATTATACGAAATATTAGCTGTATATTTAGATTCTAAGCTAGTTAATAAGGATTGCCAGTTTATTTCGCTCTCTTCTAATGCATCATTCAGAGCAAACATTTCCCGCTTCAATTGTCGATAATAAGCTATACGTTCTATCGCTATAGCTACGGTTATGATAAGTGCCACTAGTAGCGGCCACATAACAAATCCACCATGTAAGAATAATTCCCACGCCTCTTTCATCGTAAACCTCCTTTATAAGTAGCTTAATTCTATATACTAATTTCCTACACTAACAAACTGATTATAAATAGACTATCCTATTGTAAATTGATAAATAAAATCACTTAATAAGTCTATCATATCATACTACATTTTCCAATCTTATATGTATAACAAGCACTTTAGAGAACATTATAATCTGTGAATCTGAAATGATTTTGAATTTTTATCTCAATTAATGCACAAAAAAAGCGATCAGGATTTCTCCATGATCGCTTTTATACTACCTTTAGATTATATTTGTACCTTTCTAGACTACATCATAGAAGCAGTACTATTGCAATTCAGTAGTTTGTGTCTTTACTTCACGAGCTGTAGTAAATGCTGCTAATTCTGCATCACCAGAACCAAGAATTACTTTATTAGCCACTAACGCATTAGCCGCTGTTTTAGCATCTTGTAAAGTAATTCCAGCACGAGGAGCACTAATTGTGATTGATGTGCTTTTACCACCGACCGTAGAAAATGTAAGATATACAACGCGTTTTTCCGCCATGTGGGCGCCTCCTTTCACGTTTCATAAACAAGTTCATCAAATCTAGATAGGCTGTAAACATGTTAGATTACAAATATACGTATCTTCGATTCATATCAATAAGGATGGGAATGTGTGGACTTGCTATTTCTACACCTCTTTACGACTATCTGAGAATGTACGAATCTAGCAATAAAATGTGTTTGGATCACCTAAAACAAGAATGAGTAGAAACTCTACCCTTAATGCCCTAAGGATACTTCATTGACGCGGACCACGTCGGACAAGCTGTGGTCATACAAGGCTGCCAGCGCATTACCAACGGTTTTCACATTATCGTCAGACGCTTCTTCTGCAACACGAGTATAGGTTACGTCTTTGTACTTCGGCGCATCTTCGGTACCGATGTTAAAACGCAACACCAATTTAGTGCGTTTAATGTTAACCATCGTATCACCTCCTTTCACCCTCTTATATTCCTGAGGGCCTTGTTCGACAACCCCCTTGCCGTTATTTAAGGTACTTATGGTGAAAGTAGCTGAACTCTTACTGTAATACTATAAATTGAAATAGAAAAAGACCTCTACCTAATGGTATCTAGAAGATTAATATTCTAGATACCACCAGTAAAGGTCTACAAAGTGCTCTTACTACGAGTACTATCCATATACATATTATTCGGTTTTCAAAGCCAATATAAAGTCATATGCTTTAACAGCTGCTTCAGTGTCCACAAAATGTAGAGGGTTTAACATACGACAGAATTTAAAAAGATATTCATGTTTACGTAAAATTTCTTTTATATGTAGCACTGTCTCACGGGCCGTACAAGCTGAGCTATAGCCATTCATCATAGCATATAGATAACATATAGGTAAATTGTCCTCTCGGAAGAAGCTGTGAACGAAGACGAGTAAATCCCAGCCTTGCGGTGTTAACTCAGGCCAACGACGGCTATTCTCCCAATCGAGCAATGTGATCTTATCTAGTTCAGGCTCATAGGTAATGTCGCGCATAGCAGGACGGCCATGACTCAAGCCATAATCATGCAACTGACCTAATGTCTTGCCAAACATATAAAAAATATGACTTAACATATCCTGCAAACTATCATCCTCTGGATGTTGAGCGGGCAATTGGCTATAATATGTTAACGTTTTACCACAAGCTTCTGTAACAAAATAATGTTCTCTAAAACCAGCAATAACAGGAGCTACTGGCAATTGCGTATTCACAAAAGAAATCTTGTAAAACTCATAATCAAAAGAAGCTCTAGGTGCGGGCTTAATCCAACTAGAGCGATGGTTACTTATATCCTGTTTTACAAAGTACTGTTTGTTGTTAAAATCCACAGAAAAAACACGATGTTCTGTCTCTTGATCAATCATTCGATCGATATATTCTAATAGCATATCATTCATTATTTTCCCCCCGTATATACACTCTATAATGCTAATCACCCTCTCAAAGCATAATAACTAGTATTTCCAATATAATATCTCCCAAATTTATATTGTATAGTCTAGTATATATAGCATTATAATAATTTATGAATTACAACATATTAGCTATTACTCATATAAGTGTATACAATTTGTGTACTTATTATACTACAATTATCAATCGATATCAAAATCAAATTTATTTATAAAGTTAGTATTTTACTGTATTTATTTTACATTTATCGGTTTATATATATTTCACGATTAATATTTCAGTACACTTAAATCCAAATCTATTACCATTAACATTACTGGAGCTCTATTTATAAAAAAGAAAAATCCCCTAGCCTAAGCTAGGGGATTCTTCTGGTAATTATGATAATAGGTTTAGATTCAGACTACTATATAGACCAACTCTGATCATGTCTAAATCAAACGAATTAACCTACAAATTTTGTCACTGCCGCAGTATCAGTTAAGTGACGTTTAGGCATACCCATTTCAGCAGGAGAAATGCCAAGAGCAAGACCTACTAATTGGGACATGTGCAAGATTGGCATATCTTTGCCACCGCCAACAACTTCTTTAGCTTCTTTTTGGAACATATCAAGTTGCATTTGGCAAAGTGGGCAAGGAGTAACTACGCAATCTGCACCTTCTGTTGCCGCATCTTTATTGATAGAGCCAGTCATTTGCATTACGGAATCATGCGCAGGGTATACAGCATGGAAACCGCAGCAATCAAGTTTACGGGAGAAGTCGATTGGTGTAGCACCGATAGCAGAGATCAAATCTGCTAAGGATGTAGGCATTTGATAATCTTCGAAGCCCAATTCAGTTTGAGGGCGAAGAATATGGCAGCCATAGTATTCAGCTACACGTAAACCAGTTAACGGTTTAACAACTTTAGCTTTCAATTTGTCCAAACCGTAGTCGCGGATCAATACCCATAAGAAATGAGTAATATCAGTTGTACCGCGGTATTGTTTACCGATTTGAGCTAATTTTTTGTTAACTTCGTTCTTTTCTTTTTCGTTTGCATCAAGTTCATTTTTAGCTTCACGAAGCATCAAAGTACAAGTATTACATACAGTTAAAAGGTTTAAACCCTTTTCTTCTGCCAATGCAATGTTACGTGCATTTGTAGCGAGTGTAACTTCTGGAGCGATATCTTGAACGTGGGAAGCGCCGCAGCAAGTCCAGCCGTCAAGTTCTTCCAACTCAATACCTAATTTTTTAGCTACAGCAACTGTTGCTAAGTAATCTTCTTTGGCAGCGCTTTCAAGAACGCAACCTGGGAAAAATGCGTATTTCATTATTTGCTTACCTCCTCAGCTGCTTTCATAAGTCTGCGAACACCATCAATACCGTTTACAGGTTTTTGAGGTACTACAAGTTCAAATGGGTTGATTTTGCTGTGTTTCCACAAACGCAATGCATAGAATGCTTGTTTAGCGGAATCTACAACACCATCAGATTTCAAGCTCATAGAAACTTCTTTCAAGCGACCAGTTTTGTAAAGGTCCTCTTTGAAAGCAACTGCATGGCGAACGCCTTTGCTGTTAGTAAGACCAGCTTTTGTAGCTTCTTTACGCAAGTTGGAAATGTCTTGAGCAGGTTTTAAGTGTTTAGGGCAACGGGAGATACAGTTCATGCAGTGAACGCATTTCCAAAGGCCATTGTCGAATGCAGGTTGAATGTGAGCCATAGGTGCATCATCACGGCTATCCAATACGAAACGGTTAGCTTTTGTGAATACATATGGTTCCAAGAAGTCGTCTTCGCGAGCAGTCAATTTGTTACATTCAGACGCACAGCAACCGCAAAGGATACATTCTGTACCAGCAACGAATTTTTTGAAGTCAGCTGGAGTTTGGCGAACGATTTTGTCCCCTTCGTTGAATTCAGCTTTAAGGAAAATCCAAGGAGCAACTGTTTTCAAACGATCAACTTTGGATTCCCAATCAACAACTAGGTCACGGATAACACGGAAGTTGCCGATTGGAGCGATTGTCAATTCGTCTGTGCCATAACGTTCTGTTAATTCATCGATTTTAGATTCACAGCCGAGCATCGCTTCGCCATTTACACGAATGGAGCAAGCGCCGCAAACTGCGGAACGGCAAGCTGCCAAGAATGTCAATGTTGGATCTTGAGTATCTTTAATTTTTTGAAGGCCCCAGAGGATTGTACGGTCAGGTTCGTAATCGAATTTGAAAGTCTGTACAAACGCGCGACCTTGTTGGTAACGGTGAATATGGTAGGTGATTTGTCTCATCTTAGTACTTCCTTTCTTGTGGTTCGTATTTAGTGAACACTACGTCGCGTTCTGTTAATTCGTATTGACCGTCAGCACCTAATTTGATCAAGGAATGTTTTAAGTATCTTTCATCATTACGTTTAGGATGGTCTTCACGAATATGAGCACCACGAGATTCACGGCGGTGTAAAGCGCCCATAGCAATAGCTTTTGCTACTGTTAACATGGAGCCAATTTCACAATAGTTTACGAATGCCATGTTGTAAGTACGTTCAGGGTCACCTACATAACAAGTTTTATAATCTTCAATCAATTGTTCGATTTCTTTTAATGCTTCAGTAATACCTTCTTCATTACGGAAGATACCTACTTTATTCCACATTGCATCAGCCAATGCATCGCGGATTTCTACAACCGGACGACCGCCTTCACGGGATGTTACTTCTGTGAAACGAGCTTCCCAAGCTTTTGCAGCTGCAGCAAGTTCCGCATCTACGTTAGGTTGTTCATGTGTTTCAGCATAATCAGCTGCGCCAGCACCGGATACTTTACCGAATACTACACCGTCTGCCAAGGAGTTACCACCCAAGCGGTTCGCACCGTGGATGGAGATACAAGATGCTTCGCCAGAAGCGAACAAACCAGGCAATTCACATGCACAAGTTTTGTAATCCACTACGTCGATACCGCCCATTGTATAGTGACATGTAGGACGAATAGGTACCGGTTGAGTCAATGGATCGCAATGTTCGAAGCACATAGCTAAGTCGCGGATACCATGAAGTTTTTCGATAATAACTTCAGGGCCCAAGTGACGAAGGTCAGCTACTACATATGCGTTAAGGCCAGAACCGAAGCCACGACCTGCAGCGATTTCATCTTCGATCGCTTTCGCTACAACGTCACGAGATGCCAATTCCATTTTGTTAGGCGCATATTTTTTCATGAAACGTTCGCCTTCAGCGTTAAGAAGGTAACCACCTTCACCACGAACCGCTTCGGACATCAAGATACCAGTACGACCAAGACCAGTTGGATGGAATTGGATCATTTCCATATCTTTCAAGCCGTTACCAGCGCGGAATGCTGCTGCCATACCATCGCCTGTGGAAAGGAATGGGTTTGTAGTACGAGTCCAGAAGATACGGCCTGCACCACCAGTAGACAAGATAATAGCTTTCGCTTTAATTTGTTCTACTTTACCTTCTTTCATGTTCCAAACTACAGCGCCACCAACGTGACCTTCTGCAGATTTAACAAGATCTAAAAGATACCATTCTTGTAAGAAGTGTACGCCTTCTTTCAAGCATTGTTCGTAAGTTGTGTGCAAAATAACGTGACCAGTTTTATCCGCAGAGTAGCAAGTACGTGGATAGGATTGACCACCGAAGTTACGTTGCGCAATTTTATTCTCTTCAGTACGGGAGAATGGAGCACCCATGTGGTCCATTTCAAGTACGCCTTCTGGACAACGAGAGCAGAAGAATTCGATTGCATCTTGGTCGCCAAGATAGTCAGAACCTTTTACAGTATCGAAAGTATGAGTTTCAACTGTATCTTCAGCTGCAACGTTGTTCAAACATGCATTTACACCGCCTTGCGCCATTGCTGTTGCAGAGCGAGTTGGGAAAATTTTAGTAATAAGAGCTACTTTTAAGCCTTTGCGACGACCTACTTCAAGAGCCGCACGCATGCCGGCGCCACCGCTACCTACTACTAGAACATCAAACTGTTCCATAATGACCTCCTCATAACTACCTATTAATAAGAAACCTGTTAGACTATCTCATTTCAAAAACTTATAAAAATTTTTGATAACCTAATCATTTTTCTTTCAAGAAAAACCCCATACTTATGCGATTTTTCTTATTTCTTTACCTATAATTATAGAGAGCATTTCAGGTCATGTCTAAACCCTATTATGCATAATTAATTTTGATTAATCTAATTGATAATTTATTTCACTTAGCATTTTTAGGGTAAAAAGAGGAGTCAAAAAATTACCTATATGAATAATTTTTACAAGAAGTTAAGGATTTTACGAAAGTAGTTCGGTTCCGAAATTTTTCTACTTTTTTATTTCCTTTGATATCTATATAATTCGCATAGATACTAGCTTTTTAATTGTCGCTAACCGTTCATAATAATTAATATCCATTAAATTCCTACCAAATCTACCTCGAATTTAATTATCGAAAATTATCGTATTTATCCGTTCATAACAAGCATTTATTTCTGTGATAATAATTATCATAAGTTTTTTTAGTGATTTATCGCACATCATCTAAAATCGATAAAATCATTCTCATCTATGCGCATACGGCAATCTTCGATATAGTTAAATTTTATTCATTAGCAGAATTCATTAAGTTTCTGTCTTCCACCATTTTTAAGGCTTTTAAAGATGAAGAAAAGTCTTGTAAACTCGCATGTACATTCATCTTTTGCTCATTACTATTGTATAAGGTATGATAATAGATAAATAAGTTATATAATATTATATATATAGTCACCTTATATGGTGTTGTAGCTTTCAAAAAAAGGAAGTTTATATATATATAATGACTATAATTAATGTAGTTGGAGAGCTATATTTTTAAATCATACATAAGGAGAACAGAGAATGAAAATTTTACTTGTAGAAGACGAAGAAATGCTGAATGGTATCACGGCTAAATATTTACGTGCAGAGAATATGACAGTTGATACATGCTTCAACGGGCAACAAGCGATCGATTACGTTAACACATCCAGCTATGACGTTATCGTAATGGATATTATGATGCCAATCCTCGATGGTATCAGTGCTCTTGCACAAATGCGTAACGACGGTAATACAACACCGGTATTGCTTTTAACAGCAAAAGATTCCTTACAAGATAAAGTTACAGGCCTTAACACTGGCGCGGATGATTACCTTGTAAAACCTTTCGATCTTGAAGAGTTAACTGCTCGTATTTATGCATTGGCTCGTCGTAATGCGCGTCATGCACAAAACGATATCCATGTAGGTCCACTTACCATCAATGTTCCTCAACGTACAGTTAAACGCGACGGCGAAACAATTACATTGACTGCAAAAGAATTCGACCTATTATTCTATTTAGCAAGTAACGAAAATATCGTATTATCTCGTCAACAAATCCTTGACCATGTTTGGGAATACGATTATGAAAGCTACTCTAACCTTATCGACGTATACATTAAAGATTTGCGTAAGAAAATTGATACTGATGAAAATGTAAAACTCATTCAAACGGTTCGTGGAGTAGGGTATGTCCTCAAAACAGAAAACTAATGATCCTCACCGAGATCTAGATACCATGTCTGGGGCAGCCACCGATTTATTTAATCGGCTGCCCCTAACCTTTAAAATTATGTCGTGGTATACCATCTTTTTGCTTATCATTTTGATGGTTGCATCCGCATGGATTTACGCATATACACATGAATCCGATAACAAAGAAGTGCGCGAGCGCTTACAGCAGCAAGCGATGATTATGGCTACGGATATCCGCAAGTTTAAACCGTACCAAGATAACACATTCTTCTTTGTATCAACTCAAGACGGCTATATTATTAAAGGCGCCTTGCCGGATGGGTTTCCAAACCAAACAATCCTTTCCTTAGGTCAAGTTGGTGAAATTGCTGCTGGTGATGATACCTTCTACTACTACGATACTCCGGTCAACGAACCGAACTATCGTGGTATTTTGCGTGCTGTTACAAAAGTAAAAACAGCCTCTAAAAAGACGGAAAACCTTTTATACAGCTTACTATTAGGGAATATCATTTTCTTACTAATTTCCTCCCTAGGCGGTTATCTTTTCATCAAAAAAGGACTTAAACCGGTCCGAACTTTAACAAAAACAGCTAAAGTCATCGGTAAGAACAACGACTTGAGCCGTCGTATCGACATTCCAGCTCGCACGGCAAGAGATGAAATCTACGAACTAACTACAACATTTAACCGTATGATTTCAGGTCTTGAGGATTCTTCCAATCGTGAAAGACAATTTAGTTCTGACGTATCTCATGAGCTACGTACACCAATTGCCGTTATTAAAGCAGAAAGTGAATTTGCTTTAAAATACGGTCGTACAGAAGCAGATCTACGGGAAGGTTTAACACATATCTTAGAGCAAGCTAAGTTCATGACTAACCTCGTAAGCCAACTGCTTGATGTAGCCCGCCTTGAAAATGCACAAGGTCTAAGCTTTGCACCTGTCAATGTATCATTGATGTTATCCAATATGGTCCACGACTATACAAGACTTTGTACAGAAAATACAGATAAACAGATTACGATTACATCTCATATTGAGCCTAATTTACATATGAATGCTCACGAAGTATCATTACGTCGAGCTATCACAAACCTAGTGGACAATGCCATTAAGTTTACAAACTCTACTATTGATATTTCGGCTAAACTAGTAGGCAGAGACTTAGTCATTACCGTAACAGATAATGGTATTGGCATCGAACCTGAAGCTCTGGATCATATTTGGGATCGGATGTATCAGACGGAACAATCGCGAAACAAAAAATCTAATCACGGTATAGGTCTAGGTCTATACTTTGTAAATAAAGTTATTAACTTACACCATGGCACAGTAACGGCCACGAGTGAACCACAAGTAAAGACTACATTTACAGTGCGATTGCCGTACAACACAACGGAAGAATAACATAAAAGGGACTGACCATTGGTCAGTCCCTTTTCTATATCGATTTTAATCTTAAAAGCCTATAATATAGAATTAATTAAACCATAAAAAACTAGCATATAGAAGCTCCTTCTATATGCTAGTTTTTGTGTATTTAATTTTAAAGCAACTTATTATAGATAATTAACTTTAGCCTACAAATTGTTGCCAAAACGGCATATATACATATTCTAAGAAGGTCCATACAAGCAGACCCGCTACAGCACCAACGATAGCACCATTAATGCGGATCCAGCTGAGATCGTCCTCCACCTTAGATTCAATAAAGTAAATAAATTTATCTGTACTGAGGCCACCTAATACTTGACGTATGATAGTTTCAATGAGGTCATACCCTTGTTCAAGTACGTAGTCGCCAATATCGTGTAAGGTTTTTTCAATACGATTTCTAAGATCGTCCGATTGACCGTATACATTCCATAATTCAAGAGCAATATTAACTAAAACCTGAGCCGGAGTTTCTCCGTTTTCATCCCCTACGAGCAATAGTTCTTCTATATAAGGGCATAAATGGTTTTCGATAACAGATTCCCAATCTTGTTCGCGAATCCAGCGTTCCCACGCTTCATTAAGAGCATCGCAGACTTCATGGTTCTCTTCAATATTACGAATTGGTTCTACCCATTGTCGCAACCAAGCTGTTCGTTCGGGGCTATTGGGCCGTTTCCAGCTTTCCAGCATCGCATAGGCCTCTTGGACAATAGCCTCTGCCATTTCTTGATAGTTTACTACATCGGTAGCTTCGGACATAGAAATAAGGAAGTCAGACCAGAAGCCTTTTCGCTTTTTCTTATGTGCCTCTTCTGCTACGACAGCAGTAAGCCAGGTAACCATAGCTGGATGATTAATCCGTTCTTGAATCACGTTTAGAACTTGCACAACCATACTTTCATAGCGATTATGCTCACATAAATCGAGTAATACGTGTTTCAAAACGGGCACGAGAGAATGTTGTTGAAGCAATCCACGAATGCGTTTTGCCCCCCATTGTGCCCATTCTTCATTAGTTTGAGATTTCCATAAAAGGTGTAGACCTTGATGAATCACAAGACGTGCTGCTCGCTGCCCCTCAGGAGACAACAAGAACTTTTCAAACAATGGCACAAATTGCACATTTTTCAATAATACTTTACAACGCTCCTTGGTAAGCATCTTCGTCTCTACAAGTTTAATAACACCATTAATGAGGCGATCTTTATTGCGAGGAATTAGCGCTGTATGATATGGGAAACCTAGTGGCTTACGGAATAATGCCGTTACAGCAAACCAGTCGGCCACACTACCGATGAGGGCAGATTGAACAGCCCAGTACAACGGTTGATACCAACTTTCATAGCCAAAGAAAAATTGTCCTACAAAAGCAAAACAATACAATACGGCAGTCAAGCCTAAAATGCCATTAGCACGCTGTTTCAAGGTAAGGGATTTCAAATAACTAATCATTTGAGCACCCCCTCTACAATGATGGTCAAACCGTATAAGATGCCGCCAAGGACAGCCCCTATAAGGGAACCATTAATACGCACCATTTGAAGGTCATAGTACATTTTGCCGCGAACAATTTGAGTGATTTCATCAGGCGAATAGCGGGATAATTCTTGACCTACCACACTGTCGATGAGGGGGTTCAATTTCTGCAACCACGGAATACTACGCAACAAGAAGAACCGCTCAAAAGGCGCCTGCTTGTCTGGATTCAACAAAATTTCGGTACCGAGCACATTAAAGCGCTCCATAACGATGTCCATGAGGCGTTTCCAATCCAATGTATCCCCATCGATAAGTTTGCCTTCCCATTCTTCAAGAACCATTCTAATCCACTGATTTTTATGTTCTTCGATGAAAGCTTGCCACTCTGTATTAGTTTCCAAATTATTAAAAAAGCGAATGGCTTGGCCCCATACATAGCGCCCCAATGCAGAGTCAATAGATTCATTTTCCTTCAAGAATTGAACGGCTTTTTTCTGTACCGTTTCTACCAATCGTTCTGGTGAAAGTCCATCTCCGCCAAAGGCGATGGCCAATTCACGAAAGAAAGAATCCTTTGTATAAGTTTTCATAATGTCTAGCATGACGCGATACAAATACGGATATACCTGATTTGATGCGATAACACGCTGACATGTGCGGTTAAAATAAAGCCAAAACACGCTTGCTGTGTGACGTTCTAGCATACAACGGCCAAAGAGAATAACGAGGGGTGTTGCTTTCCAGTTTGTAACCCCCTTATAAATGGCCTTATTAATCTCTTGGCGCATCGGTTCAATATCCATATGAGATAAAACTTGATTCCCCACACCGTACAAGAGATTTCGAATTTGAACTTGTCCCATATCGCTCATGCCGTATTCAACGATACGGACCATAACGCGTTCTTTTTTGATAGCATAATACATCTGTGGCACGCGCAATAGCTCTTCGCTGAGCATAGTGCGACCTATCTGAATTAATCGTTCCTTACTGCGCGGCAAGATTGCCGTTTTGAAAGGAATGCCTAAAGGCTTCGTAAAGAGAGCCGTTACTGCATACCAGTCCGCGAGGCCACCTATCATAGCTGCCCCAGAGATATGCATGATAAAGGCCCAAAATGTATCATGTTGCTGCGGATATGAAATTAAAAATATAATAGCCATGACAACCAACAGGGTGGTTGCCACTGGTTTGGTTTTCATCATCACTTGATCCTAACTTACTCAATTACGCTTATAGACTGTTCCTATATAACGTAGTGACCTCGAGGTCTACGGACTTTCACAATTATATCTACAATCTAAAATGTAGCCTCATCGCCATCTTTTTGAGGTTCCCAAATCGGCACCTCCCCAAAGAGAGCTTTAAAGTACACAGACGGTGTCCATAATGGACCATTCAAATGCATTGGAATAAAGGCTTTATTCACCTGTACACGGCGCAAAAATTCAATACTACCCCATTCCATAGCGTCTTCCAAACGATTATCTACAGGGAACATCGCTACATCTACGGACAAACCATCTAATTCCTTGAACTCACGCCAAGCCATGCGCTTTGCATCCGCATTGTTTTCTGGCGTATCACCAAGCCAATGCCACCAATTAAGGTCTCCTGCATGGAAGATAGAGTCAGAGTCGATATTCGCCGTATTTGTCTTTACGTAAAAAGAACCACCTTCATCGGTGCTGCCATACATATGGATGCCTACATCATCTAATAGTGCATCTTGGCCAGGGCGCATGGTAATACATTTTTTTACCTTGCTTTCTAATGGCACATCTTGATGGCAAATATAGCGCGTTTGAGGCCCATCAAATTCCGTAATGGATGGGTTAAAGTGATCTCCATGAGTGTGACTTACGAAGAACCAAAGTTCACGCCCTCGTTTAGCCAACTGCCAAACAATATTATTAGGATCCTTATAATAATCAAACACATAGCAACGCTTACCATCCTCTACAAGGAATCCGCTATGCGCTAAAAAAGTAACATGTAACATTATTATCAATACCTCTAATTTATTGAGAATTTATATCATTCGTATTTTTTATTATACCATATTTTTCTAAATGCATGGCATAAACAAATGGCTATTCATGACACATATAAAGGACTTTTTTAAAGTCTTATCAAATATATAGTGCCCCATATGTATCATAATAAGGGCAGAAATGCCGCTGGCATTTCTTAGATGCGGCCAGCGGCTTTCATATAGTCGATATATTGGTTACCCCAGTTTTCAAGGGAAGCTAATACAGTTTTAAAACCAGCTCCCACTTCGGTAAGGCTATATTCAACCTTTGGTGGAATGGTTCCATATACTTCACGATGTACAAGGCCGTCATCTTCCATTTGGCGCAACGCTCTTGTAAGTGTAGCTTGTGTAATTGGATGTAATCTCCGCTCTAGTTCACGGAAGCGCACAGGACCTTCAGATAATTCATGCATAATCAACAAAGACCATTTACCAGCCAATAACTTTTGGCTCGTTGCAAAAGGACACCGCCCCACTAAATCATGAACATTTACAAGTTGCTCTGCCATTGTCATTCTCCTTATATATCTAGCTTAAGTAGCTTGTTATAACAAAATTAACATCTATAACTAAGCTACTCTTTATAGCTACACTACAATTTCTATTTCGGTATTAGAAATATTTCCACTTAATGTAGTTCAAATCATATCACAATTTTTTAGAATTGCAAGTATTTTATAGTATCATTTTTTAGGGTACAATAATTTTTGAAAATATTTTAATCAGTAAATATCACAATTCTATCATATTTGATAGTACCTATCTCAAATAATTCTACTATTCAAAATATTTGCACCAATATATAATAAACTCACTAACTAAATACAATTATCGGTTGGTGAATCAATAACTATTAGATTTAATCATCAACATTTATAGCTAAACAATTGTATCAATTTTACAGCATTAAACAGATTACACATTATCAATTGAAGGATTAGGTGATATTATGAAACGCATGCCTACACTATTCGTCGGTCACGGCAGCCCTATGATGGCTTTAGAACATACAGAAACAACAAATACTTTCAAACGTATAGGACAAAATATAATCAACAACTATGGCAAACCAAAAGCCATACTCGCCATCTCTGCTCATTGGTATGCAGATGGCACCTATGTTCAAAGCACAGAGAATCCAAAACAAATTTACGATATGTATGGATTTCCGCAAGAACTCTACGAAGTTGTATATCCTGCAAAGGGTGACAGCAATTTAACGAAAGAAGTACAAAAATTACTGGGTAACTCCGTTTCTATAAATGACACTTGGGGTATCGATCACGGCATGTGGACTGTGTTAGTTCACATGTTCCCTGATGCATCAATTCCAGTTGTCCAACTATCTATCAATAAATACCTAAGCCCAAAAGAAGCCTATCAATTAGGCGTAAAACTTCAGTCATTACGCGATGAAGGCTATCTTATTATGGGCAGCGGTAATATCGTTCATAATCTAAGACGCATAGAATGGGACAGTCCATCCGGCACCTCTGCCACAATTGAGTTTGACCAATACATTTCTAAGGCCGTCTTAGAAAACGATATAGATGCTATTGTTAATTACACTCGACATCCTCAGGCTAGCTATGCAGCACCTACACCAGATCACTACTTACCACTAATTTATATTATGGGCGCTAGTGAAGGTGCAAAACCGACTGTATTTAATCAAACCTATAGTTTGGGCTCCCTATCAATGACGGGATTTATCTTTGAGGATGAGCCTCAAAGCATACTTTAAGCTCATAAAGATACAAAAATCTCCTAGGAAATTTTTATTTCCTATTCACATAAAACCTTACATTACTATGTATAAACCAAAATAAAAAAATAAATATATATATATATTTATATACGCAAAAGAACCGCTAGTTACAAAAACTAGCGGTTCTTTTCTTTACCATACTAATGACTCTACTAAATGAGTTTTTTAATGAAAGCTTCCATTTCCATCGGTTTTACAACAGGTTCGAAGCGCCCTACCACATTACCTTTACGATCTATAACAAACTTAGTGAAGTTCCACTTTACCTCATCGTCCTTTAAATAATTAGGATCGATGCCATTGAGATAATCTGTAAGCATTTCAGTTTTATCACTAGGTGGGAAGCCTTGGAATGGTTGTTCTCGTATCATGTATTTGAAAAGGTCTAATGCACTTTCATCGCGTACATCTGCTTTCCCCATAACGGTAAAAGTAACACCGTAATTCAATTTGCAGAAAGATTGAATCTCGTTATTAGAACCAGGTTCTTCCTCTCCAAATTGATTAGAAGGAACCGCAATAATTTCTAAACCTTGCTCTTTGTACTGCTTATAAAGAGCCTCTAGTCCCTCATATTGGTGAGTAAATCCACATTTACTCGCCGTATTAACAATGATAAGAACTTTACCTTCATAAGTTTGTAAAGATTGTAATTCCCCAGACTTAGTAGGCAGGGAAAATTGATATACAGACATGGAATCTCCTAATTTAAATTAAAAATCTTTATTATACTTATAACGCACATCATAATCAAAGGCAGCTGTTCTATCAGCCGCCGTTTTCTGCCATTCTGTAGGTGCTGTACCATCTTTATCAAGGAAGAATCCAGAATCAAGGTAGCGAATAATAATATAGTTGGAATCCTTTTGATCAAATCCATTACCGCGGGAGAAGTCGATACCATGGCCTGTATTACGTGTTACGATAGCTTCCAACAAAGGCAACGTAATGGCATTCAACGTAATTTTCATATCACATTTGTCGAAAATCTTTTTAAAGAAAGAACTAGGTTTTTCTTCTTTATATACTAATAGTTTACTAATTGTACCATTAGATGCACACACTACGCGACGAATTTCATTAATAGGAATATCTACCTTACCATTTGAGATAACACCATTTTTAATGGTAATTTCTCGTTTACCCATGTAGGAGTAATCTAGTGGCAATTGAAGAGTATCTAAATTTGCAGGGAAGTCCGCAGTCAATTTATTTCGGACAAAAGCAGCAATGATTGCTTTTGTTTCACGAATATTGTGACCAGCATTAGATTCTGTACGGTCCGTATCTAAATCTTGACCTTCTATATTTTTCCAATTGTGGTCTCTAAATATAATCGAATAGTTACTATTTGAATTTAAATATCTTGTAAGATGAAGCTCATTTACGTCATCAAAATCAATGTCAGTTATCACCTGACCATTTGTATCTTTGCAGAGTACACCATTGTAACTAACCGTCAATATACGATCCGTACTTTCAAAAACAACAGGATTTGTGTCGAATACAGAAATCATAGCCCTCTCCTTTTCACGACTTCAAACATAACTACACCTGTATATATCAAGTGCATTTACTCAATATATTGATTAAATATATTAATCAAATATAACTAATTTAATCATACACCTTCTATATGTATTTACGCAAATGAGATATTTTCACCATATATAGTTACAAACTCATAATTTTTAAGATAACAAAAGACACCAACCATTCGATTGGTGTCTTTACTACATACAAGGAGCCATTTTGCAATAGCTCCTTGTCATTATACAGATGATATTATAATCTATTTCATGTCAAACAAAACAGAGTTTTCTAAGAAAATATGTTCATGCAGGCCTTCTTCTAAAGCTTTCATGGTCTTAAATACATACACATAAGTAGCACAGCCATCTGCTGGTGCTGTGTACTGGTTGGTCAATGCACTTAAGGATTCCAAAAGTACACCTGCAGCTTCGTGTTCAGCCCGAAGTTCTTCAAAGTCTACGGGTTTACCCGCTTTAAACTCAGGGAAGTCTACATGCTCTTCATGCCGGAAATGAGGTACAAGAGCGGATTTGAGTTGCAAAAAGGTTTGATAAATCTTTGTCAATTCCTCACCATGATGGTCATAATGTACATTTAGCAGTTTTGCCAACCCTTGGTCAATTTCATCAATCATATTTAATTGTTCTCTATGATAGGTATGAACAATGTAATCAATCAATTGGTCTTTAGAATAGCTAAGCACCTCTGCACGAGAAGATTTCTGAGCAACTTGTACATCATTTAGCATAGCAATGTATGCATCCACATCTTTACCTTTTTCTGCAATAGCCTCCGCTAAAGGATGTCCACCACCACAGCAAAAATCAATTCCATCTTTTGCTAATACATCCATTAACTCTGGATTTACTTTAACCGCATCAGCTACGGTCATGGATTTATTAATAGTCCCAAAACTCATAAGATACACCTCCAATGGTTTACGCCGATCTATTTTCTTGTAGTTATACTATACGGCCAACCATGGATTCTGTCTGTCGCAGTGGCTACGAATTTGAAAGTAACATGACAATAATGGTAACGCTGTAAGAAATAACATAGCGTGATGAATATAAAAATATATGGATATATGTTGAACATACAAAAAGCTGGCCTTATAGAGCCAGCTTTCAGCATATCAAAACATATATAACATATGTGTATATATAATTGTTTAGGCAGCTATTAAATGCTTTCAACAGCAGCGATAGCAGCAACGTCTACAACGTCTTGAGCAGAGCAGCCACGAGAAAGGTCATGAACTGGTTTAGCCAAGCCTTGAATCAATGGGCCAAGAGCATCAGCGCCGGAGAAGCGTTGTACCAATTTGTAACCAATGTTAGCAGCTTGAAGATCAGGGAAGATCAAGATGTTAGCTTTACCAGCTACGTTGGAGCCAGGAGCTTTCTTTTCTGCTACGGAAGGAACGATGGAAGCGTCCAATTGTAATTCGCCGTCAAATTTGAAATCAACGTTGCGTTCTTTCAAGATGTTAACAGCTTCAACCACTTTATCTACTTCTGGAGTGGAAGCGGAACCTTTTGTGGAGAAGGACAACATGGATACGCGAGGGTCAGCCATACCAACAACTTTGCGAGCTTTTTCTACAGTGGATTCTGCAATATCAGCCAATTGTTCGCTAGTTGGATTAGGCAATACGCCGCAGTCAGAGAATACTAGCATACCGTCGTCGCCATATTCTTTTTTGCTTGTGAACATGAACATGGAAGAAGATACAGTTTTAAGACCTGGTTTAGTACCTACAACTTGCAATGCAGCGCGCAATACGTTTGCTGTTGGGCAAGCGGAACCAGCAACCATGCCATCTACTGCGCCAAGGCGAACAAGCATAGCGCCGAAGAACAAGCAATCGCCTTTCATAGTTGCGTCAGCTTTTTCAGGAGTCATACCTTTTTTAGCGCGCAATTCTACGAATGTATCAACCATTTCTTGGTAACGATCGTAGTTAGCAGGATCGATGATTTCAGCACCTTCGATGGATACACCAACAGCTTTAACAGCCTCAGCGATTTCAGCAGGATTACCAACGAGTACAGGTGTTACAAAACCTTCTTTCAAAATAATTTCAGTTGCTTTCAATACGCGTTCATCTTTGTATTCTGGCAACACGATTTTTTTACCTAATGGTTTTACTTGGTCTTTTAATTTTTGAATTAAATCCACGATTTTTGCCTCCTTAACATTGGCTTTACGCCATATCAATACTATTATTATAGCAAGTTAACGACTCTCTAACAACCATTCTAAAACATTTCGTTGTTGAATTCCGTCGTAGTTGGCATTTTTATTTAGTTCATCTAAGGTGAGCAAAAACTTAGAGTATTGGTCTTGTACCGCCTCAAGCGGTGCTAGTTCTCGGCTCAAAGTATTAGAGTCAAGTACGGTCTCACTAACTTGATAATATTCGGTAATCCCCCCTTTTTGTGCTACAAAATCTATTTCACCCTTAGCCAGTTGCCCTACATATACGGTGTATCCTCGTCTAATGAGCTCTAGAAAAACGATATTTTCTAGTATATGACCTGTATCACGACTCGCATTCCCCACTAGCAAATTTCGTAATGTTACATCAACACTATAATACTTTGCATTGATACGTAGTAATTCTTTACCTCGTACGTCATAGCGATTTACCTTATATAACAACAAGCTATCCTGTAATCCTTGTAAATACCGTTCTACAGTTTTATTATCGATTTTTCGACCTGCACTAACGAGAGAGTTGGCTATTTTATTTGGTGAAAGTAAACTACCAACATTCGCCATAATATACCGCACTATATCTTGTAAAATTGTGACATCATTAATTTTCAATCGAGCCACAACATCATGCAATAACAAAGTATTATATAATCCACGTAAATATTCTTGAATATCAAAGTCTTCGCCCCCTAATTGCTGAGTATAAGGGAAGGAACTTTCACGAAGATAGGCCTCATAGGCAGGAATCAAAGAATACTGATTACCCTCATACTTGCTATGGTAAAACTCACTGAAGGACAATGGCAACATCTGAATTTCCACATATCGTCCAGTCAATAATGTGGCGATATCAGAAGACATAAAGTATGCATTGGAGCCCGTAATATATAAATCTGTGTTCTCTTTTACAAACAAGCTATCTACGACACGATGAAATTGATCTACATGCTGAATTTCATCAAGAAAAATGTAATTCGTTTCATTAGGCTGCATACGTTCTAAAATATATTGATACAACGCATGGTAATCTCGCAAATGCTCGTATTCCAATTCTTCAAAATTAATGGAAATAATCTGTTCAGGCTTCACATTATCTGCCAATAACTCATCTTTAAACAGCCTAAACAATGTAGATTTACCACAACGGCGTATGCCTGAAACGACCTTAATAATAGGCCGCTCTCGATTACGCCGTAAAAAATCTAGATATCCTTGGCGCTGAATTAACTTCATAAGGGCCTCCTCATCTATGTACCTTCTCATAGATGGAACCCATGTATTAGTACTATCAGATATCATATCACTTACCTAATAAATTTGGATTCCATTCCAACTTTATATTAATTTTATCATAAAGTTGGATTTCATTCCAAATTTTTATTATTTTAAGCATAAAATTGGATTAGATTCCTAAAGTTTTACTTTAAATTTAAACATACAGCACTTCAATTAATGTTTATCTATGAACTACATACCAATAATTGAACTCTTTACACATAATACGCTACAATAATAGAAACAAAATACGGATAGCCAAATGCCAATTTATATTCCTTATACACCCCTTTAGGAGGTCTTATGGCGAATACAGAGACAACGATCAATGCTGTTATACATCCAAAATACAATGACACACCTATAGACATAGAGAAAACAATTAAAGCCTTGGAACGCAATAATTTTGTAGTCCATTATTTCGAAACAGGTACTGAAGCTATTTCCTATTTAAAAGATCGTATTCAAAACAAACATGTAGCCATCGGAGACTCTCGCACATTACTAAAACTCAATGCTTATGAAGCCCTATCCGAAGTCAACGAAGATGTAACGGATATCCAACGTCCCCTTCCTGGTGAAAGCTTCCGCGACACCGCATTGCGCACCATGGGACGTGATGTATTTCTCACCTCTGTAAATGCTCTTGCTCAAACGGGGGAAATGGTCAATATTGATGGTACGGGTAATCGTGTTGCCGCCTCACTCTTTGGCTCTCAAGAAGTATTTTTTGTGCTAGGCATCAACAAAATTACGCCGGATTTAGCTTCCGCCATCTATCGTGCACGCAATGTGGCCGCTCCGCTCAACAGCAAAAAGAACAAAAAGAGCTCTCTCAATCCATGTGCCACATTAGAAGAGAAATGCTATGACTGTGGTTCTCCCGACCGCATATGTAATGCATTAACCATTTACTATAAAAAGATGCGCAATATGCAAACTATGGAAGTCATCATCATTAATGAATCTTTAGGCTTCTAATTGTTTGCGGCCCATTCAAAAAATCTTGTATATTCATTTCTCCAAGTCCATACACTACTCTATAAATTGTGGACCACCGAGGATCTACGGCACCACTTTCAAGATCACTAATATAAGATTGGGCTAAACCAGATTTATCTGCCAATTGATATTGAGTCATTCCCAATTGTCTGCGCCAAAGTAAAATCAATACACCAAGCTTGTGAACTTCTTGTCGAACTTGTAGATCTTGACAACATACGATAGGATTCATGCTAACCTCTATCTACTTTCTCCCTCAACACATATTTATGCCTTTACTATAAATCTGGGCTCAATCATTTCCTAGTAGTGGTTGAAAAACGATAACACAAAAGCCTTAACAAAAACTAATGTGTAAATCATTTTAGTTAAGGCTTTTGTACTATGCAGATTTCATTGCGTAGGATTTCATCATTTCGTGGAATTTTAGTATATATAAAAGTTATTATCATTAAAAATACAGATAACAAATCAAAAATACAGGTATTATCTATATATTGCAAATTTTATACAGTATTCATACATTATGCATACACTTGATTTATAAAATTACCTAGTTCTATCCATAATACAAGAAAACTATACGATATATAGTAAATGCGATATATTGTAAATACGCAATATTGTTAAAATACATTTAGGAATAATAAGTCTATTAACAATACAAAAGGACTATACAGCTGAACTGTATAGTCCTTTCTATGTATTTATATAAAATTATTGATTTGCGCTTTCTTGTGCTTTTTTGATTTCCATGTATTTAACCATACCATCAACAGCTTTTTTAGCTTCACGCATAGCCAATACTACAGTAGCAGGTTTATGAACAACGTCACCACCTGCAAATACACCTTCACGACTAGTCATACCATATGGATCTTCAGATGTAATAATATAACCTTTTTCATCTACTTTTAGGTTATTACCTTCACCTACAAGACGAGCATTTGGTTTATGACCTGCGGCGATAATGATTTTATCAACAGGCATTACTTGGAAATTACCAGTGCCGTGGATACCTGCACCATCTTCGTTAAGCGCCATCACTTCATATTTGAAGCCTTCAACCTTATCTGTACCTTCTACGCCTACTGGAGAAGCGAACCATTGGAATTGAACGCCTTCAGCGCGCGCTTCTTCGTATTCAGACAACAAGGCTGGCATTTGTTCTTGGCTACGACGATATGCTACTGTTACCGCTTCGCAGCCTAAACGTACGCATGTACGAGCTGCATCCATCGCTACGTTACCACCGCCGATGATGATAACACGGTCACCTTTTTTAACAGGAATTTGATTTTCATCAAGTTCCCCATTTTCTACCAATTGTACATTCGTCAACAAGTACATTGCTTGGAATACACCAGGTACTTCATCGTTTTCCATGCGCACGTCTTGAGGAATATGCGTACCAGTACCGATGAAGATAGAATCATATCCTTCAGCAAAGAGATCGTCCAAAGTTTTATCTTGGCCGATAAATGTATTGCATACGAACTTAACGCCTAACCCTTCAAGGCGAGCGATCTCACGACGTACAACGGCTTTAGACAAGCGGAATTCCGGAATGCCAAATAAGAGTACGCCCCCTGGTTCAGATTGACCTTCAAATACGGTTACTTCATAACCGAGTTTAGCCACATCACCTGCTACGGACAAACCTGCAGGACCAGACCCTACTACCGCTACCTTACCAAGATCTTGTTTAATCTTCTTAGGTTTGCGAAGTTCATTGATGCTTTCAAAGTCAGCAGCAAAGCGTTCTAATTTACCGATGTTAATAGGCGGTTTTTTTGCCTTATTCATGATACAGTTGCCTTCGCATTGATTTTCACGTGGACATACGCGACCGCAAATAGACGGTAAATTTGTTCGTTCCGCTAAGATATCATTAGCTTCACCAAAATTACCACGTGCGATAGCTTGGATGAAACGAGGTATTTCGTTTTCAATAGGACAACCCATACGGCATAAAGGTTTTGGACAATTTAGACAACGTTTCGCCTCCGCGAGCGCTTCCTCCATCGTATAATCCGCATCAAAATGTAGTGGTTTTAATTCGTTACTCATGGCACATGCCTCCTAACAAGGATCCAGTATACTATACTTACAGCGTTGCATGCACCTAAGCATTCCGATGAGCCCTCTCACATAGGGACGCCGCCACATGCTGCTAACATTTATCTTTTGTAACCATTCGATAGACGTGTGGTCACTGGTCAGACTCACACTATTCTATAGTATATTCTAAATTGTGAAAGTCCCAACAGTCAAGCAAATATAGCACCTTTTGTATACGAATATAGCCCCTATTCATGCAAGGATTGCATAGATTTTATACAAGTCCATTTACATATAATAGGATGCATGTATACTGATAATAGATACAGTAATAAGAATTAGAGATACACCTTACAGAATAGAAATATCTATTTCGTAATTGAATATATACATACATATAAGAATTAAAGATATAAAAGCCAAGGTATATCCTTATATGAGGTTTCTTATGAACACAGCAGAATTCACTAGCAAATACTATATAGACCGCCGCGGTTCTCATTCCCGAAAATGGGACGGTGAGCATTTAAAATTCAGTCGCACCGACCTATTACCATTATGGGTGGCAGATATGGACTTTATGCCACCTCAGTGCATCCAAAATGCCATCTGTAACTATGTGAAAGCCAATCCGTTAGGTTATACTATGACAAATCCAAATTATATAGAGGCTGTTATAAGCTGGTATAAACGCCGTCACCATTGTAAGCTTCAAGAAGAATGGCTTACAAGCGCCCCCAATGTAATTACTGGTATTATGTGGTGTATTGGGGCTTTCACAAAACCAAACGATTCCATCGCCGTTCTAAGTCCTGTATACGGCGCCTTTGATACGAGCGCTAGCGATGCACAACGTCAAATCATCGCTGTTCCCATGATGCGTAACAAAGATAATCGCTACACCGTGGATTACGATGCATTTGAAAAGGCTATCACCGAACATGATGTGAAGCTGTTCATTCACTGCAACCCACACAATCCTGTGGGGCATGTGTGGACGGAAGAGGAGATGGACCGATTATTTAGTATCTGCCAACAGCATAATGTGCTCATCATAAGTGATGAAATCCATCAAGATCTCATCACAGGACCAACAGCCTTTACATCAGCCTTAACCGTAAAGAACGGAGCCTATGCAGATAACATGATTGCCATGTCCTCCTTGTCCAAGTCATTCAATATGGCTAGCTTGCACCACGCAGAGGTTATCATTCCTAACGAAAAGCTACGAAGCCAATTCAACGCCTATAAAGCTCATGTATACCATACGGACTCAGACGTTATTGCCGAAACTGCCATCTCAGTAGCCTACACTCACCCAGAGGCCGAAGCATGGTTAACAGATGTACTGGCCATGGTTCGTGAAAACTATGAATATCTATGCCGAGAGCTTTGTACGGCATTACCAAAAATCCGCATCAGCCCTATGGATGGCACCTATTTAGCGTGGATTGACTTTAGTGCCTATGTAAAGCCCGAAGATATGCACGACCTATTCGAAAACAAATGCCGCCTCGCACCAAGCTTTGGCGAATGGTTCGGAGGTGAAAGCTACGCAACCTTTGTACGTCTTAACTTAGCTACAAGCCTAGAAAATATAAAAAGCGCTACCCACAGCATTATTAGAAATATTTAATATATCAGCCATATTAAGTATAATAATTGTATTTAATCATACTATCCCCTACACAACCTTAGTACATACAGGGATGTATGTGCGGTAAACTATAAGGTATGCAAAAAGGCTGCTCTACCATCAAATCGTGTAGAGCAGCCTCTTTTCTATACATGTCTTACTTTTCTATATATGTCTCATATATGTTACCTATTCAGGTTACCACATATATAGGGTCTTATTTAGTTCTAGCGAAATGATCTTTTGCAAATTGCATGTCTTGTACGAGTTCCAATGTACCAATATAGTTATTGTTTTGATCACGAACAGCCATGTAATTGACATAGAACGGACGACCTTGTTTTTCAAGCCATACTGCTACATTATCGCGATCACCTTTACGGAAGGAATCAATGATACCACGTACGATTGGTTCTACCTTTGGCGGATGGCAGGAATACACATCGCGACCGATAGCTGTCGTAGGGCGTTTAAAGACCTTTTCACCATCGTTGAAGTAACGGTTAATGTCTTCGTGATCAACGAAGGTGACTTCCATTGGCATTGTATTAAGCATGGCATTCAATTGATCCACAGTCAAGGTACCACCGATTAGAGCAATGGTATTATCATCGCCACTTGCTTTTGTTGTTTGTGTTGCTAATGCGGTTTCAGCCTCTGGCCAAGCAGTGCGTTTTACTCCAAAAATCTCTTCATATTGCACTGTATCTTTGTAGATTTGGTACCACTCTTCAGTGCTGAAGTTTTCTGCGCAGATTGGGAACAAAATATTTTGTTCTTTATAAATCATTTCTTGAGCACGTGTAAGAAGCTCATCAAAACGTCTATACCAATCATCTACGCTTTGGCTAGACTTAGCTAAATCACCTAGTTGGTCCCGAATATCACCATCAACAGTCCACATGACCATAGATGGACCAGAAATATCATAGGCTACTTTCAAATGCGGATACAAAAGGTCACCCTTCTTAGCATAGTGAACAGATACTTGACGCACTGCATTTACATCATCAACAGTTGCCGTTTTATCCGCCACCTTAGGTCGAATGGATTCAATTAACGCATCAAGAGCCTTGTTTTCTTCTGTTAATTGATGGAGTGGATGTCCTACAGTTTCAATCAAGGACACCACACTTTTGCTCTTCTCTTGAGCCTCTAACACAGCCTCAACCTTAGCATGTTCTGACTCCATTTGTTCATGAATGGTAGAACCGTGGAACAAGGCAGAGTGAAGGTCACATAATTGTTGCACCTCAGCTAACGGTGTACCTTCACGCATGAGACCTTGCTCAGCTTTCATAATTTCACTAGCCTCAACATGGGCGAATTGACTAGCAAAATCTTCACGAACGGCACCAAGCTCTTCGCCCGTACCTAACCGTTTCAAGAAGCCTTTAAGCTGCTCTACACGTTCGCTGTCTTGAACAGTATCATCAGCATTGGCTCCGAAATTCTCTTCCGTGTTAGCTTTTGCTGTAGTAGATGCTGCTGCATTTGTTTCTACTGCGTCTGCTGCGTCTGCTGCAACTGTGCTAGATGCTACGTTAGCAGATGCGTCCGTAACATTAGGCTTTGTAGTCGCTTCAGTAGGTATCACACCAGGATGCACCGCAGATTCCGCATCATCACCCGATAAGTTTGGCATGTCACCTTCTAAGGTAAAACCTGCTTTCATAAAAGCACCCACGATATCAATCATGGATACACCCTTCATCTTAGCCCCTTTTGGGATAGTCATGATTTTGCCAACAGAATTCAACATCACCTTATTTGTGATTTCGCTGAACCCTAATTCCTTCATAATATCTGTTACTTCAGGATATTCTTTTACCAAATCATATACTGATTTGGATAAATCTAATTTCTTTTCCATTTTGCTCCCCTCGTGTCAAAAATTTCTATACTATACTTATAAAATAGTATCATTCCTCTATATGCGTATATTACACATATGAGGCTATTTATTTACGATAAAAGGTCTATATGTAATGACCTATGGTTCTATGATAAACGATATCGATTAGAAAATCTGTATCCGTGGCTATACTTTTGAAAGTTATTTATAAGATGAAATAACAGTAATAAAACACCGGATAATCGATCATGTAGACCAACTATCCGGTATTTACGTTACATTATATTATTATTCTCGTTTCTGTTTCTGTTTCTGTTTCTGTTTCTGTTTCTGTTTCTGTTTCTAACAAGTGTACCACTTAATCATGATGTGGTTTCAATGCTTTTTCGTAGTTTTCAGAAACTTTGTCCCAGTTAATAACGCGGAAGAATTCCTTGATATAGTCTGGGCGACGGTTTTGGTAGTGCAAGTAGTATGCATGTTCCCAAACGTCCAAGCACAAAATTGCTTTTTTACCTTCTAATAGAGGATTATCTTGGTTCGCAGAGGATGTCACTTCTAGCTTGCCATCTTTGTTAACTACAAGCCAAGCCCAACCAGAGCCAAAGCGTGTAGCTGCCGCAGTAGAGAAGCTTTCAACAAACGCATCGTAGCCCCCAAGTTCAGCGTCAATAGCCTCTTTCAAAGGACCTTGCAATTTAGAAGTATCTGGTTTTGTCATGATTTCCCAAAACATGGTGTGGTTCTTGTGACCACCACCATTATTGATAACTGCTTGACGGATATCTTCTGGCACATTAGCAATATCGCCGAGAATGCAGTCTACACAACCATACGCAAGATCCGGATATTTCGCGATGGCCGCGTTCAAATTATTAACATACGCTTGGTGATGCTTGTCATGATGCAATTTCATTGTTTCAGCGTCGATAACAGGCTCTAGGTAATCATAAGCATACGGTAAGGGTGCGAGTTCGAAAGGTTTCATAATAGTCCTCCTTAAATTTAGGGCGTAGAACAATGTTAACTATTTCGTATCATCGTTCTTGTGAAAGCGATTCGATGCACCTGCATCGGTATTATAGAATCAATCTACTAGCATAGCATATATACTTCAAGAAGAGACGTATTATCCTAACTTCAACCAGAAGTTAAGATATACTTTTCAACCAATAAATTGATATGAATTATCATTCTTTATCTAATTGTACACATTATATAGAAAAACGTCAATATAAAACACTAACATAAAAAGGCCATGGGAGCTCCCACAGCCTTTCATTAGTTGATTGTTAAGTGACTTTTACTCAGCAATAACACATAGTTCTACATAAAAACATATACAGATATATACAAATTATTCGACAATGCACTGACACATTTTCATAGTTGTTAATGCCGCTTGATGGGACTCCTCTGTTACGCCAGCACAACAGCTTGAATCGACGTGAATCGGAATCTCTGGCAAGCCTGCTTTCAGCATAATCGCATTGGACACAACACAAATATCTGTACATAATCCGATGAGCGTAATAGACTCAATAGGATTTACTTTATCCATGCCCTCTAGCCGTGTAAGCAACTCAAAGGAGGCAAAGTTTGGTTTATCTACAAAGGACACAGGACTCATAATTGATCGACCTTCTGCAGCCTCAATCAAGCCATCCACAATATGCCAGCCCTCGGTATTTTTAACGCAATGTGGCACTGGTAAAAGCTTTCCTTCTTGGTGTTCTAAGTAATCTCTATCATGCGTGTCACGCGTAAAAATAATAGGACCATCAAAGCTTTCAATTTTCTTACGCACATTATCTACGATTAACTGTGCTTGCGATGAACCAAGGGCACCATCTACAAAATCATTTTGCATATCGATTACTACTAGAACCTTTTGCATAGCTCCTCCTGTATATAGCTACAAAACAAAGTACTTATTTCCAATCAATATTATTTATACTCTTTATTCTTTATAACATCAATCGGATCTACTAACTCTATAAATTGTTATCATGTTGTTGTGAAAGTGTTATCAATGAGTCATCGAAGCCCACCTCATACTTTATCGACAAGTAGATATATGACGGACTTCTATTCTTCTGCTATAGCATGTTGCACGCGATTTGGTTCATTATGTGCCAGTTTTCCTGCCGCTGCTGCCGCTACAGCACCTACCAAATCATCGAGGAATGTATTACAATGCCCGCCCTCTTCACTATCCAGCTTTTTGATGATACCTGGCTTTACCTTGTCTAAATAGCCATAATTTGTAAAGCCAATAGACCCATATAAATTAACGATGGAAAAGGCTAAAATTTCATCAATCCCATACAGGCTTTCATCATTAGCAACAATGCGTTGCAATGGCTGAGATAGTTTATTCTGCTCCGTTAACTTATCAAGCTCTACACCCGTAATAATCGCATTATGCACCTCCCGTTTAGATAGTACAGAAGCCACACTTGTGCGACACTCTTCCAGTTTTAAATTCGGCATATACGGTTTTTGTACGTAAAAAACAAGCTCTGCAATGTCCTCTAATGTGACACCCCGTTCAGCGAGAAGCTCGTAAGTATATTTCTCTAAATCTTTTGTAGCCTCCATAAGTCCTCCTTTATCCTTTCTTCAGATTGTTATCAGATAACATGACAATACTAACGGGAATCGTTACAACGAGCGCTTCATCAGTATCAACATGCTTAGTATTCCAAGCCGCCTCTTTAGCAGCCTCCTCAAAAATTGGGTACGCTTCACGATCTAGCTTCCAATTATTAGGACCCGCTTCAACAGCTACAATATTGCCCTTATCGTCCGTCTTAATCTCTATAGGAACGATTAATGTTCCGTCTGCACTCGTTTCAAAAGCCTCTGGTGGAATGATTACGTTATAAGAAATCTGTTGTTGCAATTCATAATTACGCTTGTCCGCAGGCTTTAAATCTGCAGCTAGAGAAATAATAGGACTCATCATAGAGACTAATAAGGCCAATAAAATAACACGGTTAAACATAGTTTCCTCTCATCTAAAAACTCTCTTACTATATGCATTATAAGTTGATTATACCACGAAAAAATCCCTACCGAATTTTTATCGGTAGGGATTCCTTAGATTAGATTTTCTTAACCATTTCAGATTTCAATGCCATCGCACCGAAGCCATCGATTTTACAATCGATATCGTGACCGTCGCTTGCATCGGTGATGAGTCGAATATTTTTTACGCGCGTACCTTGTTTTAATACACCCGCACCTTTTACTTTGAGGTCTTTTACAACAACAACTGTATCGCCATCAGCAAGCTCGTTGCCATTAGCATCGCGAATGATACCCGCTTCAGCTGCAGCTTGTGCATCAGCCGCTGTCCATTCGTTGCCACACATAGGGCAGATAAACATATGGCCGTCTTCGTATGTGTACTCATCGCCACACTTAGGGCAGTTAGGTAAATTTGCCATTTAGATCTCCTTTTTCACTACATAATGAAAGTATTATACCATACCTTGGAAACCGAGCTCTATATTGATATGATGACCACTGGCTTCATATTAATACAATGGCTATATAATATCTACAATACAAAACTACTCAATCTCATTTTTCTTTACTAAAGTTTCATATAACTTCAATTTATCTTCAAGATTGTTCTTATAGCCTTCCAATCGTTTGATTTCAGCCTCAATAAACCGATAGTGTTCCTGCAACAGTATCATTCTTTCACGGGCCGTATGAGCTCCGGCATACCGCAAGTCCGCATATCGCTTGATGTTCACAAGCGGCATCCCCATGTCTTTCAAGCGTTTAACAAACTGTACAAAACCCACGTCCTCCGCATGGTAATTGCGAATGCCGTTCTGTCGCTCGATGTGAAGGAACCCCTGATCCTCATAATATCGCAATGTAGAAATAGACAGTCCTACCAATTTTGAAAATTCACCGATTTTCATACTTTCACCACCTTGACCTCAAGTATACTCGAGCATATATCATACGTCTAGACGGAGGTAATAATTATGAAAGAAACACGTTTTAACATCGGTATGAACACATTGAAACAAATTGACGGACTGCACGGCGAGGAGGTGTATAACACAATTCAAGAGATTTCACCGGCCATAGCCGCTTTATTGGTCGAGCTATTCGGCGACATCTACACGCGCCCCAACTTGAATTTCAAGGAACGGGAACTGATTACACTCGCATCCCTCTTAACGCTGGGTGGTTGCGAGGCTCAACTGAAAGTACACACTAATGCGGCACTCAATGTCGGTATTGCGCCCGAGCAAATCGTAGAGGTCTGCACCCACTGCATCCCCTATGCAGGATTTCCACGCGTACTGAATGCACTATTTACGGTGAAAGCAGTCTTTGAAGAACGAAACGTACTATAACGACGGCAACAAAAATAGAGGATCCCGACGGACCCTCTCAACAGCATTATTATATTATGTACATTACACGACGCATCCAGATTGACGATATACGACAATCTCATTATAATGTAATAAAGAGATAGTCGACGAGTGGTTCCGTCAGGCTCATCCCAAAACATTATAAGACATGCAAAAATGGCCTTTCGTTTTCAGCTACCAGTTGGTAACGAAGGGCTATTTGTCGTTATTACGACAAATCAGCACTATCAATGCGCCAAAGGAAATAACGACAGTTAAAATCCCGAGGACAATCATAATGACTTCATAAGCATTCATAGGCTTTCACCCCCTTCAAAGAAAAAGGGTGTCCCAACCTCGTTCGACTATCTTACGTTTATTATAAACCGAACTTATGTTCTATGCAATAAAAATCTATTAATAAATATTAGTCTATTTATAACTAATAAAAGGGAGACTCTTGATAGAGTCTCCCTTTTATTTGTGTACAAGTTGTACGAAATTAATCCATATTTTTCAATCAATATTTTCTGCTATATACTAATAACGAAAGAGCCATTAACGTGAGTTGGGTTCATCTCCGTCTTTTGAGGGAGGTGACATTATGACTGTATACGAAGCATTATCATTAATGATTTTATTCGCTACCCTCGTAGTGTTAATTCTTAAGAAATAATCAATATATTGATTATAAAATAAGATAAACCTAACGTTTAAGACTAAGTACGGCAATACTTAGACACGTTAGGTTTATCAAATTCACAATTCTTTGATGAGCCTAACGCCTAGAACACGTTAATTGGCTCTTTTGTACTTATAGTATAGTCTGAATTCTAAAGACTGTCAATTTACATCGTCATTAGAGGATATTATAAAATTAATGGGAACATGAAAAACAAGTTCTGCTTTAACATCAATATACCCTATATTCCAAACGGTATCCTTTGCGGACTGTACTAACTCTAAATATATCTCATCATTAGAGGTACTCTCATTTGGATCTAACTCAACAGAAGTAATACGACCTTGAGTATCCGTTTTTATCTGTAAGGCAAAACTATAATCTCTATTAAGCTTCGTTTTAAGGACTTTTGCCGGAATCTTTAACTGAGACTGTATCTGCTCATTAAGAGAGCGTTGTATATCAAGCGTGTCCCTCTGATAATCAGCAAAAGCATTAATAGGACTCAAAACAACTAGCAATAAAAATAAATATAAAACTCTAACCATAAAATTTCACCAATCATAACACACAACATAAAATTATTATTGAGTTTTATATTAACAAAACAAATATGTCCATTTATCTAAGCATCAATACTTTAAGGAAAATAATGACAATTAAAAGTTCATGGATAATTATAATAAAAACAAAGAAAGCACAGCGCTACTAGCGCTGTACTTTCTTGAGTGTCATCATTAACTATACTAACATCTTTTTCTACATCGTATACCAATAAGTATACTATTACGCAAGTCGTCTCCGTAATATAGCATATAAAATCATGCTAATAATAACGCTCATAACAGCTTGAATAGTATTAGTTAAAATACTGGCAATGGCTACGCCTGGGTCGAATACAAAATATTCGGCGATAAAGTAGCCAGCTACGATAACAATACCACCTAGGATAGTTGCTACCAAGGCAGAGGTAGTTGTCTTATTCTTATAGACAGTACCGACAAGATAGCCTTCAAGTCCTTTCACCACAAAGGTGATGGGTACAAAGACTACATAGCCGAGAAATAAATCGGCTAGCGCCGGGCCGATAGCACCAATATAGGCGCCATATTTTCGACCTAATAATAGAGCTGACGTCATAATAACGACATCTCCTACATTGAAATAGCCGCGAATGCCAGGTACTGGAATTTTCGTGTACATGGTAAACAATGTTGCGAGGGCAATCAATACGGCTGTGAGTACTAACGCGGACGTAGTACTGCGGGTTTGAACGTGTTGCATAGCGTCCTCCTTATAAAGAAAAATAGATATGCGATAAAATACACCACATATCTATACTATATACCTTTATAACAACACCCGCAAACAAAAGGAATTAACAATACACTCTTCCCAACATTTATCGTTATTTACGTTTAGAATAGGTGCTCTTCACTAGACTTTAACTTAATATAGATACCATTTTACTATACAGATTCTTTCAACCTGACGATGATTAAATAGAAAGGAACTAGCCATGAATATTTTAATCATTTACACCTATCCTAATCATCAAAGTTTTAATGACGCTATTCTGAAAGTAGTGCAACAGAATCTTTCAAAAGACCACAATGTGAACACCTTGGATTTATATGAGGAGCAGTTCGATCCCATATTGCGATTTGATGATACGCACAAACGTCGAGATTTAAGCACTGTGCCGGACATGGAAAAGTATCGCAACTTAATTACTTGGGCAGACCAAATCATCTTTATCTACCCAATTTGGTGGAGTGGTATGCCGGCAATGCTCAAAGGCTTTATTGATCGCGTATTTACAGCGGGCTTTGCCTATTCATATGGAAAAAGAGGGCTTATAGGTCATTTACAGGGAAAATCCGCCTGGATCATCACCACCCACAATACTCCCGCCTTTTTGACGCCGTTTATTCAGGACTATGGCAAGGTGTTAAAAAATCAAGTTCTGAAATCCTGTGGCATTAAACCGGTTACACATACCCAGTTGGCTGGCACAGAAAATAGCTCAGACGAAAAACGCCGGCGCTTCTTAGACAAAATCGCTAATATCGCCGGCAGTATTTAACATTTCTAGTATACTATGATTTTTTACCAAAGATTACTTGGTTACCAAAATCACAAATAAATTTACATTAGACTGCTTACAGTTTGCTCTAAGTCAAAAACAAGCTGTATACGAAAACCTTCCCAATTACATAGATATTACTCTTCAAATCTCTCTTCTACATTGTAGAGAACCTCGCAGTCACAACCGCCACCTTCGTTGACGATCCAGTCTAATACGATTTCTACATCTACCTTTTGTTTTTCCAAGAATTCCCTAGTGAAAGTCAAACTATGATCGCAACCGTCATTTTCCTCTAATTTCTCGTCTACATAATCAAAGAGATTCCAAAACAACTCTTCATCCATAGGTAAACTATCTTTAAACGATTGCTTTTGCTCGTCTGCATAAGCTTTCAGCAACTCTTTTTTACGTGCTTTATCCATGATAATAATTTCCTTTTATGAACTTAACAAATCGATACAAGCACATGCCTATTAGCTTCAAGCACTTGTTTATAAAAGCGTTTCATTTGCTCGAAATCATGAAGAAGTTCGTCTCTGATTTCTTCCTCTTCCTCATCGTAGTCCCAGATATTTGGATATAATTCTGCCTCTTTGCAGGCTTTCATATCAAAAGATTCCAGAGCATTTTCAATATCAAACTTCTCTAAGGCCACCACGATATTGGCTAAATGATTGTGTTCTGTATATGCTACATAGTCTGATACATCCTCCACAGCCGTTACGCCTAATACCGCTTGGCTAAGAGGGTTATTATCGTCCTTATGGTCAGTTCCTACTCCGGTAAGCACGAAATGGAGTACATCCCACATCTTGTCGATATCAAGCAATAACTCATCATTTTCTCCCCACTCTTCAACGCTATCAAGGATTCCCTCTTCTTCTGAGCCCATCGCCTTAAGTTCTTTTAAATTCGCATCGCTTAAACAGTTATAATTTGCAATTAATCCCATAGCCCATAACCTCCTAATCCTGTAATCTCAGTAGATATGTAATAATCTGCTATCCCTTTAGATATTTAGTACTCTATCTCTCATTTAGTACTCTATCTCTGTCAGTAAGTCTAGTAAATTAGCTTCTCCTTCATGAGATTTATCTAATAACGGAATAGCTAATAAAAGCACTTCCAGGGAGTAGTAATAGAAGCTAAAGAATAAATCATCAGGAAATACGTCTTCTTCCTCATATCTAAGAACATCTTCGTCTTCATCGTATTCTTCAGACCAAAGGTATTCTTCGTTAAGCATATCCACAAAATGAGGTAATGGATCTGCATGCTCTAGCACGAGACCATCTCGGATGCACTCAGCAATCACAGTAAATAGGTCTACCAATTGTTCTGCTAAATAATGAGCTACTTCATTCTGAGTTCTCTCTTCTAGGGCTTTCTTAAAAATACGAAGCAAGAAAATCATAGCAAATGGTGTAGCATGCCACAACGTCGATTGATGCTCAATATTCTGTGCTAGCTCTTCACCAGCCGCATCAACAGCATCAATACTTTTCATGCTCCACAACACATCAAGCTCTGTAGGAAAATCTGTGGCACGACCGTAAGTTGTGGTTAACCGATGCCACGGTATATCACTGACTTGTACAGTTTCTATATATATTTGAGTGGCTACATCCATCACATCTACTCCCTCTTATTGACACAGTAATTATTGATGAACAATGTCTTTCACCAATTCATACGTTTCTATAAGGCGAAGTCTACCTATTCTTGACTCATCTGTAATCTCCTCATAGATATCCTCTAGCGTTCCCTCTGGTGCTAGTTTCCATAGTTTGCACGGATATAGTTCAACGGTCCCAATAATTTCCAAATTATTCAGTAACAAACCTAAATCCTTATGGTTAAACCAGCAATCTGTATCGATACCGAAATTTGTATTATCTTTCCGGCAGGCAATTTTGCTGTTTAGAAACTGTTCCATTGTAGGTTTTTCTTTTTGTAAAAGCCGCGTACAAGCTAAATGGTACTCAATTTTCCGCGGTGATTGATCCACCTCAGAAACAAAAATAGTACCATACTCGTTTTCAAATTTAACAGCTAATACGTCGCCCACCTTAAAATAAGGTTCTCTCTTTATTTTAGATTTACGAACCTTAAGCGGCTTTGGATTTTCGCTCTGTAGCTGCAGGGCTAACTTATCTAATACCTTTTGACGCTGTTTAAGGGCCTTACTATCGATGTCTAGCCAAAACTCATGAGGGCCCTTAGCAATTACGTTTAATGCCTTCTCTTTAACGTCATCTGGCAGATGCCCTATCTTCCACAGCGAATAGGCCACAGCAGTCCAATAAATTTCTGTGTAAAACTCATCAGTACAAAAATTTTCTTCCTCACCTAAGATTTCAAAAATTATAGTATCGACACTGATACCATCCTTGTACCGCTCAACAATAGCATTATAAATATCATGACCGTCATCGCTGTCTATGATCTTTACTCCATCAATTGCCATACGATTCTCCTATTACAACACAAAACCTCTTGAAACACTCTTTTATTGCTGATTATTTTCCCATTTTACATATTAAAAGAATAGACCTTCATAAGCCGTAATACTACCATCTTCTTCATGGTAAAAGCCTTGGTATAGAGGTTCTCGGTGTGCCGCATCATAGAACTTTTGTAGCTCAGCAGCTACGTTTGCTTCTAAAGGTATGCCTAGCGTCTTAACAACTGTTTCCCATTTATCCATTTCTGTATAAGATGTAATTTGCGCATGTCGATCCTTAGCATATGATTCAAGAGTAGCCATATCCGTATATTTTCTAGAATCACAATAGTCATGCCAGCAAATGCTATACACCAATAAATAAATTAAATCGTCTATACTTTCAGCTATGCGACCGCATTCACCTTCGCTACTCATATATCCGATTGATCCATCCTCTAGTTGATGATATTCACCGCCTGCACCATCACGAGCAAAGGCTACTCCGTCCACGGAAAAGGTACATCGCCCCTCTACCTCATCACGTTCCGTAGGTTCATCAAGCAGAAAGAAATCAAATAGTGCATCAAAATCTGCTGCCAAGTTAGAATCTTCATGTAATATTTTTAAATAATCCATATTGTTACCTCTTATAGATTCGCCTATTCTCTCTATTTCATCTCTTATTTTCTCGTAATTCTAACAACGCAGAAACCTCGCTCATACTGAGATTAAACATGTTGCTTTCTAAATCAATAGGTACAAAATAATAACAAACTATATCTGCACCAAACTCATCTTCTAGCTTTAGCCATTCTGTCCCTGAAAGCACGGTAAATCCGAGCGTATCATCACCAAGGCTTTCAGCAAACCAGCGCACCTCATAATCAGTTTTAACGAAGTCGTTGAAATATTTGATGGTAACGTCCCGATCTTTCTCATCACCGTAAGGAATTAAGAGTTCTTTATCGCCCTTTTGTAGTACAATATCATCACTATAAGGCTTGTTATTGCTAACGCTTTGAATGTCGATAGGCTCTTCCATCATGTCATTAAAATAGTTCACCACATCTTCGTCATCCTCGCGCCAGTCAATCCAGATAATAGCCTCAGAATCAAATAAATCATCTAAATCCATATCATGACTAAAGAAATCTTTGACTAATTTATACATATCTTCCATAGTCTCTCTCCTGCATATCACTTATATTTTTAGGTAGAATACAACACCAGTATCACCACTTTAAAACAACTCTATAAGATTTCGTATATCACATCTTGTTGAGCCGTAAAGTTTTTATCAAAAGGAACCAAAACATATAGATGTCCTGCTAGGGATTCTCCCACATCATAGCCTAGCGCAAATGCGTCGTAACAACCTGATTTATCTAACATTATATCCGTTAGTGTTAGCACAATAGACTCTTCTTGCGGTATTCCCTTTTGTATGAGCCCCTTCGCCAGTTGGTCTAATTCATCTAATTGGACATATAATTGCTCCCATATTGATAGTGAAAGTACATCATCTTCAGTATAACCGGTACAACTAATATTAAGTTTTTTAAAGGCCTTTCCTACATTCTCTAAACGATTAATGCCCAATCGGCGAGATACAAAGTAAACGCCATACGGTTCTTCAGACCAGCTTTCAACATTCCATAATGTCATTAATTCCGATTTTCTCATTAGGACTCTCCATTAATTGATTATCCTGCAATATCTGCATCAATAGTGTTCCCATCCGCATCAATATGGGCTATGATACAGTGCCCCCAGAAAATATCATCATCGTCATAATAGACCTCTATGGAGCCATCGTTACGAAACGCCAATTCGCCCATCGTAATACGCTTAGCAAATACGTCTGATGTAATCGGGCCTTGATCGTCATTGTCGAGCCAGTAATTAGCGAGTTCTAACAAGGTCTCACTAATATATGTACTAATTCGTTGTTCAAATGCTTTGAAATTATCAATTGTATTGAAAACAGACAATGCTGTGGTACAGCTTTCATCAGAGCCCTCATCCACATCAAGGGTGAATGCATAATCATCAATTCTCGCTGTGTAATATTGATACTCTCGATTTAAAAGGAAGTCACCCCTGTCGGTATGAAGGTATTTAGGGGTTTTCAAATACGCCGACAACGCCTCCAACTCGCTATGTTTAGCATGCTCCTCTAATACCTCAAGCACATAATAACGATTATTCCAAGAAGGACGCATATAGCCCAAGTCCTCTAATGGTTTTGCTTTCTTAACTAATAATTTATAGACCCCATGAGGCTCAAAACTATACCCCCATCTATCGTCAAGGCCCTCAATAATCCACGTCAAAATGCCTTCGCTACGGTCAAGCACGCCAGTTCGAGTATCTAGAATAGCATCAGTAGACACCAGTGGTCTATGGTACTTCTCTAAATAAGGACTAGCCCCATTCGCATCACTCCGCGGCAATGCATAGATTTCAAACTCTTCCGGCTCAAACTCTGCTTCATATTCTGGTAGACGTACAATACTCATATGACTCTCTCCTACATTATAATCACACTACTCATCATAATTTCTGTTATATCATAAGCGTTCAGCTACATTGATTCTATGTAATAGTTCTTTCGCTAATTCTTGGGCTGTTTTGAATTCCTCATTTGAAAGCACCATAAGTACAAAGCTATCGGTTCCGATGTCCATGCCTGCTAACGTATAGTTTTCCCATTTAGAATTAAGATCAGCACACCAGTCCATAATAACTTGATCTTCATCTAATGCTGATAGGTCAATAGTTAGATCTTCGCCGGTATCTAAAGACTTGTTACGTATTAATTTCTGTACATAATAAATAAAATCCTCTAATTCACATTTACAGCTTAGCTCTACAGCATATCCTTTAGCTACTAGTTTCTCATAGAAATTCCACCAACTATCTTCTAATTCTTCCATGGAGCGCAACTTAGCCTTGGTCATAAACGATTTAGCTTGTTTAGCATCGCCTAGCAACAACGTTGCTAACTCTGTAAATGTAGGTCGCATCTGATTGATATCTAGATACGCTGCTTCTACACACAAACTACAATCAGGTACTCTGCGTTTTTTCACAAAGGCCCGCATCATCTTCACTGCATCAGGATAACTTACATCAGCCATACGATACGTCTTACCATCTATGTCTAAGAATATATCTACTGCATCTGGTATTTTTCCTACACGCGCTTTCATCGCAGTGCAACCATCGATGGCATGAGGTGGATACAATTCTATATACATGAAAAATCCATCATGCATAGCCTTTAGGGTATTATCTATTCCTACTATATTAAAACCATTTCGATTATAATCAGGGCACCTCAAACGCCATTCTTCGTAATCATCAAACAGTTTTTCTTGAATCCAATTGTAAATATTCATACATGCTCTCCACTATATACTGCCGTTTACATATAATAATTATCTTAATTATATCATTCTAACTAAGTAATTCGTAAAACTCTAAAAAAGAAAAAATAGAAGGAAGTTATTTCCAAGTTATAACTTCCTTCTATTTAAAATTTAATAGTTATCAAAATATTGCTATCAAAAGACAATATTAAAGTAATTACCAACGATCTTATTCAGTTGTGCTGAAATTTCAGAAAATTCACAGTTCAAATCTAAAGTCTTTACATGTATTTTATTCCCACTCATCATGTACGTATTGTTTGGTTGAATTTTATCATCCGTCTGAGCATAAAGTAGCATTCCCGATACATCTGAGTTCACTTTCATCTGATAAGCTTTATTTTTGACATATGTAAAAATCTGATAAAGATTATGAGAGTGAATCTTATGTGCATCATATCGTTTTTGGATATTACTAGAATAATATTTAGCATCGATAATAAGTATCTTGTCATTATAGGTAAGCATAATATCAGTTTTCATAATAGGAAGCATATATACTTCACTATCATCAATTGCCCATTTTATTTCCGATGAACTAACTGCTATCTGTGGGAAATGTCTACGGTAATACTCAAAGATAAATTTCTCATACAGATGATGCATTTGTTGTTCATCTATAAAGTCCATTAATCGCTTAGAACCATCAGAATTAGACTGTAATAAACCCTTAATAATCATATGACATATAGAAACTAGCATCTGATAGGTTCGATTATTACGATTATAATGCATATTCCAGTTAATATGGTTGACATCGAGAGAGCTTACGTTGTTAAAATATACTAATAATCTACAAAGTTCCTTTTTCCAACTTTTAGAAATATCTGATCGAATAAGTAATTCTAAGGTTGATTTGATGATTCTATTCATGTAGATATTTTCTGAAAAAATATCATAAGAGCAAACTAAATAATTTTTATGTATACAATTAGTTTTTATAGATTCTGATAATTCGAAACGACCACGAGGCGAGCATAAAGGTTCTATTCTCTCTAAATACCCCTTTCCAATTCCACGCTTTATCTGGATTGAAACACCTCTAACTAAAACTGAAGATAACATTTCTAATACATTATCAAACTGTTCTACCGATACTTGCTTATAACCTTGAGGATTCAATACTTGAAAGGCATAAGCTAACATATAGTAAATATTTCGAATAGGTATCACTTAATTGCACTCCTTAAATTATTACTCCATTCATTTACCATATCAACATCGTCAAACCAGTACTCACTCAAAAGAGGAATTATCTCAAAGTCAACAATTCTTATGAGTACTGCTTCCAATTCATCCACTTCAAATTTATCTAAATCACAGAAATAACTATGTCCTATACAAAAACCAGCTCCTAATATTTCATCTGATTTAATAGCTAAATTAAGCCGCTTAATACATTCTATAAGTTTATCAAATTTATCACTATTGAGGTCCTTTTGATAAGACTTAAAGCCATCAGACTCAAAAGCCGGTTTAAGATCAAAGAAAGCAAAACGTCTTCTTAACGCATAATCTAGCATAGCTAAGCTACGATCTGCAGTATTCATCATACCAATAATATAAAGATTTTCTGGAATAGAAAACTTCTCATCTGCATAAAGTAATTGTAAAGCTACACCTCTTTTATCGCTTTCTAAAAGCATAAACAGTTCCCCGAATATTTTACTCAAATTGCCTCGGTTAATTTCATCAATAATAAAGAAATAGTCATTATCACTATCAACTTCAGCCCTTTTACAAAATTCATAAAATACACCATGCTTAAGTTTAAAACCATTTTCAGAAGGACGGAATCCCATTATAAAGTCCTCATAGGAATAACTTTGATGAAACTGTACCATCATAACACGATTAGGATCTTTTACCCCCATCATAGAGTAAGCTAGACGTTTCGCAGCAAATGTCTTACCCACACCAGGTGCACCTTGCAATATAATATTTTTCTTACCTTTAACAAGTGATACCAGTGTATTATAACTTTCATCATTCATATAGACAGAGTCAAGGAATCGGTCCTTATCATATGTAGGGTAACTTGTTTCTATCGTTTCAACATCATCCAACATATCACTATCGAAAAAAAGATTTAGCTGTTCAACATAATCTGTAAATGATGTAATATCAGTTAAAGTCTTCATAGGCGACTGTCTTGAGCATTCCCATTCGCCCCGATCAGTCCACTCCACTTTACGTATATTTTTAAATTCTTTTCGTTGAGAGTCATATATATAATCAGATTTTACAATTCCCCGACCGATAATTAGATGCATACCATTCTTCGCGAATACAATATCTCCCTGTTTCATTTCATTAGCGAATTCCCATGTAGCACAGGCTGAATGAATGTAGGACCTAAAGGGATCATAAAATTTATTCATTACTTGCTTTATTTCATCTTTACTATTATAGTTACGCAAATCACCTATCGCATCCCAGCCTATAGCCATAATATTATTGTCATAACATTCATCCCAAATTTTGGCAGCTTTACCAGGAGAATAGATCCAGTAATGTATTGTTTCTATATCATCATCAGCTAAAGCAGCCCCTTTAGCTTTAGTCTTTCTTTGTTTTTTATCAGCACGATTTTGACGATTAACTTCCTCTGAGTACCTCCACGCTTCAAAACTTAACTCCACAAAATTTTTAAAGGTACTCTGATTACTAGCCAAAAATTCACGTAATTTATCAACTATCTCAAAATATTTAGATGATGAAATTTTATCTTCAACAATTGGAAGGCTATTAACTAAATCATCCGGCATCTTGCCTGACTCATAAATGTACCACGTATTTCTCTGATCTAAATTTAGAAAATGAGTTGGTGCAATCCAGTATAACCCCATAGTAATCTTACTATTTCCATTACCCTTTTTATTAATAGCTAAGTCGAAATACTGGAATAGCGTCAAAATATTTTTTGAATTCGAATCATTAGCATACATAAGTGCAGACTCATAAAGTCCCCAAAGAGTATCTATATCGTCTTCATCTCGTTCATCGATAAAATAATAATAGGTAGCGTTTTGATTATTTAGTAATGGAATTCCGTCAAATGATGTAGGTATAGGTGCTTTTATATCAAATAGATTGGCAACTGCAGCAATAATCTTATTTCGATTATCAACTGTCATAGAACTTTTATTAAATAAACCAAAAATAGTGAATGGGTCTATATCAACAAGCTGCTTATTCCGATCTAAAGTCGGCATATCTATACCTGTAAGCTCATAAATTTTCTCTACTTTTTCTATAAGAATTCCCCGATTATTCTTATATTGTAATAAAGTGTTAGCAAATTCTTTATAAAAATCTATCCAATCAAATTGATTTATGCTATTCATGATATGATCCCCCTTAATTATAAATTCCTAAAAATACACGTTCCCTAATTATAAAGTCATAACAAATCTACTCCCCCCAAATATAATTATTACATATTAATAATTAAAAAAAGGTCACTTTATATAACTTAACCTCCTTCATTGTAGCAAAATCAGAAGGTTGTCCCTTCTGCAATCTATTAAGATTTTACTACTAATAAAACATAACCATCCTCAATTTTGGTAAACATAAACATAATCGAACAAGTCACACACCGTTTAGGAATTTTACCCCTATGAAATATCATGTAAAATATTTTGTCATTATGTACTTAAAAGTTATTATATATAAGTATCAATGAGGCTAAATTAATCTTATTTTACATCTTGTAAGAATTTATTTTTTCAAAAATTTATAAAATCAGAAAATTTTAGCTTATTATGATTTATTCTTCTTCTGAGGATGTATACCTCCACCATACCAAATTCCAGAATACAACCATATCTCATAATAAAACAACCATTCAACAGTCCAAGGAATTATTGTATCCGCAACAAACATACTATAATTAAATTCTTTAGGTAATGCTAAGCATAACTGGACTTCATGCTTATTTATATCACGTCTATAAATATGAGGAAAATCTCTATCTTCTAAATTCCTTAAGTTTTCCCCATATAAGTAAACACGTGGAGGCTTACTTACTTCACATTCTAATCTTATATCATAGTTTCTACTTATACTAGTTGGCTTAATTTTTACAATCCAAGTAAATTTTTTATAAGAAAAGCTTTTAAACTTCCCGTCAGGCCAATCCTGTTTTATTTTTTTTCTTTGTAGAGCAAGAGAGTGCCTTCTAGGTTTAAAAAATTTTTTATTCATCTTTACCGCCGTAAAAAGTATGTTTTTTGACAATTCCCTTGTCCACAGTCCCTGAACTCAAACCCGTGCTTAGACTATCTACACCTAACTTGCCTTGGTCTCTCAACACTCTTTTATTCTCAGCAAAATTTGCAAGTGCTCGTTTTACAGGAGCAGTTCCTAATATAGAGTCTAATTTGGCAGAAAGTTCATCAATACCTTCAATAGATGTTTCTATTTGAGAAAAATCTGAAATTAGAGAGTCTACCCATTCATAAAATACATTTTTATAACGTTCATCTTCATTCCACTTATCTGCAAAATTCTCTCTAGAATCTATTGGATTTTCTATAACATAAGGCTTTTCTATCATTCTAGATTGTCCCAAAAATTGTAAAACGATCATCAACTCATCATACAAGGTCTCCCTTCTTTTATAACCTTGAGCGGCTAAAGTTGTTATTATTATAGAAATAGGTTTATAATCTGTATGATTCGCTTCAAAAAATATATCTCTATGCCTTTTTAATAGTTTAACAATTGATTGTAAGTTACTTTGCACATTATCATCCGGAATATCATCTATTTCAGCCTGCCTAGATTCTAAAACAGAAACGTCTTGAAATCCTTTCGACACCATCCTTTTAAACCAGCGTTGATATTCTAACGGATTACTGTATCTATCTTCATAGCTACAATCAGAAATTTTATGTGTTAAACGAATATTAGAATGGCGCTCTTTATCAAAGCTTTGTTCTTTTGGCACTGCTGGTAATATATCCATATGAAAATTAGTATAATCAAGAGTCCAACAACGCTTTTTCTCTGGTTGCAACTGCTTATTATAACGTGTACTAGCCTTCAAACTATTTCCAATAGAGTTTTTAATCTCAGCAGCAGGCATATCTATACCATCTTTTATCAAACAAACTAAGTCAATATCATATTCGTCAGCATCACTTATCGGTCTAATAACGGTCCCCAAGGCCATGGAACCTTGTGCAAATATATGAATATCCTTATTAAGATTATTACCCAAATATGTCGCTACAGCATTATAGCTCTCTTCAACAACTTGTTTCATAGATACAGTAATAGATATTTCATCTGAAATATTCTTTAGAATTTCTGATACTTCCTTTTTCATATTATTCTCCCTAAAAAATAACTAAAATACACTATATTTTTTATCAAATATTCGCTCTCCATCCTTACTTTGGTCATATACATATATCTTCTTTATAGTATCTCGCTCAAGAGATGCAAAACACTGTTCAAAAATCCTCATATTATTTTTTGGGTTAGTTGTTGCAAAGATATGTATTGTTGTATTTGTAGCATAGTGTGCTATTACTTGTCTAATTGCATTGACAAAGCTCAAGTCACATTTTCGTATTTTCGTTCCAGAGTACCGAGATATTTTAATCTGAATTCTCTTATTACTACTAATCTTGCTGATTTGATCTTCTATTTGGTTATTTTTAATTTCATAGGTATCCTCTAATATAAGGATCATCGTATCTAATTCAGTAGGACTAGAAAAAATTTCTATCTGGGGAACTATACAGGGAGAATCATTTTCTTCAATATTAAACGATGCAATTGTGAATTTAGTAAAAACACGCCTAATTAGTAATCTATATTGAATATAAATAGGCATATTAACTAAATTACACTCCTGATAACCTACATATGACGCAATTTTAAAAACAAATTCTTTCGAAATATATATTCCTTTTAAATTAAAAATTCTCTTATTATTAGATTTATAAATATAATATCCTATCAACAAAGCCAAAAAGAGACCACTAGCTGGGCTTCCATAAGTTAAAGCTATAGAAAACACCAAACTAAAAAATGAATTAGGAGCATCTAAATCTGTATATATGACGCTACTAAGATCATAGTAAAAAGAAGATACTACCACAAAGATGGGAGCAAGTATTTTTATAAGCTCCCAAGCATAAAATCTAACACTGTTCAACTTTACTCACCATTTTTAATATCTAAAGAGTTAGATGAATATAAAATTACAATTATTATTTCTTTAATGTATGGTCATAAAGGTTCAATAATTTTGCCACACATTCTTTTTCGGTCATCTTTAAATCAAAACAAAATGCTTTCATTATAGCTTTATTATTTTTTCTATGTGCATTCCTTAACTCTATTGGTATTGTTAATTCATCATACAAATCTGCTAAGGTTGAATCTTTATATAACGTTCGAGCCGATAAAATTAAATTAGCAGTCTGTTCAATTTCAGTTCTATTGTCTTTTGTTAATTTAGGGCACAAAAAAGTATTATAAATAATATCTTTCGAATATCTATATACATTTTTGAAGTAGCTCTATCCAAACCCGTTGTATATCTTGCTTCACCCCCTACATTTCCCCATTCTTTAGCAAACTTTTTTGCTGCTTTTCTTGCTATTTTAATGTAAGTTGCACTTGTATTCCCCCTATCTCCCTGTACATAATTCCTATTGATATTAGAAATTCTAATTTATATACTATTATTTTATCACAAAAGCAATACTTCATCTAAAATACATTTTTATTTTGATTAATAAATACCACTCACTAAAACTAAAATTTAATATAATCAAAAATAGCCTTCATCACCAAAATGTAATGAAGGCTATTCCAACTTAATATTATTATGGTGCGCCTAGAGGGATTCGAACCCCCGACTCACAGTTTAGGAAACTGCAGCTCTTTCCTCCTGAGCTATAGACGCATGTATACTTTATTATATCGTTTTTAATAAAGTATACGCAAGACATCCTTATTGTTGTAGGTATTGGTTATTCACTTGTTTTTGTTCTTCTGGGCTTAGATTTTGGTAGCCTTTCGCTAATGCACTTACCCAAGATCCGTAGGCAGGGTTTGGAAATACTACAAAGGTAGTACCAAAGTCCTCTTTATGAGCATCGATGATAGCATTTCTTTCAGCTAAGGTCTTACCTTTTGTGCCAATAGGGAAATCACCAGCGTTATCGCCCATGTATACAACGACATAATATTTTTTAGCAATCATATCAAAGCGAGGTTGTTTATCAGAGTCTTTTTCGAATAGTAGTACATGGTCTTTATCGACAGATGGGAATCCTAGTTCTTTAAAATTCTGTATCGTTACGTCAAGGTTTACAGGTGCGTAGCGATTTGAAACATAGAAGATTTCTACCCCTTGTTTATGAACTTCATTTAAAAATTCAACGGCTCCAGGCATGGCTTGCGATTTTCCTTGATGCACGGCTTGACGCCACCAAGGAGCATCAAAACGACCATTACCGTTTGCTATACTTTCACCCATCAACTTGGTATTATCCACTACAGTTTCGTCCGCATCAAGAACGATAGCTAAAGGTTTTCTTTGATGAGATGGATCAGTAACGGCCATCTTAACGGCATTCATTGCCACATTGTACCCTTGATACGCCAACGCTCTGTACTCTGCAGAGGTGCGCATCCATAGCAAGCCCATCGTTTCAGTTTCGGCTTGGTACTGTTGTTTTTGCTTGAGGGCTTCCTGTGCCACCACATCATTAGCTACTACATTATTAGCTACTGCATTATTAGTTACTGTATGATTTGCTGTAGCACTAACTCCATCATTCTTAGCTGTTGTAACCGCCTTAGCTGATTGAGCCTGCGTTACAATAGCTACGGGAACAAAGCTATTTGCTTTCACCGTTGCTGGAGAATTCGCCTGTACTACAGATCCAACACAAAGGCTTCCTCCCATGCAAGCCACCATCACATACCATGCCAAACTACTAGATTTCATAACTGCCTCCTATTCACATGTAACATTTCGTGCAAATTCAACACATCATATAATTCTACATAGTTATACTAAAATCCTTTTAAAATTTGTATATTACTAACACAATAAAAGAGCCTTTGCTACATATCTTTAATAACATTTAGTTTAGATATGATTAGCAAAGGCTCTTTCAAGGGGTTTATTTGTTTGTGTTTATAAGATAATTGGTATCAGTGTATAAAAATTTTGTGTGAATTTAGATTTTTATAGATTAGTATTTTGTATAAATGTGAAAGTGTTATTAGTTAAGAAAGTTCTTTTCAATCGTTAGTATTGTTTAGATAAACTATTTTAATATTGTTTAAATAGTATCATTAATCTTATTTTACATCGCTAAAGTCGATGTTCATGCCCAAGGCTTTAGCAACGCCTTCACCATAAGCAGGATCACATTGGTAGCAATGTTTTGCATGACGTTCTTTGATGAAATCAGGTACACCATTCATAGCCGCTGCGGTATTATCAAACAAGGCTTGTTGCTGTTCAGGGCTCATGAGGCGGAACAGTTTACCTGGTTGTGTAAAGAAGTCAGAGTCGTCTTCATAGAAGTCATATTGGTAGGCTGGTCCAGATACATCGAGAGGAGGATTTTTGAATTCTGGTTGTTCAGCCCATTCACCAAAGCTATTTGGTGCGTAGCCAATTGTTGACCCATGGTTTCCATCTATACGACCTTGACCATCGCGATGATAGATATTTACAGGGCATTTAGCGGCATTAACAGGGATTTGATAATAATTTGCCCCTAGACGATAGCGTTGCGCATCGGCATAAGAGAACAAGCGACCTTGAAGCATTCTATCAGGAGAGAAGGATACACCTGGAATGATAGTTGTTGGTGCAAATGCAGCTTGTTCTACATCTTGGAAATAATTTTCTGGGTTGCGGTTAAGTTCCATCACACCGACTTCGATCAATGGGAATTCGTCATGATACCATACTTTTGTTAAATCGAATGGATTGTATGGCATATTGTTAGCTTGTTCTTCCGTCATCACTTGGATGCATAATTTCCATTTAGGGAAATCGCCTCTTTCAATAGCCTCAAAGAGGTCACGTTGGTGACTTTCACGGTCACTAGCCACCACATTAGCCGCCTCAGCATCGGAAAGATTTTCAATCGGTTGTTGGCAAACCCAATGGAATTTAACCCATACGCGCTCATCGTTTTCGTTGATAAGGCTGTATGTATGACTGCCAAAACCATGCATTGTACGGTAAGATTTAGGAATACCACGGTCACTCATAACGATTGTTACTTGGTGGATTGCCTCTGGCAAGCTAGTCCAAAAATCCCAGTTTGCTGTCGCATCGCGAAGATTTGTTTTCGGATTACGTTTTACAGCACGGTTCAAATCAGGGAATTGCAATGGATCGCGAATAAAGAATACAGGTGTATTGTTACCTACGAGGTCCCAGTTCCCTTCTTCCGTATAGAATTTTACGGCAAAGCCACGAATATCGCGTTCTGCATCGGCCGCACCACGCTCCCCGGCAACTGTGGAGAAACGCACGAATAACGGCGTTTGCTTGCCTACTTCAGAGAAAATTTTTGCTTTCGTATATTTTGTAATGTCATTGGTTACTGTGAAAGTACCAAATGCACCGGATCCTTTAGCATGCATGCGGCGTTCAGGAATCACTTCGCGCTCAAAATGAGCTAATTTCTCCATGAGCCAAACATCTTGCATCAATACAGGACCACGTTTACCTGCTGTAGCAGAGTTGCGATTATCTGGTACGGGAGCACCAAAGGCTGTTGTTAGTTTCTTTTCATTATTCATGTTACAAACTCCTACTTAGAGATCAAAATGAAAGTAATTTACTTTACATAATTTTTAAATCATACATCTTAATTACGATAAAAATTATTAATGGATAATTATTATTCATTAATATGTAATTAGAATAGCACAAATTTTTTAACATAACAACCCTAAACTTTTACAAATCTTGTATACACGATATCATTTATAATTCTAAAGTGAGAATTTCAATGCTATATATTTAAAACCTATAAAGATATACCTACAAAAATACGCAAAACAAAAAACACCTTGTTTCTACTAACTTATAGATCACAAGGTGTTTTCATTCAATTTATGCTGGACGGCTCCAGTCAACTTGTACGTCGATAGCTTCCCACATACGTGTTAAAGCTAACTTAAGGTTATCCAAAGATTCTAATGGTTTTACGGTCAACCGTTCATACGTATCAAGACCTGTAGCATGCTCAATAGCATGTTCATTATTCAAGTAAGCGATTACCTTATCAACCCACTCTTGTTCAGGTAAATCTACGGACACTGTTTTTGTTTCTGTATCATAGGACAAGAAACCATTGCTGTTTACGCCATAATGGATGGCCACACGAAATAAACTCATATCTATACCTCTCTTGCGGTAATTTATTAACACTACACCCATATTGTAACATGAACAATTATATTAGCGAAAGTATTCAATATAAACTTTATAAGTCCTTTTTGACGGTCTTTTTAGGTTCTTCAATAGATGCGTGTGTATCTGCAACTGTAGACCGATTAGCCTCTTTAGTCGAGCCTACATTAACTTTAGTAGATGCCCCATCCTCTTGACCAAGCTGTGCATCCACGGCCGCTTTCAACTCTGACCGTTTCCTACGTATTCCATTGTCTCCGTGAAAGCGCTGCCATAATGCACCACTCATAACAGCAGTCTCACCAAATTTAGACTCTAACGAATCTAACACGCTAGCAAGCTTATCCTCTGTTTCATCCTGTGAGGATTCAAAAAGACTATCCTGCATAGGAACCTCCTCATCGAGACCACTCACAGTAAGACCTAATAGTCGTATAGGGCCAGGCGGATCCATACAGGTAAGCCCTTTAGAACTACTACATTTAAAATTCGTAAACTTTACCTTTGTAGTGGCCCCTAAGGGTTCCGTATCTTTCTTAGCCTCTTTAGGCCGCTTACTCGTCTTATTCTGCATCAATTTATTCCACAGGATCAATGCTGTTTCGAAAAATACATGCTCCTGGTCTGATGGTGTATCTAGCCGCTTCTGCCGTGATACAGTAGTAAAATCATCATACCGAACCTTGATAGATACAGTATGTCCATGAAGGTTACGCCTCCGAAGCCGTTTCGATAGACGGTTCGCAAAGTACCTAAACTCTAATTCAATAGCACGGCCCTCTGTGAGGTCTTCTTCATAGGTTTCCTCCGCTCCAATTGATTGTATCTTGCGATCTGTTTCAACAGGTCTATCATCGATACCATTCGCCAGTTCCCATATGCGTTTTGCCTGATTCCCCACGAGAGGAATTAAACTGCTTTCATCAGGCAAAGACTGAATATGACGCATCAGGTGAAAGCCACCGGCTTTCAAAATTTTCTCTGTCCGAGGACCAACACCCCAAATACGTTTAATAGGCAAAGGAGCCAACACCTCTTTTTCACGACCGTATGGGATGACCACAAGACCATCGGGTTTATCTAAATCAGAAGCCAATTTAGCAAGAAATTTATTGGGTGCTAAGCCTGCAGAGATAATAAGTCCTGTTTTCTCGAATACACGATCTTTAATGGCTCGCCCTAGCGCTTTAGGGCCGCTATACATGGTGGACATGCCGCTCACTTCAAGAAAAGCTTCATCAATAGATAGAGGCTCAATGTAAGGGGTGAATTCTTTCATAACGGAAAAAATTTGGTTCGACACCTCTTTATAGCGATCCATTCGAGGATATACATAGATCCCATCAGGACAGAGTTTCTTAGCCCTCGAGATTGGCATCGCAGAATGAACACCAAATTTTCGGGCCTCATAGGAACAGGTAGCTACCACACCACGTGAAGAAAGACCACCCACGATTACGGGGTGGCCTTTATACTCTGGATGATCCAGTTGTTCTATGGACGCGAAGAATGCATCCATATCAACATGCATAATCCAACGTCTCATTGTTACGCTTCTTTTTCGTGCTCAGAAATGCGGCAGTATTTAATTTGCGCGCAAATGCACTCATCTTTAGTTTTGTATAATTGAGGGAGAATATCTAAAATATCCGCAAATGTAGCTTCATTAATGGAGTAACGCGTCCATAAACCATTACGTTGAGAGTTAACTACACCTGCATCAATTAAGATTTTCATGTGGTAACTCAACGTAGATTGAGACAAATTGAAGCTCGCTAAAATATCGGCTGCACATAATTCATTGCAAGACAACATATCGATGATGTGTAATCTTGTTTCATCGCTTAATGCCTTAAAAATCGTCGCTAAACGTTCGTAAGAAACTTCAACCATATCTTTAACTCCTCAGATCCTTATCAAAAAATATCAATCTACTTCTTGGTACTATTATATACTATTTCTTAATGTAAATCTATTTTTTTCTTTATATTTGTATCTTAATAATTTATTATGAATACAAAAAAATTATAGATAAGTAAATTTCGCCTAATTATAAACTAATTTAAGCACGTAGCTATTTGTATAAAATGAATATTTTAAACAATTTTTTATTTGATAGGTTTATTTGAATATACATTTTTCTGTATATATAACAATTACACTCTATTATTTGTTATATATTTCTCGATATACTCACACTCTAATAACTATAAAGCATACTTCGATATACCGCACTACTGTAGCAACCTAAAGGATTAGATATAGAGGATCCACGTTTGTATTCTGCATCCATTCAATACAAAAGACCCCTCTGTGAGGGGTCTAATCTGTATAATTCTATAAATCGATTGCATAGCGAGAAATGTTAAAATATATAACACTCTATCAATGCTACCAAATGCAAATTTTCTATTATATCAAATTAGTATAGCTTAGAATACATTTACTAAATCGATAGTTTGGCTACGGTTAGGACCAACAGATACAATGCCTAAAGGCACACCTGTTACTTCTGCAATACGTTCTACATATTTACGAGCATTTTCAGGCAATTTATCATATTCACGGATACCAGAGATATCAGTTTCCCAACCTGGCAATGTTTCGTAAACTGCTTCGCAAGCTTCAAGATCTTTTAAGTTAGCTGGGAACCCTTCTACGTCTTTACCATTCAATTTGTAACCTACACAGATCTTCAATTCTTTAAAAGTATCAAGAATATCCAAACGTGTAATAGCTAAGTAATCAAGGCTATTAAGACCTGCTGCGTATTTTACAACCATGAGGTCTAACCAACCACAACGACGAGGACGACCCGTTACAGTACCGAACTCATGACCAAGTTCACGGAGATTATCGCCAGTTTCGTTAAGAAGCTCTGTAGGGAACGGACCTGCACCAACACGTGTAGCATATGCTTTTACAACACCAAAGATGTTTTTCAAGTAGTTAGGACCCACACCAGCGCCTGTGGAAGCACCACCTGCAATTGGATGAGAGGATGTTACGAATGGATAGGTACCATGGTCAAGGTCGAGCATAGTAGCTTGAGCACCTTCGAACAATACCTTTTTATCCTCTTTTACAGCTTTAAGAACAGCCGCATTAGTATCTGTTACATAAGGTTTCAAGGCTTCAGCGTATTTGATGTAATCCGCTAAGATTTCATCGTAGCTAACAGGTTCAGCATCGTATACCTTAGTAAGCATTTTATTTTTGAACTCTACATTGTACGCTAATTTTTGTTTAAATGTTTCCATATCATACAAATCGCAGATACGGATACCGATACGATTGATTTTATCAGCGTAGCAAGGACCAATACCATTTTTAGTAGTACCGATTTTAGCATCCCCTTTAGATGCTTCTTCCGCAGTATCTAGAGCGATATGGTATGGCATAATGACATGTGCACGGTCAGAAACTTGAAGGGATTTAGCAGATCTGCCTTGCTTTTCAAGACCTTCAATTTCTTGTAGCAGAACTTTAGGGTCGATAACAACACCAGTACCCACGATATTTTGTTTGTTATCGTATAAGATACCACTTGGTAAAAGGCGAAGTGCAAACGCTTTATCATCAACTACAACAGTATGACCCGCGTTATTACCACCTTGACTGCGCACCACAACATCCGCACGTTCTGCGATCCAGTCAACAATTTTACCTTTCCCCTCGTCACCCCATTGAGTGCCGATAACCATACTAGTTGCCATATCTATATCCTCCATATGAAAGTCTAAATAATTCAATATCATTATACAACAATGTTCGGATTCTGTGAAAGTATTTATACAAATTCAATCTTTAGTTTCTTCCCAAACGCATGGGCTATCTTCTGCAATGTTTTCAAAGATGGATTTCCATTGCCATTTTCAATCTTGCTAATATCAGACTGTGTAATACCTGTTAACTCAGATAATTGCATTTGCGTCATATGTGCTGCTAATCGCGCCTCAACTATATTCTGAATAATTTGGTATTCATCATCTAAAGCATCCCACTCTTTTTTAAACTTCGGATTTTTTAATTGCTTTTCTAAATATTGATCTAACGTTTCCATATTATCTATACCTCTCAATATAATCCTTTTTATACTTAACAGCCAATGTAATTGCATCCTTAGGCGTTTTCATAGATTTTTTAACAAAACCATTCGTCAAAACAATGCATTTTCCCACAAAAAAGAAATATAATATCCTAGAAATATTTGAACCTTGTTTTGTACGCAACTCATAAATGCCCTCTTCTAAATATTTAGACTGAGGCTCTCTCAAACGATTGCCATATAATTCGAGTATCTTTAGATCTCGAATTGTTTTAGCTCGCTGCTTATCTGAAAGTTCATTTAAGAATACTTTTGCTGGTTTATCTCCACTTAGGGTTTCATAAAAAACAACAGAAAACGTATCCATCATATTCCTCCTAATACTAGAAGAAATCTTTACCTCAATTATATGTTAAAACATATATCCAGTAAAGATACAGAAATATAGAGATATAGAAAATCAAAGTCTTACTATATCCAATATAGATAACTGGTTTATTAAAGTAAACAAATGGGAGGTGACCAATGGTCACCTCCCATGTATTGACATTTTAACGAGTCAAAATATTCTATTTTACTTCTTTTATACGATTTTGCTACTTACATGCTATTATGTCTTTAATATGACCCTATTGCATTGATGTTATTTTGGTTCTTTAAGCCAAAAGCTCATTAAGAGCCCCATCAATCCTACAGGTATTAATGTCATCAACGCTGTTTGTACGTCATAAATATCTGCTAGATGTCCTACATAAGGTGCCACAAGGCCACCTAAGGTAATACCAAGACCTAGCGTAATACCAGATGCAAAGCCCGCATTTTTAGCAAGGTATTTTTGACCTAACACCGTAATTGGCCCGTATTGTGAGAACACACCAAAGGCCATCGGTATCATGGCACCAAAGAAGCCCCAAATATTAGACACAAATATAAATACTAAAACAGAAGGCAAGAAAATCAGATTACCTAAGCGTACAATTTTAAGAAATCCAAGTCTATCAGATAAAGCCCCTCCCATATAGGTAAGAACGGCCCCCATCGCAAAGTACGCAGTAAGGGCCAAACTAGATGCACTAGCTTCACCATTAATAACGGTAATATACAAAATAGGAATAAAGATAGCCAATACAGAGAAGAGTATAGATCGAGAGGCAATCACAAAAAATAACTTACCAAAGCTCGCCCAATCATTTGTAGCAGTACTAAGAACCTTAGAATGACTTTCACGGTTACCAGTATCAGCAGTATCAGCGGTATCACCGGTATCAGCTTCACCCTCGCCCATAAAGGCATAGAGATATAGCAATACGCCAAGTAGCGCGATAATCGTAAATACCCAAAGGAATTGTCCCCCAAAGACGTAAACGCCACCAGCGATAAAGGGTCCCAACGCAAAACCAGCGCTACCACCGACGGCAAAACGGCCCATGGCATTTCCAATTTCATGAGATTGCGTACGATTTACCAGTAGAGCTGCCTCAGGATGGAATAATGCGGCCCCTACCCCGGCCAAGAGCGACAAAGCAAGAATCATTTCGTAACTCGTAGCAATTGCTATAGCACTAATGGATACCAGTGTAACCGAAAAGCCTACAGGAATGAACCACGGCACGCGCCAACGATCTGCTGCATAACCCAAAATAGGCTGAGCTATGGATGCAACTACGGTATTACAAAATATAATAAACGCCGATTGATAATAATTAAGTCCAAAGTTAGTAATAAAGAACGGTATCAACGCAGCTAATGAACCTTGCCCAAAGTCATTAATGCAGTGAAAAATAGGTGGTCCGTACTTTCGTATGATACGTTTCATATAACCTCCTAATACAAAACAGGTAGGCACAGCCAACGCCCATTGCATGTACCATTGTACCATAGGCTGGTTGGTCTATACCTACCCTAATTTTATATGTTATGTGGAAAGCGCCTACAATTATAGGCCAAAGCGAGCCATGATTGTATCTACATGTCTTAGCAATTTATATGGGTCGAAGCATGCATCAATTTCCTCATCAGTCATGTATTTCTTAATATTTTCATCAGCTTTTAAACCTGTTGCAAAGTCTTTGCCTTCAAGCCAGCGTTCCATAGCATGTTTTTGAACCCAACGGTATGCTTCGTCACGTACCGCACCTTTATCTACAAGGTGTGTCAAAATTGTTTGGCTAAATACGAGTCCCCCTGTGAGGTTAAGATTTTTAAGCATGGTTTCAGGGTATACCAACAATTTATCAATGGTGCGAATTGTTAAGTGAAGCATGTAATTCAAAGCGATTGTCGCATCTGGCAAGATCACACGTTCCACGGAGCTGTGAGAAATATCGCGTTCATGCCACAATGCTTGATCTTCGTAAGCAGATTGTGCATAACCACGAAGCAAGCGAGCCATACCGCAAATTCTTTCACATGTGATAGGGTTGCGTTTATGAGGCATCGCAGAGGACCCCTTTTGTTTAGGGCTGAAATATTCTTCTGCTTCGCGTACCTCTGTACGTTGTAAGTGACGGATTTCCAATGCGATTTTGTCTAATGTACCGCCTACAACAGCGATGGTAGACAACAACTCAGCATGGCGGTCACGTTGCACCACTTGCGTAGCAATTTTAACAGGCTCAAGGCCTAATTTTTCACACACATATTGTTCTACGAATGGATCGATATTGGAGTATGTACCAACAGCGCCAGACAATTTACCAACGGCAACGCTTTTACGCGCATGCTCCATGCGTTCAATATCACGTTCTACCTCTGCCATCCACAACGCCAATTTCAAACCGAATGTAGTTGGTTCGCCGTGGATGCCGTGGGTACGACCGATCATAGGTGTATATTTGAACTCAGCTGCACGACGGCGCAACACTTCGTGCAAACGCTTTAAGTCATCAATTAAGATATCGCAGGCTTGTTTCATCATGTACCCAAGCGCCGTATCTTTCACATCTGTAGAGGTAAGGCCAAGATGGATGTATTTAGCCGCTTCAGGACCTACGTATTCGCCCACTGCTGTTACGAAGGAAATGATATCATGGTTCGTTTCCTTTTCGATTTCATGAATGCGCTCAACGTCGAAATTTCCCTTTTCCCGAATTGTTTTCGCCGCTTCTTTAGGAATAACGCCCAACTCAGCTTGTGCCTCAGATGCGAGGGTCTCCACCAATAACATTGTGTCGAATTCGTTGCGTTCGCTCCAAATATGGCCCATTTCTTCTCGTGTATAACGTGGTATCATGATGTCTCCTTTGCATGATAAAAGCTAGATTTATAGGATTATTGTACCATATGTGAAAGCTCCATTCAACGAATGGAGCTAAATTTTCCGAATGATAATTATATTAATTTTACTTATTGTTCGTGTTTGTTGGTGATTTCGTATTTGTTTGTAATCAATTATTTATAACAGATACAGTAACTATCAAAATTCAGTTATATTAATGCTGTCTCTATGTATTTACCCGAATAAAATGATATACTAGAATCATCTGAAATATACATGGACTTGTATATCATTACTGGGAGGCTTTCATGGCAACTTTAAATCGTAAAGAACGCCGCGCACAGCGCAACGAATCTAATACTATAGGTATTCTATTACGTCTATTCTTTGGGCTCAGCTTTATCGGCTTGGCGGTAGTCCTTTTGGGCGAGTTTGATTATAACTTCATCTTCCCCATCTTTACCGCAGATATTGTGGTGTCTTTAATTTACGTAATGATGAATAAATCCCGCATTACTACATCATTAGCGGTACATACCAACGTACGCGTTATCATTGCATTTCTCATCATGTTGATTACCATGTTCTTCTACGCTTTTGCATTGTGGCGAGCTAATCAATTCAGCACCCCTATGCAAGTCACATTATTCATCGGCGGCGCCATCGTATATCTAGCCGTCTTCAACTCTACGAAAACGATGCTTACAAATCAAGACTAATTGATAACATAAAAGAGGCATATCTTACATACATGCGTATGAGAGGTATGCCTCTTTATTGTCCTAAAACGACAGGAACTGCTAGATATACGGGTTCCCCTCTTCGATTGATAATAGAACCACTGCTTTTAACGATGCGCATTGCTTCCTCTTTTACAGGTTGCGGCACATCTTCTGCGATGAGCGGTGTATGTTCTCCCACGATGACATGTCCATCAACATCAAAGTTAACGCGCACTACAACCCTACCTGTTACGATTGACCCCTTCCCCTGTTCTTGTACAGTTCTTAAATATTCTTGGGGGTTGATATCTGGCTTTTGTAAAAGCGCTTGTTGTCCCGGATTCAATAAACTCCAAGCGAGATCAGAGAGAAAGGATAAATCACTAGCTTCGGCAAAGCCGTTTCCATTGGCATTCGGATCAGATGTTATATCCTTACCCTTAGGAGCATTGTCAGGCTTAGAGGATTTTCCGTCTTTGGAATCATTTCCACCCGTAACTACAGCTTGTTCATTATTAGTCGTTTCCGATTCTATGGCCTTGGGAACGGCCCATTCGCGACGAGCATTAGATGTAGTCTTATTGGCATTTAAATTATGAATACTTTCATCACCTGTATTTTCCGTTACAAGAGGATCTGCCTTAGGCGCAGGCCCTTCTGGAGTCGGAGGTTCAACCGGTGGCTTATCCTTAGGTATAGGCTCAATAGCGGTAGTTTTCGCATCACTTTCACTATCCTCAGGCAGATGAAAGCTAACCTCTGCGGCATCATAAGCCACACCGGTTCCAACGATACCACGCAAGGAAAGCCCCATGCCAGAGATAAGCATGATGGTAATGCCTAAAGATATAATAAAAGGTTTCAGATAATGTGATTCAAACATGGAATCACTTCCGTTCCGTAGCGACGCTAATATATTTAGCACCGTTCACCTTGAGCATGTCCAAAAGCTCGATAACATCGTTATAATATACATCTTTTGAAGCACGAATCACAAAGGCTTGTTGAGGTGCTTGTGTAACGATAGATTTGACCTCTTGCGCCAAGCGATCCGAAGAGATTTCCTGATTATCGATATACAGCGTGTGCGTTGTGGTCAAGGTAATGGTGATAGGTTCGATAGATTTCGCTGTAGACGTCGATGCAGATGGTAAATTAAGCGGAATTTGTTGCTCTGTATTCATGTACAGCGTGCCTACCATGAAAAATACTAATAAAAAGAATACGATATCAATCATGGGAATAATCATGATGGTAGGCTCTTTTTTAACCCCTAACGTGCGTCGTCTCATATATCATGTTCCTCGTTGTACGCATCAAGAATGTTGCCGCACTCATGTTCTAATGTCGCCACAGAATCATTGACCTTTGCCGCACAGTAACTGTGAAAGCCAAGGGCAATAATGGCCACGGTCAACCCTGTAGCCGTTGCCACCAAGGCTTCAGAAACACCACCTGTAATAATGGTCGGAGCCCCAATATCTCCACCTACCACGGCAAACGCACGAATCATACCGAGGACCGTCCCTAGCAACCCCAATAACGGAGCCATTGTTACAATCATGCTGAGCCAACTAAGGCCGCGTTTTAAACGTTCATCAGCGTACGACACTACATCTTGAAGGCGGTTTTCCAAGCCATTATAATTCTTTGCACTGCGGATAGCACGGGCAAATAAAGAACCAAGTTCCTCTGTATCCCGTTCCAAAACACTTGGTAACATAATCCAAGATTGATTCTTCTCTAAGACCTTATTAAAACGGCGCAAATCCTTTGTAAACTTGCGATATAGAAAGATACGTTCAATGCCAATCATCAAGGTAAACAGTAAAAAAATCACCAGCGGATACATAACAAATCCACCAGCTACAAATAAATGCGCTATACTACTCATACTAACCTCCAAAAGCCACATACTTTTAGGCTCTATCCGGGTTAATTATACCACGTTTTATCCCACCGAAAACAGATATAGAGCGTAAAACCACAACATAAATAGATATAGGATGACTTGCAAGATAAATATAGACTAATTCGCTAGATAGACATAAGCTAGCTAAAGTCCACAGGATAAAATTAGGGTTATAGGGCAAAACCAACACGTTTTGTCCTATAACCCTAAAATTAAAATACAAAAAGGCTGCACTAGAAATGATATACATTCTAGTACAGCCTTTGATACGTTCCTAAATAGATTAGTCTTTTTTAATAAAGCCTACAATGAAGCCACCTACTGACAGTGCAATGCCTAAACCGCTACAGAACATACCAATAGAATACCACAATGTGTAAGATTGGTTATTCTCAGAAATCGCCTTTGCTGCCGCTTGAGCATTTGTAGCATTTCTCGCAATTTCCAAATTAGCCGCCCCTGGATCTGGATTTAATAATAGAATCGCAATACCAATAATTAGAACGACTACACCTACAGGTAATAATAATTTTTTGTTCATTTGAATGCCCCTCTCGTAACATTAAACGATTAATAAATAATATAACTTAATTATACACTGATTTTTGCATTTTAAAAAGATGAACTTATATATTAATCAACTTTTATTAGACAATTAATGGGAACTAGTTATTATGACATAGAAAAAGGCATAGTATGCAACTACTATTGGTCCAAATCCAACAGTGAACATTGATACTATGCCTTTTACAAATACATCTTTAATTATATCGAAATACATACGATTGCTAACGGAGTGCGTATTAAGATAAGTTATGCCGGCTTATCTAATATATATTTAGCAATACGATATATATTTAACAATACAATATGTATTTACCGATCTACTTATTGTAAGGACTTATCGAAAACGCCAATAAGTTCTTCAACGGCTTGAGATTCGCTCATTTCACCGTCTAAGACAGCGGCTTCGACTTCGCCCATGCGACCTTGAATGACTACATTATTAAAGAATAGGTTGTGCAAGTGTTCGTCAATCATATCGCGTACCCAACGAAGGGATTGTTCTTGACGGCGTTTTAAGAAAACTCCATTTTCTTTGCCTTGTTCAGTAAATTCTTGGATAACATCCCACAATTCATCGAGGCCATCCTTTGTGACAGCTGAACATGTATAGGCTTGAGTCTTCCATTTTTCCGTAGCCGGACGGATGTAATGCAACATCCGGTCATAATCGCTACGAGCAATGAGAGCTCGTTTGAGGTTATCCCCATCGGCCTTGTTGACCACAATAGCATCAGCAAGTTCCATAACGCCTTTTTTGATGCCTTGCAATTCATCGCCTGCCCCCGTTAAAACGATGAGCATAAAGAAGTCTACCATGGAACGCACGGTAACTTCGCTTTGCCCAACCCCAACGGTTTCAACGAGAATAATATCGTACCCAGCAGCCTCGCAAAGTAGCATAGTTTCTCTACTTTTACGAGCCACACCGCCTAGTGTACCACCAGCTGGCGATGGACGAATATAAGCCTCTGGGTGTTTCGTCAACGTTTCCATCCGCGTTTTATCACCCAAGATACTGCCTTTTGTGACTTGGCTCGTAGGGTCTACAGCCAGTACGGCAACCTTGTAACCCGCTTCAATGAGCATGTTACCGAAGGCTTCAATAAACGTACTTTTACCGGCCCCAGGCACACCAGTAATACCGATGCGCAATGCCTTGCCCGTGCGAGGCAATACGGCTTGCAACACCTGTTGAGCTAGTTTGAAATGGTCCTTATTATTACTTTCTACTAATGTGATAGCCCGTGAAAGTATAACGCGGTCCCCCTGCTCGATACCGCGTACATAATCAGCGACAGTTAATTTCTTTCGCCGCTGTACGGGACGTACCGCTGGAGCCAGATGAGCAGAGCTAGATAAGAGGCCGTCATGCATTTCCTTGACGCCTTTCATTACGTGACACGCGTAAGTGTCATCTTTCTTCGCTTCTTCTGGCACCCAGTCGGGACGATAGGTACTACCCTCGGTGCTTGCGTTTTTTACACCTAATTCAGGGGCTTTGCCTTCACCAGTGGTGAAAGTTGCGTCCTGTGTATTGCGCAATTCATCCGGAGTAGGCCGTTTGTTATCAGTCATGAGACTCGTCTTGAACGTGACTAGTCAATGTTTCTAGTAATTTTTTCGCCGCTACTGGCAAAACTGTACCAGGGCCAAAGATAGCCACTGCGCCATGTTCGCGTAGGAATTCATAGTCCTGAGCAGGGATTACGCCGCCGATGGCAACTAAAATATCTCCACGGCCCCGCTTGTTGAGTTCCTCTACAAGTTGAGGCAATAATGTCTTATGCCCCGCCGCAAGAGAACTAAATCCGACAATATGAACGTCATTATCCACCGCATCTTGTGCTGTTTCTTCTGGAGTTTGGAACAAAGGTCCGATATCCACGTCAAAGCCCATATCCGCGAAGGATGTAGCGATAACTTTGGCACCACGGTCATGACCGTCTTGGCCCATCTTCGCAATCATGATACGAGGACGACGACCTTCGAGTTCTTCAAAGTTATCTGCCATTTGGCGTACTTCTTTGATTACATCGTCATCTTCAAATTCGCTGGAGTATACACCGGAAATAGAGCGAATAACCGCTTTATGACGACCGCATACCTTTTCAACAGCAAAGGAAATTTCACCCAAGGATGCACGAGCACGAGCCGCTTCAAGTGCAAGAGCAAGTAAGTTGCCTTCACCCGATTCTGTAGCCTTTGTGATCGCTTCAAGACAGGATTGAACCTTTTCTTCATCCCGGTTAGCACGCAATTGTTCGAGACGACGAATTTGCGCTTCCCGTACAGCTGTGTTATCTACGTCGAGGATATCCAATGGATCTTCTTTATCTAGACGATATTTATTGATACCAATAATCGCTTCACGACCAGAGTCGATACGAGCTTGGCGACGTGCAGCAGCTTCTTCAATACGCATCTTAGGAAGCCCTGTATCGATAGCTTTCGCCATACCGCCAAGGGATTCGATTTCTTGGATATGACCCCAAGCGCGACGAATCAATTCGTCTGTCAACGCTTCTACATAGTAGGAACCGCCCCATGGATCGATAACCTTACATACCTTAGTTTCATCTTGGATGTAAAGCTGAGTATTACGCGCAATACGTGCAGAGAAGTCCGTAGGCAACGCAATGGCTTCGTCAAGCGCATTGGTATGTAGAGATTGCGTATGACCTAACGCAGCACCCATCGCTTCCATACATGTACGAGCCACGTTGTTGAATGGATCTTGTTCTGTAAGAGACCAACCAGATGTTTGGCTATGTGTACGGAGTGCCATGGATTTAGGATTTTCAGAGCCGAAGCTATTGATAATCTTAGCCCACAACATACGAGCCGCACGCATTTTTGCCACTTCCATGAAGTAGTTTTTACCGATTGCCCAGAAGAAGGACAACCGTGGTGCGAACTGGTCAACGTGAAGGCCTGCATTAACACCGGTACGGATATATTCGAGACCATCGGCCAATGTGTAACCTAATTCGATATCTGCAGTAGCGCCCGCTTCTTGCATATGGTAACCAGAAATGGAAATACTGTTGAATTTAGGCATGTACTGGGATGTATACGCAAAGATATCACCGATAATACGCATAGATGGAGCTGGAGGGTAAATATAGGTATTACGTACCATGAACTCTTTCAAGATATCATTTTGGATTGTACCAGCCATAACCTTTTTATCTACGCCTTGTTCTTCACCAGCCAAGATGTAGAACGCCATTACTGGCAATACGGCGCCGTTCATTGTCATGGATACGGACATTTGATCAAGAGGGATACCAGAGAATAGAATTTCCATGTCGAGGATGGAGTCTACCGCAACGCCCGCTTTACCAACGTCACCTACTACACGAGGATGATCGGAGTCATAACCGCGGTGAGTAGCAAGGTCAAAGGCGATAGACAAACCTTTTTGGCCCGCTGCCAAGTTACGACGATAGAACGCATTGGATTCTTCCGCTGTGGAGAAACCAGCGTACTGACGTACTGTCCAAGGACGAGTAACATACATTGTGGAATAAGGTCCACGCAAGAATGGAGGTACACCAGCCATATAGTCAAGGTGTGTCATTCCTTCATAATCCATCTCTGTATAGAGAGGCTTTAGTTGGATTTGCTCCATTGTTGTATTATATAAATCTTCAAAGCTTTTTCCTGTTTCTTTTTGAAGTTCAGCAAGCCATGCATCGCGAGATGTTGCTGTCTGAGATCCCAAGCCAAGAGAGGAGAAGTCTGGATTTTTAAACATGAGCTCACATCCCTTTCTTATCTTGTAACGTATTCAAGATTTCGTAACAATTTGCACGAACAGAAATGAAGTCGTCCACGCCAGCTTCACGGTATACAGGTTCTAAGTCCTTAGGAGGTGCCCCTGCTAAAATAACCGTTACATGCGGCATAGTTTCTTTCAATTCCTTAGCAAGTGGTGGTACCAATTCTGGATAGGTATCATCTGTAGAACAGATAACAACTACATCAGCACCACTTTCACGAGCAGCTTTCGCAGCATCAGCCGTTGTTTCATGACCATCATTTTTGATAACTTCAAAAGCACCTACTTCGAAGAAGCCTGTGGAGAAGTCCGCACGAGGTTTATGTTGAGGGATTGGCCCCATATTGGCCAAGAATACCTTCACATTATCTTTCGTACGTTGTTTATAATTCTCAGTGCGCATGCGAAGTGCTTCAAACTGTTCAGTCCAGCGATGGGCTGCAATGGATTCAATCGTTTCGGATGCAATATCGCCAGCATCTAAAGCCTTGCGGATTTGACGTATTGTTAATTTTTGTAATGCACCGAGTTCAATAAGGCCAATCAAAGCGCCTGGCTCTGTCGTACCTGCTTCTAGGGTAGCCTGTGCTTTCACAACAGCATCTGGCTCCGCACTCGCCAAGTACTCTTCGATTTGAGCAACCCGTTTTTGACGCAATGTTTCTTGATTTTCTGGTTTTGGATCAAGCAATTCTTCAGTCATATTCGCATACATGTTGTTACCTACAGCCACATCTTTGCGGAATGCAAGGTTTTTGAAGCGTTCATCAAGAACTGCTTTAACTTGAGCTTGTGGATAGCCTTCTTTCAAGGCTGCTATGATACCACCTTTAGACTCAATAGTTTGGAACTCGGCCCAAATTTTTTCGCATAATTCAGCTGCCAATGTTTCCACATACCAAGAACCACCTACAGGGTCCACAGGTTGACGTAACTCGAACTCAGTTTGTAACATCACTTGAATATTACGGGCAATACGGCGAGAGAAATCGTCAGCTTTGCGAATTGGTTGGTCGAATGGGGACACTTCAAGGCTATTCAAACCGCCTACAACGCCAGAGAATGCTTGTGTTGTATTGCGCAACAAGTTTACATATGGGTCGTATACAGTTTTTGTGAAAGCCGATGTTCTGCCGTGTACATGAACAGCACGGTCAGCTTCTTCGGCACCGAACGCTTCCATGATGCGCGCCCAAAGCACACGTAATGCACGTAATTTAGCAATTTCCATGAAGAAGTTTGCACCCAAGGAGAATGTAAACATCATGCTGTTAGCAATAGTGTGAATATCGATGTTACGTTGTGCCAATTGACGTACGTAGCAAACCGCTGTCGCCAATGCATACGCAACCTCTTGCACATCGTTCGCGCCACCATTAGCGTATACATCACCAGATACGAGTACAGTTTTAAGCTCTGGAGCTTGCTCTTTAGCCCATACAACAGTATGTGCCATTTCATCAAAGGCTGTATCTAAAGACATATGCAATGTACCATCTTTAGCCCAAACACCAATAGGGTCTGCACCAACGAGACCTTTCAAGTCAGAGGTCTGTTTTTTAGAGCCTTTCACCGTAGCCGCTAACATACCGAGCAAGATAGCTGCAGAAGCACCTGTTTCAATGTATAAAGGGTTTTCCTTCAAATTAAAACGCTCAATCAATTGGCTACAATCATCCATAGTAGACAGAGATGTACCGCCGATACCAACAGCTGCGCCTACTTGCACATCTTGATCATGGCGTGTTGCTTCATCAAGACGAATATTGTGAATGGTGCCACCTTTTACAATTTCGTATAAACTTGCATGGTTAGCATCCTTAGGAAAAGATTCGTCTACATATTGGGATACTCCCCAAGAGTCTTTAATATAACCACTTGCCTTTGTGCCACGTAGGAACTCACCTGCCCCAGGGTATACACCCTTTGGAATTTTTTCTCCATGCAATGCAGGCGTATAAATTGGTTGTAACGTAATTCCCTCATAGGTTTTAGTGAACATCTTCTTATGGAAGTCGCCACCTTTTAACGCTTTTTCAACCTCGGCCTGCCATTGTTCATACGTAGGTTTCTTAAACTCATCAAAGGATACAGGTGCTAATAAATCACGTTCAGCATCCTTTGAAGTCTTTTTGTCAGACATATATGTGCCTCCTTTTCAACTCGAAACCATACCGAGAAACAGCGCACCGTACCTGCGAATTGTTAGATATATGAATCACTCGAGCTTTATCTTATTGGACCACATCAACCTCAAAATGTGTCCATCTGTTTAATATCTATAAAACCTGATTCCTATACTCAACATCCACTCTAAGGGCAATAAAAAACGTGCCACCTAAAGTGACACGTAAGGTTTCTTATTGAAAGGTACACTAAAAAATACTGTAGCCAGCATACCCCAATCCCCTTCCTATCGCTCGTAGGTACATAACGGTGATTATCAAATAGGCAGTTCTCCTGGCTCGGGATCATCACCTCGCTTTCGCCTTCCCAGATTACTCCAGTGACATGTATGAAAGCAGACTCATCCTTACAGTGGCGGGACCGCATCGGCTTATACCGATTTCTCTATTAAGTCTTACGACACCTATTCTCTATATTCGTTGTTCTAAGTCCAATATAGTGTAACAATATGCACAAAGTCAATGAACATAACATTTAATCATAAGTGCCAAAATCAAAGTTATAACTGAAAATCATATGCAATAACTAAAACGCATGACTTGAGTATTAGTGATATAATAAGTACTATCACGAGGAGGCATTATGGACCATACAAGTAAAAAAGGGTTAATCACAGCCCTTAGTTGTTATATAATTTGGGGCTTACTCCCTCTATATTGGGCATTATTAAACCATGTTTCACCGTATAATATACTGGCACAGCGCATTATCTGGTCAGGTGTTTGCATGGCTATCGTTGTATTTGGCTTACACTTTAAACAATTCAAAAAGGACTTTCAATTACTAAAAGAACAACGTTCACAACTATTCCTACTGTTAATTGCGGCAGTCATCATCAGTGTAAACTGGTTCACCTACATTTGGGCCATCGCCAATAATCAAGTTATGAATACGAGCCTTGGCTATTACATCAACCCACTCTTCAATGTAGTATTAGGTGTCATCCTATTTAAAGAGGTTCTATCCATACCGAAAAAGCTGAGTGTCCTCATCGCTACCATCGGCATCGCCTTACTCACCTATCAAGTGGGATCCTTGCCATTAGTGTCGATGATTCTCGCCATTTCCTTCGGCCTCTATGGAGCCGTAAAAAAGAAACTACTCATCTCTCCCTTTACGAGCATCGCCTTTGAGGCCTGGCTATTAACACCGCTAGCCTTACTATATACGACCATGGTCGATAATACCGTGTGGTCCTATTTCGGCACAAACTGGTATACAACCATGTTGCTCATAGCCTGCGGTCTAACTACATCTGTCCCATTGGTTCTATTCTCCTATGGTGCACAGCTATTGCCGCTTAACCTACTAGGCTTCTTGCAATATGTATCCCCTACCATTGCCTTATTGCTAGCCATCTTCTACTTTGGTGAAAGCTTTGGCACACCACAGATGATCGCCTTCGGTTGTATCTGGATAGCCTTAGTATTATTCTCCTTATCAAGCCAAATTACAACACGCATTAGCCTAAAAAAGTAAGGTATATCCTATATATCAACTAAAAAGCTGTATCAAATGATACTCTCATTTGATACAGCTTTCTTTTATATAGACGTATTAATCTAACTTATTTTAATCTAACTCATTCATATTGGTCGTATTCAGATTAGAAATGTAATGGTTATAGGCCTCAATCATACGATTATAGTCATTATCTTGTTTCGAACCCATATAGGTACGGATTGCACCAATCGTAGAGTTTACAGAGGTCTTAACAGAATCATACTTAGGACTAGTAATACCATTTGATACATCACCAATAGATTGCAACTCTTGATTGATAGCATTTACATCTAGTTGTTTTTCACTATCGATCTTTTCTAGGACCGCAGTAAGTCGCAAATGAACCTCTTGTGCTGCAGCGGCATTTTTCTTGCCTGCATCACGCAATTGTTGCAACCGTTGTTGCAAGCGGTCTGTATTAATTTTATGCATAACATTATCAAAGTCAGCATAAATAGGAACAAATTGTTCATATAATTGAACATATTTAGGGCCTAATTGTTGCTCCTTAGCATAGTTGTCTGTGGTATACCCTTTAGATTTATAATATGCATCGAGCTCTTCCGCTACCGGTGTAATTTCGTTCAATTTTGAAAGCAGCTTATCTAAAGGCTCCTTCATTTCATCATACGGAATACCTGCTTGCTTAGCCTCTTCTAATTCTTTTTGTAACTGCTTAAAGTTCGGTGCACTAAATACAGTTAAATGCTGCCCCGCTTTTAACTCATTAAGAGTTGGCGTATTCGCATAATCAAACATGACAGCCATGCGATTGTATCGGCTTACAGCTTTCACATATTGATTAAATAACTGCACCTGATCCTGCTCAGACCGCTGCGCAATTTCCTTGCGGCTCTGTTCAGTTCCCTGCCATAGCTCTGACATACTACAACCGCTCAAAAAAAATGGGGATGTCAATGTCGCCGCACACAACACAGCCATTGCTACCCTTTTACCAAATGGTTTCATGATGAATCCTCTCCTTTCATCAATACTCAACCTAATTTATATATATTAATTATATACTAATATGATTTTTATGAATAGGATTAATATATAAAGGTCATTTATCAATTTTGTCAAGTGACTAATAGAATCAGGGGTGACCAATGGTCACCCCTATTTTCCTTTATATACTGTTAGACTATAAATAAGAATGTATAACTCCTAATAATTGTTTTGTACGTATACACGTGTTATTATAAAAGGAGAGAATATGAAGGATAAGGATTTACTTAAATTATTACTGCAAAATGGCTGGAAGGATGTACGGCAACGAGGTAGTCATCATCGTTTAAAAAAGGATAATCAAGTTGAAGTTATTGCCGTACATGGGAAAGATGTACCTATCGGTTTATTAAATGCCATCTTAAAACGTACGGGACTAAAATAAGGAGGACCTATGAAATTTATATACCCTGCTATAATCCATGATGATGCCGATGGTTTCTGGGCTGAATTTCCAGACCTAGAATACACTAGTAGCACCGGCTCAACACTAACAGAATTAATAACCAATGCACAAGAGGCTATGGAACTCTATATATTAGGCGCTTTAGAAGATGGACAAACTCTACCTACCCCCACATCTATTCGCAGCTTACCATGTACCGATACAACATATCCTACATTAGTTCAAACAGATATTGATTTAGCTAAAAATAGTAAGTCCGTAAAGAAAACCCTAACGATTCCTGCATGGCTTAACGACAGAGCATTGGCTAAAGGAATTAATTTTTCTCAACTTTTACAAGAAGCATTAGTAGAGAAAACAATGTAATTTACATCATCAATTGCTCAGTAAAATTAGAACTATTGTCCATGCAATAGATGCTAAGGTTAGTAATAGTATACAGATCATCCACAAGATTATTACAAAATAGAGCAGTAGCTTGAGTACATATAGTACATCAAACCATATACTATGTTGGTCCTCTAGACGGTCCATATAGGCACTAAGACATCGCACCAAATAGGGCGGTTTAACATTAGGATTCAGTTTTTTCCAATAAAACACCAAATAAGGCATAACAATACACCCTACCACCACTATATAGCTAAGGAAAATTGGTGTTTCAATATTGTACCGAGTCATAAACCCTGACCAGTCTACAACCATTAGACCGCCAAGGTATAGAAAAATAAGCCAATATATAAATCCTATCACCTTTATAATAAGGCGAATCATCTGTTTCACATCCATGTCTATAATCCTACCAATGTTTTAAATCGCCTATTATTGTGAAAGCGTTCAAAATGGTCTTGTTCGGCTGCAACAGCTTTTACAGAAGGATCAATTTTTATAGCCTTTTCTAACCAATCAAGGGCCTTAGTATCTTCCCCTTGGTCTGCATAAATGGTAGCAATTCCATACACAGACCAGGTGTTGCTAGGGTCCTTTTCCAATACCTTTTCAAACCATTGTTTAGAGTCATCTAACTGTCCTTGTAACTTATATACCATGGCCATATTATAGTAATTAGCCACATTATTAGGGTCTAAATCATAAGCCTTTTTAGTATCTGTCAACCCTTTAGCCGCATCACCATTTAATGCTGTTGCAAAGCCGCGTACAGAATAGGCTTCTGCATTATTAGCATTATTTTTAATGGACGCTGTAGCTTCCTCTATGGCTTTCGCATACTCACCAGCGGATAAGGCTTGCTTTGCTGTAATTAGATGTCCATCTTGCTTGGTAGTCGCTTGGCTGTTTCCCGCAGCAGATGTAGAGGAACCAGTAGCAGAACTAGTTGCATTTGATTCTGTTTTATTACTATTCGTATTTTGATTCAATCCACATCCCGTAAGGGCTGTTATTAAAAGAAAGAAAAGCACAACCTTCTTCATTAGAAATTCTCCAATCATTTATTATATACAAGACTCCATAGCATGATGATATAATATAAAATACCTCCCGAAAGGAGGTGGTATATTGCAGGAGCTGTTTTATGCACTCTGGGGCACCTTGCTTGCCCCTATTATTGTTGCCTTAGTTGTAACTACCTACAGCTACTGGCTTAACAATAAAAACAAAAAATAAGCAAGAAAAAGGACGAGCTGCCACTCGTCCTTTTTTTGGTTATATTGCAGGTAATTTCATACACTCTACTACCTACGTTTAGTATACCACATTTCTTAGAAAAATAAAGAATTAGCAATAAATCTCATAAAACTCCTAAAAACTATTAGTAGTTTTAACATAATTTACGAGCAATATTAAAGCAACATTAACATAAACTACCAGTTACTTTAACCCAACCTACTAGTACCCTTAGTGTAAACTACTAGCACCATTAACGTAAATAGCAATAGATATACAAGACTTATTTCTTAGCCTTAGAGCAACGGTCCAATAGGAATGCAACACCAATGAATGGGATGCCGCCGTTTTCGCCAAGGCCGATTTCACAGGTAGAGCTGGAGCTTACGCCTAGTGTTGCACCGTATTCAGCGATTTCAGCTGCAAGGTCTTTGGTAGCACATTTGTTGAGTTCTGGTGTGAAGAACCCTTTTTGACCAGCAAAGCCATCACATGCAAAGGATTTAATGTTGAATACATGGTCTGTGCATAGACGAGCCAAATCTTCAATATATTGAGATTTATTCAAGGATTTGATCTTACATTGTTTGTGTACAATTACGCGTTCATCGCATTTTTCAATGTCGAGATGAGGCACAACGTATTTGCACAAGAATTCAGAAATATCGTTGATTTCTAAGTCTGGCATATGTTTGAAAGCATGATTAAAGCATGCACTATGGTCAATCACGATTGGGTATTTACCATTTTGAGATGCTTTCATCAACGCATCGTGTAAGTCTTTTACAGCACGCTCATGAACGTCATCGTAGTTTTCAAAGCTCAAGCCACAGCAGAGGTTTTCAATATGTTCAGGGTAGATAATATCGATATGGGCCTTGTTGCAAAGGCTTTCCACTACTTGTTGCAAGCTACGTTCATCGTCGTAACCTTGATTAGGTTTGAAGGCGCGGTTCGCACAGGTACTAAAATATACAACCTTTTCAAAATTAGTCGGTTTAATGCGACTTCTTAATCTGTAACGATTAGCCTTAGGCGTAGTCTTAGGAATGTACGGAGTAATACCAGTTACACCATGTAAGCCTTCTGTAATCTTGGAAATCGCTTTTTGTGTAACAATAGAGCCTGCAATACCTTCGAGACTTACGCCGGCACGAGCCATTTGAAGTGTAGTAGGGAAATTATCGTAAATCTTCTTAGCCAATTCTGGTGCTGGAGGATCGATGCGACGCATGGATAATGCAATTTGAGCCGTATCGATGCTGAGCGGGCAAAGACCTTTACACATGGAGCACGCAGCACAGGTATCTACACCAAAGTATTCATAGCCTTTTTTAAGTTCTGCAGCCAATGTAAAATTGCCTTCGTTTTCAAGGCGTTTTGTTTCGCGCAACAATGCGATACGTTGACGAGGAGTCAATGTTAAATTGCGGCTTGGACAATGTTTTTCACAGAAACCACATTCCATACAGATTGTGAAAGCATCATCGATAACGCATTGAGCTTTAAGGTTTTTCTTATACACATCTGGGTCATCAGTAATGATAACATCAGGATTCAAAATGCGTTCAGGGTCAAAGATAGCTTTGATACGACGGTTGATTTCGTACGCTTTACGGCCCCATTCCATTTCTATAAATGGTGCCACCATGCGACCTGTACCATGTTCAGCTTTCAAAGAACCACCGAAGCCAGAAACGCGTTCGGACATTTCTTTTACTAAATCGCCAAAGTTCTTAGTATCTTTAGGATCACTGAAATCAGGCGTAATGTTAAAGTGAACATTACCAGATAACGCATGGCCGAAGATTACGCCACCGTCTACGAAATCGTATTTGTGGAATAATTCGGTAAGCATTTCTATGCCCTTCGTGAAATCTTCGATTTGGAAGCATACATCTTCTGTAATAACAGTGGTGCCTTTTCTACGTTGACCACCAACGATTGGCAAGATACCTTTACGGATTGCCCACCAAGAATCGTATTCTTTAGCATCTTGAGAGTAAAGACTTGGGATAGCCGTTGGAATATCTTTCAATTTGTCTTTAATGAAAGCTAAGTTTTTATCAACAGTTTCTTTGGAGTAACTTTCAGTTTGGAACAAGATAGCACTTGTACCTTCAGGCACTTCACGAACGAAGTCAGGCACATTGTCTAGCGCTTGAACGGCCTTAAGGGATTGATAGTCCATCATTTCAGCAGCTACAACCTTATCGCGACCCATATTAGCCAAGGCTACAACCGCAAGAGATGCATCGTTCAATGTTTTAAAGAACATGAGACCGCAACCTTTATATGGTACGTCTTCAACAGTGTTGTACACGATTTCAGATACGAAACCCAATGTACCTTCAGAACCGATGAACAAGTGGTTGATGATATCGATAATATCTTCAAAATCAACAAGGGAGTTCAAGCCGTAGCCTGTAGTATTTTTGATTTTGTACTTGTGATGAATCAAGTGTGTCAATTCTTCATCGGCCAAGATATCCTTGCGCAATTGTAAGATATCCTCTACCATTTGAGGTTTTTCTTTAAGGAATTGATCAATGCTCTTTTGGTCAGACGTATCAAGGATGGAGCCATCTAGTAATACAACGCGAATGGACCGAATTGTTTTATAAGAGTTTTGCGCCGTACCACAGCACATACCAGAGGAGTTATTATTCAAGATACCGCCCACTAATGCGGTGGCAAGCGTTGCAGGATCTGGACCAATTTTGCGGTTGTACGGTTTCAATAAATCATTCGCATCGGAACCGATAACACCACATTCACATTTCAAGGCTTTCCCATCATCGATAACTTCCATTTTCTTGAAGCCATCATTACATACGATGAGTACATCTTCACTGGAGCATTGACCAGACAAGGAAGAGCCGGCTGCACGGAATGTAAATGGTGTACCACATTGTTGACACAAACGAATGAGACGTCTTACTTCTCGTTCATCCTCCGCTTTAACGACTACCTTTGGTAAATAGCTATAACAAGACGCATCAACGCCATATGCATAACGACGTAAATGATCGGTATATACGCGACCTTTACAAATCTCATTTGCCTCTTTGGCAAAACGTTCATAATCTCTAATAAGTGTACTCACTTGTATTTCCTCCTATCCTTTCTTAAGGAATCTATTACTTTTAGTATACGCCGTTCTCATTCTCCTCACTATAATTATGCATAATTTATATCTCTTCTAACAAAAATCGATATGCATTACCCTTTTATTCCTACAGTTGAAAGTACATCTCATTAGCATTATCATGTACCCATTTTTCCTCATATACAATCAAGAATCCTTATTTATTAAGCATGTATAGATATAGTCAGTAATTATATGCTAAAACCTCTCTAAATAACGATTCGTACTACCTATAATTCTATAGTAAATACATTACTAACATTATGCATAAAAATAGTATGATTTATATATTTTAAATTTTTCATTCTCATTTATAGTTCTCTATGACTTTTAGTTATACCCTTTTATAAAATGCTGAAAATACAGAAAGCCCTCTAATGATAAACGCTTACGAATCACCATTAGAGAGCTTTACTAAATTATGCTTATTAAAGATAGATTAATTATAAAACCATATTATCCCAAAATACCAGATTTAAGAATGAGGCGTACCGCCAATGCAAAGACAGCTATGCTCATGAGGGCGAGGATAGCTTTTGCTTTGAGGCGTTTTGCAATACGAGCACCTACTTGAGCACCAAAGATAGCGCCAATACTAGTAGGGATAGCAATACTAAATATGATGTGGCTTTCAATTAAATGTGTAATAACCCCCACCGTTGTTGATACGGCGAGAATAGATTGACTTGTAGCCGTTGCCATATGGGTTGGAAAGCCCATGAGATAAATCAAAGCCGGCACATGGATGAGGCCACCACCTATACCAAAGATACTCGAAATAAAGCCAACAAAAAAGCTAATACTAATACCGATAGGTTTACTATAGCTCAACTGCTCAAGAGTAAGGCTTTCTTCCTTTCTTTCCCCTTTTCTAAAATTTTTAAAACCAATCAATACGGATGCACACAGCATAAAGCATCCAAAGGCAAACATAAAGCCTTTACCAGAGAACCATCCAGACATTTGGGCACCTAAAATAGCCCCCGGAAAGGTAGCAAGACTAAAGATGATAGCAGCGTTAATGTATACCTTTTTTTGCTTAAGATACGCTATAGATCCAGAAATGGCGTTACACATAACAGAAAAAAGCGATGTTCCTACGACCATGGACGGAGACCACTCTGGAAACCAGTACATAAAGAGAGGCACAAAGACAAGTCCTCCACCGGCACCGATGATGGTACCAATCATAGCAGCTAAAAAGCCAACTATGGTAAAAAATATATAGAATACCACTATATTATCAAGCACATTAACCCCTCCCATGCCGTTTGAATTATTGTTTCTCCATATATACAAAAGATAATCCCGTTTCATCCTGTATTTCTCTAACGGCTTTATACCCCATTTTTGTATATAACTTTATATTGATCCAGCTTTTCGTACATGTATATAATACACGCCGGTCTTGACTGCATTGTTCATCTACGAAAACTAATAACTTCCGAGCCAACCCTTGTTGCCGATAGTTTGGATGCACCATCAAGCGACCGACCTCTACCACGCCATCGTCATATTGATAGCGAATACCTCCGATGATTCTTCCCCATCATCTACCAGTTTATAGGTATGCCATTGGGTGAAAGTAGCTTTAAACTCCTCTTCCGACTCCATCAATGCAGGAACCATTCGACTTCCAATCATCTCCGCTTCGCTTTCAAATGTAAGCAATTGCAAACGGTACAGATCCAATACATCTGACTCAGTAGCTTTCACAATTTTCATAAACTACTCCTAATATATACCACGAATCAACGATTAGCTTTAGATATAATGACTAATTTGATTGGAAAAATTCCTTAGCCGCCTTCAATCGGCCACGTTCACAGGAGACTTGTAATTCATCGCCTGGCTCGAGTTTTACATCGCCTAATGGCACAATGTAGGTACCATTACGGCGAATACTTACGATCAATGTACCATCTGGTAATGCCAAGTCTTGTAGCTGTACATCCGTATAATTTGCCACCACAGGCACCTTCGTTTGAAAGAAGGTTTGCACCGATTCTAGATTGCTTTGACCACTCATGGCTTGCAACAAGGAATCGTAAATCGGCGGTTCTTTTAAAAGCTCCGCCACAAGATAGGCCACGAGCGTAACGATACCGATAGCATAAATATTAGAGAAACTATTCGTCATTTCAAGGACGAGCAAAATCGCCAAGATGGGGGTACGCATAGCTGCGGCCAACATACCACCCATGGCACAGATAACGAACTGTGGTACAAAATCAGGAGAAATAAGTCCTAAGGTTGAAAGTAAGCTTTCACAAAAAGCACCTGTTGCAGCACCAATTACGAGCATGGGCAAAAATATGCCCCCTTGAGCACCACTGCCATAGCAGAAGGTGGTAAACAAAATCTTGCCTAATACAATGCCACCTAAGAGCAATACGCCGTGAGATTGAAAGGCAAGCTGACCCACAAGGTCATTGCCCCCACCCAAGAGGAGCTGCGAATCAAAGCCAATGGCCGCCACTGCCACAAAGGTAAGGGCTAATTTCAAGAATCGAGAACATTTGAGCCAATCAAAGAACCTCTTGAAAGCAAAAATCATACGGCAGAATAACACACCACATAGCCCCATGATAACACCAACCATGAGCAATATTGGAAAATATTCAATAGGAACGCCTGAGGTCACCGTAAAGCCTAACGCTGGTGTAAGTCCAAAGATACTAACTGTAATATAGTTAGAAATCAAAGTTGCCACGAAGGTTGGTACAACGAGATACGGATAAAAGCTTTTATGTACCTCTTCAAAGACGAACATCGCTCCCGATACGGGCGCACTAAAGGCAGCTGTTAAGCCTGCCCCAGCACCTGCGGATGTCAAAATACGCTGTTCTCGTAGCCCCGAATTCATCCAGTAAGACACAATCTTCCCAGCAGAACCACCAATCTGTACGGCTGGCCCTTCACGACCTACGGAAAATCCTGCAAAGCCGGTCAGTACACCACCAATCATTTTAGATACTAGTGTCCGATAGGGCTTCATATCAAAGAGTCCAAGCATTTCCCCTTCGATTTGCGGGATACCAGAACCACCGGACAATGGGGCCCATGCGAGCAATCGATCTACAATAAACGCAAAAATGACCATTACCATAAGCCAACCTATGGCCCATTCCATAGTAATATCATCCATCAAATGCCACCTGATATGCTCTGATTCAAGTATCAAATAGCGATATGATGCCCCAAAGAAGCCTGCAATCACCCCAACAAGGGCCCCCTTTGCAATAAGCTCCGTTAAAAGCACACGATTCATAGACATATCTGCCAAGGTAGAACTCCGCTTATTAAATTTCCATAATTTCATAAGATTCTCCTTAGCATTACTATCTAACACCTATCTAAACATCACATGTAACCATCTCAGCGATTTAACGAGTTGAACTAAGCACCTAGTCATTGAGTGCCATCTACCAAAATCGCTCGGCTCTCAGTCAAACTATCTATTCATATCCTTAGTATACTTATGTAAACTACCATTTTCAAGAAAGGATTACGTATAAAAATAGCTTTCTCACTGAACACGAGGTCAAAGGTCCGAGTCATAAAACAATAGATAGCGCTTTAAACACAAAGCTAGCCACCTCTAAAAAGAGATGGCTAGTTTTGTTAAACAAGTGTGTAAATGTATTTTCTTTACACATTCGGAGGCATTTGAAATATGTAAAGACGCTAATTAGAATATGGAATCATAGATGCCGATTATTTCTTCTAAGGATGCGTCCCGTGGGTTACCAGGTGTACATGCATCGTTGAAAGCAGATTCAGCGAGGAATGGAATGTCTTCCCTTTTTACACCTGCTTCGCTAAGAGATTTAGGAATGCCTACGTCGTCAGCTAATTTTTGAATTACATCAATTGCAGCCTGACGATAGGTGCTTTCATCCATAGTATCTACATGCGGAACGCCCATAACACGAGCGATTTCACGGTATTTTTCACCTGTAGCAGGGGCATTGAATTTCAATACTGCTGTTAACAGCATGGCACAAGCCTTGCCATGAGGAATATCGTACACAGCACTCAATGGATGAGCCATGGAGTGAACAATGCCGAGGCCTACGTTGGAGAAGCCCATGCCCGCGATGTATTGACCTAAAGACATGGCTTCACGACCTGCATAATCACCAGCCACAGCGCTGCGCAAGGAACGACCGATGATTTCGATAGCTTTCAAATGGAGCATATCAGTTAGCTCCCACGCACCTTTTGTGATATAACCTTCTACGGCGTGTACGAGGGCATCCATACCTGTGGCAGCGCAAAGACCTGTTGGCATAGATGCGGACATATCAGGATCCACGATGGCAACGATTGGAATGTCATGAGGATCAACACAAACGAATTTGCGGTTCTTTTCAACATCCGTAATAACATAGTTAATAGTAACCTCTGCTGCCGTACCAGATGTAGTAGTAACAGCGATGATTGGCAAGCACGGATTCTTAGTAGGCGCTAAACCTTCAAGGCTGCGTACATCGGCGAACTCAGGGTTCGTAATAATAGTAGCAATCGCTTTACTTGTATCGATTGGACTACCACCGCCAACGGCAACGATAACATCAGCGCCAGCCGCTTTACAAGCCTCAACACCAGCCGTTACGTTTTCGATGGTAGGATTTGGTTTGATACCGTCGTAGACTTCATAAGCAATACCTGCCGCATTAAGCAACTCCGTAACCTTTGTAGCCACTTTAAATTCAAATAAATCTGGCGTAGATGTAACGAGGGCTTTTTTGAAATGGCGATTCTTAATTTCGTTCACAATCTCCTGAATCGCGCCTTGTCCAAAATAGGACGTACCGTTCAACATTATTCTGCGAGCCATATACTTCACTCCTAACAAAACAAACTATACAATAAAAAATAAACCGACAGAGAATCACTTTACTTATTAATTCTCTATCGGTTTAATAAAATCCTTGAAAGCTCGTTATGTATACACTATATATTTTTCTATTGTAATGATTCTAAATTTTGCTCATTTTCATAAGCAAGATACGTTTCACCGATTCATCGAGTCGTTCTTTCGAGATACGACCGTCTTTCACGGCTTTCATAAGGCCATTATAAGCCTCTTGCATGTGTTCGTATTCGTGACATACGAGCAAGATATCGCTACCTGCTAGGATAGATTGCACCGCCATATCGCCAAAGGTATAGTGATTTGCAAGGGCACCCATGTCCATATCGTCCGTTACCACAACGCCATTGTAGCCTATGTCCTTGCGCAACCAATCGGTAATAATTGCTTTCGATAAACTAGCAGGATGATCTGGATCGATTTGTGGGTACATCGCATGAGACACCATGATTGTATAGGTATTCGATTTAGACTGTTTGATAAGGTCTACGAATACCTTTGTGTCCTCTGAAAGCAATGTTTCTTTAGAGACAGGAACGATACTTGTGTCAGCGTGCAAGTCTACATCGGTCTTACCAATGCCCGGAAAGTGCTTATAGGAATACCACAAGCCCGCTTCATCGTAAGCCTTGCCAACGGCGCCTGCATAGCGAACGACCTCATCAGGGCTCGTACTATAAGAGCGACCATAGGTTAATCCTAAGTCCGCCACAGGAGCAAAGTTAATGTTAAAGCCCAAGTCTTTTAGTTCTGCACCAGACTGTTTTGCCAAGGATACAGCTTGCTCAACGGGCATTTTGCCTACCTCCTCAGCGGGAGGAACCTTGATGAGCTTATCATCCATGCGCGCTACTGCACCGCCCTCTTGGTCGATGCCGAGGAACAATGGCGTTAAACCGGCGCTTTTACCAGCCTTATTAATATCTGCAATGAGCGTTTTAACTTGATCCTTGGACTCCATATTTCGATCAAACAAAATGATGCCCCCCACGCGGTACTCGTTGAGCATGAATTTAGCATCATCATTCAACGTCTTGCCGTGAATGCCAATCATCAACAATTGGCCCACCTTGTCTGCATCGGACATATTAGCCACTAACTTGTCCACCTTTTGCTCTGGTGAAAGCTCGCTTTGTGCCACGGACTCATAGGTCACAGGCTCTGCCTTTGAAGTAAATGGATTATGTAAACCGCAACCCGTTGTGACTGCTAATGCACCAATCATAATGGCTGCTACGAAACGTCGAAACATGCATACCTCCCTTAAATCTCTAAAAAGTAATATGTATAGTATATCAAAAAATATAAACGAGCCCAACATAATCAATACACGACAAGCAGCAGTATAGTACATGCATCTTACAAAACAAAAAGATTGTTACTCGAAAACCCAACGGGTATATCCATTGAGAGAATCAAATAACAATCTTTATATGTTTCATTTTTGTTGTGTAAACATTATAGTTTACATTTTAGAGTATAAACTATGTATCTTACATTTTGGATGTGTAAAATGTGTATGTTACATTTTGCAAATTAAATTTTGCCTTGCTCTTTCATTTCCGCTAAGAGCTTTACGATACGAGGCCCACAGCCTTTGCCACCACAAGCACCCGTGCCAGCACGAGTTGCTTCTTTTACTTGTGGAAATGTATGAGCACCATTTAAAATGGCTTCTTTAATCGTTTTGCGCGTAATACTACGGCATGTGCACACCTTTGTAAGCTTGTCCAGAATCGCCTCTGGCACTTGATTTTCTTCAAAATTCATATGTAATTCCTCTTTTATTCACTTGAATATCTATATACTGTATCGATTTAATATATCAATTTAATATATCGATTTACGTGTCGATTTAGTGTATTGATTTACATATCGATGTAGCAGATCAATTTACTCTATCAATAGTATCTAATAATACACTGTAATATTAATATATCGAAAATTTACGATTTCTGTATTTATTATAACACAATTGAGGAACTACATCGATAGTTTTTAATATAAAATCCAAAGAACAGTCAAAAGTAAAATTGTTACTATAAAAAACGAAAAAAATTTACAAATACATTATATGTAAAGATAAGCTAAATCTATCTATAAACTATAAAAAACTACCATAAAGATATTATCTTTATGGTAGAAACTTTCACAAAATATAATTATAGTATGAGCCCAATAATGGCAAAGTAGATTTTAAATATCGTTTGTTGTAATGGACGAATAACCATGGAAATAATGGGTGTGTTAATAAGGATGATAAAGAATAATAAATTAAGCATCCCTAATTGGTAATATCTCATCTGCCACTCTGTAGGCAACCACGGCAATATAATATTAAAACCAGGCAATGGTGGGAACGGAATCAAACAGAAGATTGATAAGCCAATACTATATAAAATAATATATTGCATAACCATGGCAAGACCTTGGGACTCCATGAGGCCTAATTTTCCAAGGAGCATATATATAAAGGTGAATATAAAGCCTGCTATAAGACCTGCCACAGGACCTGCAAAGGCAAGCAAGCTTATATCACGTCGTGGATCTTTAAAGTAAGATGGATTAATTGACATAGGTTTTGCCCAACCAAAGCCAACAAGAATAATACAGATGGTACCAATTAGATCAAGGTGTGCCATTGGTGACAATGTGAGGCGTCCCGCCAGACGTGGCGTTGGATCACCAAACCAAGTTGCTACCTTTGCCTCTGCATATCCAAAGATAGAAAAAACGATCATAATAGCAGGAATACTTGCTAATATCTGAACCGGATTTAAATCAAACATAGAACTCCTTTATTGTTTAGCTTCCCATACGGTGTAGCCTTCTTGAATGCAACGAAGGGCATTTAAGGTACGGGGATAGCCGATATACGGCACGCATTGGGATGCGATATTAATCAAATATTGTTTGCTGTTCCCTACGTTCAAATTACCTTCTACATGAGCCTTGACTTGAGCTTCACAGCCACCTTGAGCCGCAAGGAAGCAGAAGGTAATCATTTCACGATGAGCCACGCTAAGGCCTTTACGCGTATAGTAATCGCCGAACGTATTGGCAAGCCATTTGTTGATATGACGAATATCTTCTGGCCCTTCTTGGTAAGAATTGCGCATAGCCTCCCCAAAGATTTCCACTTGTTTTTCTACGCCCTTTTCTAGACGAGACTCACTAGTAATAGTACTGCGAGAGGAATCAACAATAGCCTCTCCTCGATAGTCAAAAATCTTATTGGTCACCTTAAAGAATGGGCGCACACGTCCGATGCCAAGATAGGGCACCGCTTGATAAATGAGCTCTACCACTTCATCAGGAATAAGGCCAAAGTTTAATGCTGCCGGTAGCATTAATGCATATTCATCAACAGCTGAGGCGCCTACTAATGTAGCGAGAATGGCTAAGAAGCGATCCTTTGCCGGTACATTACGGCCTTCTTCGGTGATGACTTCATCAAAGGCAAAATTATCAAACAATATTTCAAACTCTGGATCAATATAACCTGCTGGGGCTGCAATATCAGGGAACATACGCTCCGTATAGGCTTGAGCAAATTCAGATTTAGACATAAAAAACCTCCATAAACAACACTGGTGAAAGCCCAAAAGGAGCTTTCACCAGCAATAGTTATGTAATTATTACGGCACGGGCCATCAGATTATAACGCTGGGAATTCGAAAGTTGTGCCGTATACTTCTTTCCAAGCAGCCATGAACATATTGAACTCATTTGTTCCAGGTTGAATTTGGTAAACTTGACCATCTGGAGCGTAACGATATACAGTATGTAAGCTTGGATTAACAAGATATTTGAACAATGTAGCTTCCCCGTATTGGTTATTATGCATGTTAATTACATTAACACCAAATACGTTGTTACGGCTGCTATCGATACCTTTAAACTCAGATGCTTTATCAAAGAAATACGTTTCTGTACCATTTGCACTATTTGGAACCTCTGGGTAGTTAGCTAACCCATTCCAGTTTGCTGCGTTTGCAACACCACCTACTAATAATGTACCGGCTAATACAAATGCACCTAATAAATTTTTATTCATAATGATCTCCTTTGTGCCACGAGAGCAAATCACGAATCAGTCATACTCTCACATGACTTGAATACAATACGCTATATGTATAGTATATCACATTTTTAATAAAATTTTTAGATTTCCAAGGTTACAGAATATATGCATATGAGATTGTATCAAATTAGCCCTTCATGTTCTCTGCTGTTTTTGCATTTGCGTTATCGATTGCTTCTAGCAATTTATTAAGCAACATACGCAATTGACGTGTCTCTTCTACGTCAAATATAGGACCTGACGATTCAGCCAAGCGACGTGGTATATGAACAGCTACATCACGTAATTCTTTGCCCGTATCAGTAAGGGTTACCATAACTACGCGTTCATCTTGACGACTGCGTTTGCGTTTCAAAAATGCTTTCGCTTCTAATTTCTTTAAAAGCGGTGTTAATGTACCGGAATCTAGGCGCAATACTTGGCCCAATTCCTTAACGGATAAATCACCATATTGCCACAATGCCATCATTACGATGTATTGAGTATATGTCAAATTTAAAGGATCTAAGTGATTACGATATGCATTAACAATTTCCTTCGCCACTACATAAAGTGGAAAGCTCAATTGATTTTCCAATCTTAAATATTCTGAATCAGGAACATCTTCTTTATGTTTGTACCCTTCGAGTACACCAATTTCTGCCATAATCTACCTCCATATGCACACAATTATCTACTAATTAATTGTACACAATTTTACGGTAAACAGTCAACGCAAAAAGCCTACTTTGAACAGATATTTTTAAATTTGTCAATTAAATAATATTTATTTTCTTATTCGTTAAGAATTAGGTGCTTCTATAGAATTTATGGGTAAAAATCATACCATAAAGTTGTTACTTTATTTATAAATTAATTTGATATTAAATTAGAAAGTTATAACTTCTGTTTTCAATGAAATCTTCTTTCGTTGCAGGCCCGTCTCCTAATAAATGACTTAGTAAAAATACGCCCCCTACTAGGTCCTTCCTTGTAGTATAATAAAAGAAATTCTATATCAAAGCTAACTTATAATAGGAGGCCTATATGAACACCTTAGAGTGCATCAAAACTCGTCATAGTACACGTAAATTTAAAGCAGATCAAGTATCTCGAGAACTTATCAATCAAGTCCTCGATTCTGGGCGCCGCGCTCCATCTGGCGGTAATACACAATTAACACATTTCATGGTCATTACAAACCAAGATGTGCTTCAAGAACTAGTAACACTCATTCAAGAAGAATACGGCAAAATGCCGATTACAGAAAATACTTTACCATACATGGTGAATATCATTAAAATGTCCGCCGAAGGCAAATTTGTATTCAACTATAATGCGCCTGTACTCATCGTATTGGCTAGTAAACCAAGTTATGCCAACAACTTTGCTGACGTGTCATGTGCTATGCAAAACATGATGCTTGCTTGCAATGAACTTGACCTTGGTAGTTGCTGGGTTAACCAAATCCGTCATCTTCAAGATAATGAACGCATCCAAGCCAAAATGCGTGAACTAGGTCTTAGCGAAGACGAAAAAGTCTACGCTAGCCTCGCTATCGGCTACCCAGATCTACCAAATGGTCTTAACCGCCGTGAAATCGAAGCCAAAGGTTATCCTGTAACATATATTGATTAATCAACACTAGAAACCATCGATTTCATACTATAAGTGAAACAAAAGCGCTATCTATCCCACAACTCTAATTGAGTTTCCTTAGGGATAGATAGCGCTTTTTATTGACTATATTATTTTTTAACGCTCATCGATTTAGTAATCAAATCGATACATACACTCCATACTTATATTTATAATGAACTACTATTAAGCCTCAAACACGCGTTTACGAGCTGCGTTCATGAGAACGGAATGATCATCATCTACTATGTAATTAGATTTGTAAGCCCAACGCAATAGTAATGCAGAGTTTGCAACTACGAGAAGGCTCCCTCCGTTATGAACAAGGGCCCCCCACACTGGAGATAAAGTACCAACCATTGCCAAGATGATAGCTACGAAATTCAAAAGCAAGGAGAAAGAAAGATTAATTTTAATAGTAGTCATCATGCGTTTAGATAATGCTACTAAGTGAGGAATTTCCTTTACATTATCGCTGCCGGCGTTGCCAATACGAGAGCACAAGGACAGAACACAACGAGGATGGTTACGGCACGAATGATTTCTCCAGTTACCACATAGGTGCCAACCGCGGCCAATAACGCAATCACTACAATCCATGTGGCCCAACGGTCAGCCAAGCTAACGATTTTCGCATTACCTTGTGTCAATAACAAAATATGTACAATTATTCATATACACTCAAAAGTACAGGAAAAATGCGAATTCAATAAGATTATATTATTCATGCATAGCCTCATTACGCAAATGCATGAACAGTTATTCATATATGTATTTGCAAATCTAATAATTTTTACATAGAAGATATTTTGATGATTTTCAACCTATTCAATACTATTTCACCCTAATCAATACTATCTATAATTCAATTTTCTAATAACTATTTATTATAATAGAAAATTAAGTATAGTCGACTACATACCCTACATGGTATTATTACAAATGACATGTTGTAGAAAGGATGTGTAACGATGTCGATTTTCTCTCCTGCTCCTCATATTGAACGTTTACCAGAGGCGCAAATCGATTCCACCTACAAACGTCTTCGACGCGAAGTCTTTGCAGGTACATTTATTGGTTATGCTACATTCTATTTGATCCGCCAAAACTTTAGTTTGGCTGTTCCGTACATGATTGCTGAGTACGGCTACACTAAAGCGGATCTCGGTATAGTTATGACCATCTTATCCGTAGCTTACGGCGTAAGTAAATTTGTTATGGGTAATGCGTCTGACCGCTCTAACCCAAAATACTTCTCCACAGTAGGTCTATTGCTTAGTGCTTTAGTTATGTTATTATTCGGCACCTTACCAGGTGTTATGAGCAGTATTCCTATCATGTGCGTTCTTGCCTTATTAAACGGTTGGTTCCAAGGTATGGGCTACCCTCCATATGCAAAAAACATGGTAACTTGGTTCTCCCGTTCCGAACGCGGTGCTTGGTGGTCTTGGTGGAACGTGTCCCACAACCTAGGTGGCGGCATTATCGCTCCTCTTGCTACGCTTGGCATCTACCTATTCGGTACATGGCATAGTATCTTCTTCTTCCCTGCCCTTATTTCTATCGTGTTAGCGATTATTACCTTTGTATTGTTGAAAGATACGCCTCAATCCTGTGGCTTACCGCCTATCGAAGAATACAAACACGAAGTAGTTCATACACATACAGAAAATGAAGAAAAAAGTACTTTTAAAGAAATCTTCTACAAATATATTTTGCATAATAAATACTTATGGTATCTTGCGATTGCGAACATCTTTGTATACTTCATCCGTTACGGCGTAGTTAGCTGGGCACCGACCTACTTAACCGCTGTGAAAGGCTTCACAAAAGAAGGTTCCCGTTGGGCTTACTTCTTATACGAATGGGCTGGTATTCCAGGCATGCTTGTAAGTGGTTACTTAAGTGACCGCGTATTCCGCGGCCGTCGTGCTCCAGCTACGATTTGTTTTATGTTATTCGTTATCTTAGCGATCCTTGTATACTGGTTTAACCCTGCAGGCAATGTCCTCATCGATAACTTAGCACTCATTGCTATCGGCTTCCTCATCTACGGTCCTGTTATGATGATTGGCCTTCAAGCAGCAGATATGGTGCCACGTGTAGCAACAGGTGGTGCTACTGGCCTTACAGGCCTTCTTGGTTACCTCATCGGTTCTGCTGGTGCTGGTGCTTTCATGGGTCTCATGGTTGACCTCTACGGTTGGGATGGTGGTTTCATTGCCCTCGTTGGTGCATGTATCCTATCCATCGTATTCCTACTCCTCACCCTTGGAGACAAAGGACAACAATAGAATACGTACTGTATAATACGTACCATATAATACGTTACGTACTATATAATACGTAATGTAAAATACATACTGTGCAACTCACTGTTGTATATACAAAACTCCCCTAGTAATCTTAGGATTACTAGGGGAGTTTAATTTTTTATGCGACGCACAAGGAGCCGTTTAATACTTTCAAATTATACACGAGACCGAGTCGCGCCAAGCCGTGCAATGCAGCAGCTGTTACAGGATTAATAGATCCTAACACGCCAGCACCGATGATAGCAACGTGGAACAAAATGGACACGATGAGTAGGCCCAAATGGCATTGTTTCGCCTCTTTTGAAAGCCCCGCCGTCGGAGAGTTTTCATCTACAAGGGACCCCATCATGAGTGCTACAAGAACGAGTTCCAAAGAGCATGGACAAAGGATAACTAGCAATGTAATGGTATGCATAAAGTTCTGTGTCAATGCATAGGAACCCATAGAAAGTAACATGACGGCCACAACAATGACGGATGAATAATTGTTGATGCCCTGACGCAAGGCTACAAGCTGTGTAGGCATGGTCGGCAACATGTCATCATCCAATGTATAGTGTACGTCGCCCGTAATAAGCTGCTCTAAGAAAAAGCCACCATGTACGATGAGACCTACATAAGCCGCCGTATGATAATCTCCAATCGCAATGAGCGCCACCATGGCTATCACGATGAGAAAATTAGCATGAATCTCTAAATGATCCAAAATACTTTGCACGCTGTTGATGAGCAATGGCAAGCCACAAATGATGACCGTTACCCACGCCAAATCAATAGCTGGGTTCATAGGCTCCGTAAGCGCATCTAATATGATAAATAACAAGCCGAGTGCCAAAATAGCCCCCTGCGTGCGCAGAGACACCTGCGCTGATAAAGACTGTAAAAACTTCATATAGACCTCTCTATAAATCAGATACCGGCCTTACTTAATCCGGAAATAAAATACAAAACAATTTATTAAATAGTAAGGTACACCCATGCAATATGACACTAATCTTGTGTTAATATCGTACTAATATTAACCTAACAGTAATCAACTACCGATCTAAAGTACCTTTTGTTTCTATTCTAAATTTTATAGTACCCATAGGGGTATATCTATTGTGTTAATATTATACAAAATATATAAGTTATATACAAATCAAAATTTTTGATAAATGAAAAATATCTTAACCGTAAAAGAGATCCTAGTCGTAAGCTCTAATTTCTTTATTGAAAACAAGAAAGAACAGGTCCCTAAAAACGACTTAGCTAGCTATGGAGCTCATTTTTATAGGTACTAGTTGAAGATCCTAATTTCATATAAAAGGAAAACCCCTATCTCTAAAAATGACTTAGCCGTAAAGAGGTCCTAATTGTAAGCTCTAATTTCTTTATTAAAACGTAGAAAGAACAGGTCCCTAAAAACGACTTAGCTTGCTATGGAGCTCATTTTAATAGGCACTAGTTGAAGATCCTAATTTCATATAAAAGGAAAAGCCCCTATCTCTAAAAATGACTTAGCTCGCTATGGAGGCTTTTAGAGATAGGGGCTTTGACCCAAGGTTATGAAATTAGAGCTTCAACGCCTCAATCCATTCTGCTTCTTTAAATCCAACGAGTACTTTGTCTTCAAGAACCAAGATAGGACGTTTTACAAGCATGCCATTAGATGCTAATAATGCTAGTTTTTCTTCTTCACTAAGGTTCGGCAATTTATCCTTTAATTGTTGTTCACGGTAAATCATACCAGAAGTATTAAAGAATGCTTTCAAATCCTTGCCAGATTGTGGATACCAAGCAGCAATTTCCTCTGCTGTAGGGTTTTCGGACTTGATGTCACGATCTGTGTACTTAATGTTGTGATCATCTAAGAATTTCTTTGCTTTTTTGCATGTTGTGCATTTAGGATATTCAACGAATAACATAGGTTCTCCTTATATCAATATTCAATGTTGTAATGACTTACTAATTTAAGATAATTGTACCAAATACATCGAAAATTATCAATCTCTTATTGACAATCTACGGGGTCTAATGAAGCACAATGTGCAATAGAGGATAATACTTCATGCATCCCCTCACTAAGTTTTGCTGTACGCAAATCAACATCCATCTGTAAACGCAAGAAATACCCTTCCGAAACACCAAAGTATTTCGCTAAACGCAACGATGTATCTGCTGAAATAGATCGTGTACCATTCAATATTTCTTGAATCCGTGAAACAGGCACATGTATATCCTTAGCCAATCGATATGCAGATAGTCCTAATGGATCCATAAACTCTTCTTTTAATATTTCACTAATGGTAGGTGTAGGAATAAACTTTTCCATATTAATTTCCTCTCTATTAATGATAATCTACAAATCCGATAATCATAGAATCTCTCTTTCAATTATACCTGTTAAACAGGTATAATTCAATAACATATACTTGATGAATAACTATACATAGAATTAAAATTATTCTACAAATAATTTTAATAAAGAGATTCTATAAAACATCATCTAAATCCTACACTTGAGATGACTCTATTGGCCACCTATTTCGGAATGTAATCAATTTACCCTATCGTCATAATTGAATTAAAACTGTCATTAATTCCCACTTCAACTAAATTAATTTTAAAAAGTAAAAAGACCTACATCCTCGACCGTATCATGTATAAAATACATATTAAAGGTTGAGAGAATATAGGTCTCTTATAAAAATCTATGTATTATTTATAATGCTAGTTATAGCAAAAATGTAAGTCCCATTGCCACAAAGATAGCTGGCAAAAGGTTTGCAATACGTACTTTACCAGGCCAGATGAGGTCGATACCAACGCAGAAAATTAGAATAGATCCAACGTAGGATAGGTTATCGATGGCACTAGGTGTCATCAACGGCGCTGCAATATGTGCCATTGCCGTGATGAGCCATTGCGTAATACCTACAGGAATAAAGGAGAACAGCGCCCCTTTACCCATAGAGGATACCATAACCATAACGATGATGCCGTCAAGGATGCCTTTTAAAAGTAATGTCTGATAATTTCCAGTAAGACCGTCTTGAATGGAGCCAAGTACGCCCATAGCACCTACGGTAAACGTCAAAGATGCCGTGATAAAAGCATGGGTAAACTTTGGATCACCAGCGTTGCCAGTGCGAGCTTTCACCCAGTCACCAAATACAGTAATCCAATGATTAAGGTCGATAATTTCGCCAATAACGGCACCTACAACCATGCTAATAATCATCAATAGAGGGCCCGTTGTTTGTAGAGATCCATTGACAATGACGAGCATATACTGCATGGCCCCGCTCATACCGAGGAGAAGCACGATAATACCGCTCACAATCATGAGCGTTTGCTTTAAATTTTCTTTCATAAAGCGACCAAACGCGAGGCCACATAGGCTGCCAGCTATAATGAGGCCAACATTAATGGCCGTTCCCAAACCAATCATATATTTCCCTTCTTTAATTGTGAAAGTAACACTATCAATTTACTTCAGTATAACAACTATATCGAAACAAATCAATTTATATGGTATAAAATATATAATATGAAATTGGATTAATTATAGATTTTTTTAGGACCATACATATAGCCTGATTCATACTGCTATAGATCTCACTAATACGGCATTGCTCCTCTTATAGCATTATATATAGCAAAAAGCCTCTACCCAATAAAGGTAGAGGCTCTGTATAGTTTATAGCGTTGAGAGAGAACTAATGATAGACCCGCTTAGGAGAGAGAGAGTATATGTGTTTATATATAAAGCGGGCCGACATGAGATGAGTCGCTATCGCCTCATCGACTTTAGTGTACACCCAATTCCACATAACAACAAATTCAATTATGTAAACACAAGTATGCATAAAAACTATTGTTAACCAATTTATACTTATCGCCCTTACGCTTCATCGTCTACAGGTAACCGTACGATATCTGCTGTTTTATTAATCTCCTCAAAGCAAGGACAGTCTTTACCGTGATCATTGATAAGGCCACTAGCTTGTAGATGCGAATAAATTGTAACAGGACCTACAAACTTAAAGCCCCGCTGCTTTAAGTCTTTGCTTATCCGCGTAGATAAACCATTCTTTGTAGGAAAATGACCTTCTGGATGGTTTTCATAAATAATCGTTTTATGATTGGTAAATCCCCAAATATAGTTGCAGAACGAACCAAATTCAGATTGAATACGTTTAAAAGCAGTAGCATTATTGATAATAGCTTCAATTTTAGGACGATGCTTAAGCATCCCCTCCGTCTGCATGATGCGTTCAATGTCGCTTTCACCATAAGCAGCCACCGCATCAATATCAAAATGATCAAAGCATTCTCGAATGATGTTTCGTTTATTCAAAATCGTAAGCCAACTGAGGCCACATTGGAGACTTTCAAGACAAAGATGTTCAAATTGATGTTGGTCATCATGAATTGGTCGGCCCCACTCGTAATCGTGGTAATCCTGATATAAAGGCGTCGTCGGCCATTCACAAGTCGTCATCACACACCTCCATGCGCCCATACGAGGACGTCATACATGAGCGCTACTACGAGGCCCATTACGAGATGACCACCCACGTAAAATGGCACCAAATAATAAATGAATAAAAGCAAGGAATGCAAGGCTTTACGAAGCCATACAATCGGCGTAGATGTGTCGCCACCTACCTTACTATCAAGCCAATTATGGACAGCGTAAATAGGCGTTCCTAAGCGACGAATCCAGTCTGGAACACGTACCCCAGGATTCAAACCAGGACAATAGAAGATCACTAAGGGCAACGCCACCACATCAATGACGAGCAATAGGGTTAACATAAAAGCAAACCAATCTAATTCGCCTTCCCACGTGAAGGGTTGTGCCATGAAACGGGCACCCCACAAATAGGCTTTGTATACGATATACGGTTCTAATAGCCATAATAAGGGCTTCACTACACTCATGGGACTACCTACACCAAACAAAAAATAATAAAAACTACGCATTTGCGTAGTCATTTCATATATACAACATTCCGATTATATCGACTGAATACCAAGGATATAGCGATTTTCTAGGCTAGAAAATCACTTCATACACACCATTTTTTAGTCCTTACATACATCGATTTTCATATTAATATTATATCAGATTTTGCAGTTCTTGTGGGATTATATTTTATAAAAATTTTATCAATTTACACGATTTATAGTACTGATTAACAAAAGAAGTCACTATATAAGCCATCCGCTCTATTTTATCACTCTAAAAAGCCCTTTATCCATTTTAATAGATAAAGGGCTGCATATATGTATTAAGACTTTCACTAATAAAAGCAGTTTAGTTGTCACTAATAATAATTTTCGTCACCTTGCTGCCATTGTGCTCGAAAAATATACCTACAATATTGTCACTGTTATAGCGTAGATATCCATAGAACCATCGATTATTAAAGTCTATAAAATCAGGACGGCCATAGATGTCCATCACTTTTTTCAAGGAATCGCCAACAGCAATGCCACGGGCAGTCACGGCATCACGATTGCTGACAGTCATATACCATACGATAGGACGACTATCTTGCATCAAAGAATGTCCTACAAGAAGTAGTAGCATGTAAGCAAAACACGCTCCATGTCACTTAAAAATATATTCATTTAGTTATATAATTATACTTAATGACATAACCTACGGATTACTACAATACTAATAAATATAGAAATGTAAACGGGAGATACCACCATGACTAAACTACCACTATTAGCGTGTGCTTTCATCATGAGCACTATATTATCACCAATAGGAGCCATCGATGTTAATATTCCTGGTGCAGATTCTAAGTTTTCCAAGGATGCCTACATAAATTACCAAACCACGAACCCTGATATTGAAAAGGATGTAGCAAACTATGTGAAAACATTAAAGTTAACGGACAAGGCTAACGGTATTAATAAAAACGAAATTGAGTATACTAAAGCAGCCTCTACATATCGCGGTCAAAATTACCATAATACGGTCATTTCCGTTCATGATCAATACAACCAAATTCGCCTTTCATTCCCAGTAGCGGGCATAAAAAGTGATTATCATATAGGACGTTACCAAAATCCAAGTCGAACCATTGAGGACTATCGAGTGTTAACCAATAATGGAAGTCTCAATTTAGAAATTGACTACGCAGATTTTAAAGATTACGACTGGCGCAACACCAAAATAGCTTATGAAAAGCTAACAGACAAAGACGTCCGTAATTTCTTGCAAGACAATGCGAAACGAAAGTCCTCCAAACAGATTTCTGATATAAAGGGCACTGTATTTTCATATCCTACTGTTACCTACAGCACTTGGGATAGCATGAAGATGCCACACTTTAAAAACGGTAAAAAAACAACGCTCACCATCGACACGATCAATTTTAAATTTAAGGGCTATAACATGTGTCATCCCTTATATCACGCAGGATTTGTCTATTATGATAACAACCCCGTCCTGAACAAGGTTCCTACAGATAAATTATTGGCTAATTATGTGCTTCCCTCTGTACAAAACCTAAATGAATTAAATCAATATTCACGCATAGAAAGCTTAAACGGTGTACAATACCGCGTACCAAAAGACGCCATATACGAAGGTGAAAGTAAGGGCTCTGAACACCAAGATATTAGATACTACAAAAAAGGAGATATAACATTCTTTGTTTCTACTGACAATGTTCCTAGAAACCCATATGCGCACGAACTTGTTATAAACGGTCATTACAATTTTAAAACTGATTTAAATACGTTCTGGGATATTTACCGTTACCATCCATCAGCATCAGACTATATCAATTACTCAGTTGTATGGAACAATAACATCCCTGGTCTATCCATACACAGCTATGAACCTAATAAGGATGATCACATTCTAAACTTTAACTCCTATGATGGCATATATAGTTTTACTTATACTATCTTCTATCCAAGGTTTTTAAGTGCTGAGGAAGTTCAAAAATTACGGAATATGATTGAGTTCTTTGATTCTACCAATAATCCTAATTTTAAAATGCAAGAACACGTTCTATTTCCAGAAGCATAGGAAATCGATACATATTAAAACACTGTTCAAAAATAACCTAATACTATCAGATATGTAAATAAACAGCCAGTACTGAATCACAATACTGACTGTTTTATTTCTCTCTATTTCTTTTTATACCTAAGTGTATCTACATATAGACAAAATATTAGTTTAGCTTTAAGGCAGTTTAAAAACATCAGCTTCCCAAAGGTACTCCAACGCAGGAAACGCTTGCTTATGCGGATGATTGATCAATTTTGCCATTTCTACCATATTACGAATATCATGATAAGACGTCTTCACCATATTGGCTTTATAAGCAACTTCAATGCTGTACACATATTTATCATCACGGATTGTAAAATATGTATAATTAATACCATTATCAAATTTTACACTGCCACTAAATGCAGGCATACCATTACGCCAAATGGTCGCATTATCATTAACTGAATATGGGTATTTTCGGCTCATCGTATCCATCGTAGAAAAAGCACCTGAATAAAAATGTTTTTCATCATTTGAAAAAATCGGACGGCGCTTAATCAGCTGCACTATATCGCCCCCCTTATAAACGCGCGTTTCCTCACCATAGGAGGTAGGCTCATAATCGGCTTTTCTCGTACTATTCTTGAGCACACGATATTCAAAGTTTCCCCATTTCTCAACATTAGAATAGCGATCTATCGCTTTTGTATCCTCTACCGATGGAATCACATAATTCGCTAAAGCCCCTTCTGCATACCTAATATGATCTGGATTGCCATTACCTCGATTTATGATGTTAACACGATACACATGGTTCGTATCACTAGGCAGGGAAAACTCAACACCCGTACTCGTACGCGGCTCAGCTTTCTCTTCTTTTCCAGAGATACGTGTCATAATCCCATACTTCTGCTGCCATTGACCATTTTTTACCGTTTTATATGTGAAGGCACGATCCGTATAGGTAGTCTTATCATCCACATCGACTACGATATCTGCATTCATACTTTTAATATAATATTGAGGGATACCATTTACGACATTAACAACGGAATTAGTGTTATCATTAATCGCCTTACTTTCAAGACTTGGATAAGGCATAGAAAAGCGAATATGCTGTGTACCATCGTCAAAGATGAACACCGTACTTTGATTAGCTTGGCGTTTTAAAAACTTGGCATTGCCATCCATATATGCCTTAGCTTGCTCTACCGTCCTACGCCCATTTTTCACAGTCTGTGCTACCACAGGGCCTGAGTGACGTCTAAACTGAGCCTCTACCAAATCCATATCAACACTATTATAAGAATAGCTTTCATAAGCAGTATCAGACACCATGGCATCTCCACCAGGAAGATCTATATTGGCAGCATGTGCCGTTACCATAAAGCCAAGTGAACAAAAACCTATTAAAAACACGCTCTTAATCATATCATTCTCTCAACATGAACAAATCTTATATAAAACTAGACTCCTATAGCCTCAACTACTTCTCCGATGTACATATAATGTGGTTCCCAGCGATCTTTACCAACTTGAGTATACATAGATGGATTCGCTGCATAATATTCCTTTACATTATCTGCTAAGTGGGCTTCATCGAATTGGTGTTCATATAGCTTTTTACATACAAAAGTTAACTCTGCTTCTTTGAAAGTTACCCCATCGCCTGCCACAACTGGCGTTAGGCCAGAATTTGCCACCTTATTTTCGTCGCGGCCAGAATGAGAACCTAAATAACCAAGAGCCTTGCGATAACTTTCAGAGAAAAAGCTAACTGTAAAGGTATCATATTTCGCCATAAACTCTTGAGTATAACGCGCTGGATGAATGTACACTGTCACCGTGGATATATCGCCACCATTAGGGCCCCATATGTTGCCCATACTGCCCCAACTAACCGTACATGTATTAAAATCATCAAGCATTCCAGCCGTAACAAGAGCCCAACGATTCTCAAACATGGTAAAAGCTTTATAATCCTTTGTTTCAAATGCTTTCATAAGAACCTCCAGTTTATCTCAATTTGACGATATAAATCTTTACCCCTATAATATAGGTAGATAGTCAGACGAGTCATACCGTCAGGCTCATCTCTGAAAACAAAAAAGCTTGAGAAATGGCCTTTCAGTTATCGAATCATCTAAGATAACGAAGGGCTATTTGTCTTTCGTAAGACAAATAAGCGCTATTAAAGCTCCAAAAGCAATAACCACAGTTATCACCTGTAATAAGAGCATGATTATTTCATAATCACTCATAGGCTTGTCCCTCCCTTCGATGACGAAGAGAGGCCCAACCTCGTCTAACTATCCTATGCTTATTATATAGCGAACTAATATGCGATACAATAAGCCTTATATTATACAAATATATGAATACAGTAATAAAAGCCGAGCTAATTCTATGAATTAAAAGCTCGGCTTTTTTCATAGATATGGTAAAAATATAATCATTTATAAATCAAAATCTTACTTACTTTATCGCCTTTTTGTTCAAATTGTATGCCGTTCATCATATCAGTTCTATATTGTAATAATCCATAAAACCAACGATCATCATAATCAATGTAATCTGGGCGCCCATAAACTTTTAAGACTTTTCTCATAGAGTCTCCCACAGCTATTCCTCTATAAGTTACCGCATCACGATTCGTAATCGATATATACGTAACAGTATTATCCATACCTCCCAATATAGTATTACCAAAAGTTACCCCACCATAGGATAAGCCATATCTAGTTTCCTTTGTTGGTTGGCCTAGACTGGCTTTCACCGCATCAAAAGTACTACCTAATGGAACTCCAAGCACCATAAGTTCTTCTTGTGGCAATCTCTCACCTACATACTGACCAATACTATAATGTCTATATTGCTCAGCTTTCGGCCAATCGTAAGACTGTTTCGCTGCATTTGTTTCAAGGCGATCCCACGTTTTGCTCAACCAACTTGCATCTGTCACATAACTATAACCACTTACCAATTGCAGGCCGATAACAAGCCCCGTAATCATGTATTTTCTTTTCATGTTCTCTCTCCTGAACGATCTTATAAACAACTGAATTACATTTTATCTTTACTTTGCATACGGATTACTTTATTCCGCAGTGTCTCAACATTTGCAAAATCAGAATATTCTACCGTATTACGCAGCTGAATATGAGAATATGGCGTAGCCCCATCAATATAAACTAAGCTCATTATATATACATTCTTGTCATCACGTAAGAATCGATGCATTAAAGACGTTTTTCCTGGTTGATAGTTATCTACTAAAAGACTAGGAACGCCATTATTCCAAACAGATGCTGATTGAATAGGTGCATCACCTATGATTTGACTTTCTGGCTTTATTTCCGAAATCTCGTCAATAAATGAATAGATATATTTATCATCTACTTTTACAGGTTTCTTAGCTACAATAAGTCGGATACCTGATCCACGATAGTCTCTCATTTCGGCAGAGTCCTTTAACGATTTCTGTGCTATTAGTTTGAGCCCTTTAGGAATACGATATGTGAAATTATCCCATTGAATACTTTCACTATAATGATCCATGTCATCTAACGATCGAATCGACGGAATTACATAATTACTCATAACGTGCTCGAGCTTGCCGGTAACAGGCTGATTTTTGTAGCTAAGACCTACCATATATTCTTGATTCGGTTGATTAAATAAACCAACTACAGCAACCATAGCAGGCGTATTCTCACCGAAAGACTCAGTTTCAATAGCCCATTTACCATGTGTGATACCCGGATATGTAAACTCCCCTTTTCGCTCTGATTTTAATTTGCCTAATGCATCATCATAATTCTGTTTTGTACCAATCGCAAAAAATATGGAATTCTCTCTTACAATAGATAAACGTTCACCATCACTGCGTTTTGGGTAATACTTACTTGCTAATAGTAGTCCAGGAACAGATGCCCGAATGTTATTACGCTCATCATGCAACAACACAACTGCAGACTCATTAACAAGTAAGTCCATCAACTTCTCCGAATCGCTTGCTATCTGATTGACTTCATCTCGTGTTAGTCCCCAGTCAGTTACATACATGTCCATGCGTTTTTTAGATTCAGAATGTAATTTTATAACATCACTAGCTCCTACATTGCTCAAGCTACCGGCCCGATAGTTTTCATAGGCATTGGCAGGGATATTCGCATCTGCCCCTGGTATAGGTGGCTGTCCTGCTGGCACTTCTATCTGTACAGCGCTTACATTCATGGTGAAAGCAGCTAGTACAGCCATGATAATCAAACTTTTACGTAACATAAAACCCTCTCTTTTTTCTCTCACATTACAACATAAATAAGCACAACCTTATTAGCATAAGTATACTATGTAAACAAGGCTGTGCCTATTATTAATAATTTTATAATTTAGTATATGTATGATATATCTATAATTGGTATATATAAGGTTTATCTCCATTTGACGATATATCCCTTTATCCCTATAATATAAGTAGATAGTCAGACGAGTAGTGACGTCAGGCTCATCTCACAAACAAATAACATGTAGAAATGGCCTTTTCGTTTTATCTAATTTCCGAAGAAACGAAGGGCTATTTTGCTATTTCTAGACAAATAAGCGCCACAAGTGCTCCAAAGGATATCATGACTGATAAAATCCCAAGGATAATCATAATGATTTTATAACCACTCATAAGCAACCCTCCCTTCAAAAACGAAGAGAGGCCCAACCTCGCCTAACTATCCTAAGTCTATTATAGAACGAACTAATATGCGATACAATAAGCATTATATTATATAAATATACGAATAAACTAATAAAAGCCAAGTTATTCCTAACTATGAATAGCTTGGCTTTTACATTATGTAAATAAGTTAAAAATATATCAGAAATCTAATATGCGTATTTAGGAGCTTTCAAAAGCTAATGAAATATCAGTCCAATAATAATCAGAATCGGAGCCAGGTAAGAAACACAAAAATAACAATAGCTAAAACAATAATAGTGCCATACATTAATATCCCTAGCTTTATAACAAAATCTATACTATAAAAGATAAATGTCCCCACTAAAGATTGGTCTTTCAAAGAAAAGTACCAAGCTTTATTAGGAGTCCAAAAACAAGTTTTATCTTTAATCTATGTTTATTCACTGTTTTAACCACTCTAGTGCCATACATAAATATTACAACTCATCATCATAAGATAGTCCAAAGATCTTTTTATAGATCAAATTAGGCAATTTATATTTTTCATCACCAAATTCAGCAGGTAGAATCATAGCTTTTAGATTTTCTGCATATATACGTTGTTGGCGAATTTGTCCATTATTGTAATAGGTACCGCCATCATTAACGGTCCCTGTAATTCCTGAACTTCCTTGCTTTGCACGCCAAATAGAGATATATGGGGTCTTATCACCTTGTTTTAAACTTCTATCATGATCATTAATCAAATGGCGCAAAGAACGATCCATTTGGTAATCGTATTGTACTGAAAGTCCTTGAATCATATTCGCAGCAGGCATGGAAACATAAATGACGGCTTCAATACGACGATGGCCATTCGGCGCCGTTACAGACTTAACAGATGAAAGATCCAAATATTTTCCATCTCCTCTTCCAGAGTCAGCACTCGAATCGATGTGTTCAAATCGTTCTGCGTTTAATAAGTCAGCTTGTGATACGGCTTGGATTTGCATTGGCAACACGAGGCAGCTTAGTAACCATAGTGAAAGTAAATATATGCGTTTCATCATCCACCTCATTGGGCCACAATATCATCAAAATGCTGCTGATATACAGATACAAACATAGCATCCGCTATATCATATATAATAGTATTATTACGGTTAAGTGGGACCTTACGCGTATCGTTTACATAATGCATTGGCTTTGTCGCCCCATCAAATGTATATCTCGCTACATCTACCCCTGTCATAGCTAAACCAGACTTACTTTCACTAGCCTCAATCAAAGCCAGCATAGACGGGCTCGGATTCATGATACGAGACGAATGAATAAGTGTCGCTAACGAATAGTTAGTATCATAATCCACGGTGAGCTGTCTCTCATTGATGATAGATTGATAAGACGTATCCATCACAATATAGTAAGTCCCGCGCAAGGAATACTGTGGCGGTGCATAGCGTAGGGCCTCAATCGAATAAGTGTTTAAATAGATATACAAGCCACCACTCTCTATGGGCCCATTCATCGACTGAGAATAAACAAGCTTAAACTGTGGCGACGTTTTCAATTCCTGATAAGTAATTGCCTCTGTAGGCATGGTGAAAGCCAGCAACACAAGAGCTAGCATCAAAATACGTTGAATCATAAAAACCTCTCTCAAAAAATGAATCTTGTCTCTCAATAAAATAAGCACAGTCTTATTAACATAAGTATACTATGCAAACAAGGCTGTGCCTATGATTAATAATTTTATATTTTAGTTCCTAATATATATACATTCTCCAACGTTCCAAGAAACTCCTCTTTGTATTTTCCCCAGTTTTTATGGATAATTAAACTATACTTGATATATGTACCGCAAGTAGTAAGGGTGATTTAGTATGAATCTCTAGATAGTGTAAATTTTTGGAGGTGTCATATGGATTCTCTGACTATTATTTGGGTTATTGTTTGCGCCTATTTATTACTGAATTTATTAGTCGGCGTGTATTGTCATATTCGTGTAAAAGATAGTACTGACTATCTACTCGCAGGTCGTCGTATTGGGGTTCTTATGACGGCAGGCACATTAGCGGCTACAGAAATCGGTGGTGGGAGCACCGTAGGTGTAGCAGCAAAAGCGTATGGTTCTTGGGGTTTATCTGCAGGTTGGTATGTCGTATCTGCAGGGATTGGTGTTATTCTCGTTGCTTTCATCGCACCACTCTTGCGGCGTGCCATGGCAACAACAGTACCAGAGATCATCGGCCGTCGTTTCGGCGCGTCTAGCCATCTCATTACTTCTATTCTGTCCATGCTGGCAACGATTACACTAGCAGGCGTACAGATTACAGCAACTGCAACCATTATTAGCGTTCTCACCGGACTTTCAACAGAACTCGCCATCCTCATCTGTGGCGCGGTACTCGTAATTTACACCATGTCCGGCGGTATGTGGAGCGTTACGATGACGGACGTTATCCATTTCTTCGTTCTCGTTGGGGGCTTCTCCCTCGCGGTGCCATTCGTATTGCACAATGTGGGCGGTTGGGAATCGGTAGTGGCGAAATTGCCACCTGAACAGCTAGGCTTCACAAAGGTTGGTTGGAAAACCATCATCGGCCTCATTATCATGTACTTCATGACCTTCTCCACCGGCCAAGAATCCGTTCAACGGTACTTTGCAGCGAAGGACGAAAGGACGGCCGTTCTCGGTTCTATCATTTGTGGCATTATCATGGCTCTTTTCGCCTTTGTTCCTGCGGTTTTAGGCCTCGTAGCATTGGCTGAGTTTCCGAACATCGAAGCGAACAATGCGGTGGCAACGGTAGCGCTTAACCTCATGCCTCCTGTAATGGCAGGCTTCGTTATGGCTGCGGTCGTTTCGGCTACGCTTTCATCAGGCGCAGGCGACCTCTTAGGTGCCGCAACAGTATTTACCAAGGATATTGTGGAACATCATTTTGGTAAAAGACTCACTGATGCTCAGCTCACAAATTACAGCCGTCTGTGCGTACTATTCCTCGGCATCATCGCCATCATCATCTCCCTCGTAAGCAAAGCCATCATTCCGATGCTCGTATTTGCTTTCACCATGAGATCCGCTGGCCCATTCGCTGCATTCCTACTTGGCCTCACTTGGAAAAATGCAACAGCTGGCGCTGGCATTTGGTCCATCGTGCTCGGCTCCATCGCAGGCGTATACTGGGAATTCGTTGGCAACCCATATGGCATCATGTCCATCATCTTCGGTTCCATCGTCAGCCTCATCGTCTTTGTGGCTGTAGTGTTCATTGAACGATCCATGGGTAAACCACCGGCTCCACCGGCTATACCTGATGATGTAAAAGAAATATAATCAGTTTGTTATAATCTGTGACTTAATAATAGACCTAAAAGTACTATAAAATTACAATTATAAAACCAAAAACTCCTATCGGTGAAAGCCAATAGGAGTTTTTCTTATTTTACAACGACATCATCAAACTGTATGCCATACACGTGTTCATCATAATTTGACGATATATAATAACCTTATTATAATATAAGAAGATAGTCAGACGAGTCGTACCGTCAGGCTCATCTCTAGTTACATAAAAACATGAAGAAATGGCCTTTCAGTTATCTAGTTACACTAGGCAACGGAGGGCTATTTGTCTTTTGTAAGACAAATAAGCGCTATTAATGCCCCAAAAGCAATAACCACAGTTATCACCTGTAATAAGAGCATGATTAATTCATAATCACTCATAGGCTTATCCCTCCCTTCAAAAACGAAGAGAGGCCCAACCTCATCTAACTATCCTAGCTCTATTATAGAACGAACTAATATACGATACAATAAGGAACGAATAATAGGGATATATAGATAAATATAAGAAAAACTTCTAGCGAATTAAACCAATGAACTGCACCCCAAAATTGAACACAATTTTTGGGGTGCGGTTCAAAATAAGATAGAGCCTTTATCTATTTTCTTATTTATTTATAAATTACCAACTTCAAATTAGTGAATAATCCAAATAGCAATTGTACTTGTAATGAAGGTAACGATTACAGGTACGCTTGTACGTTTTACAAGATCGAAACTAGAGATATTTGCAATACCAGCTACAGCGATCATAACAGCACTAATTGGGCTGAGTAGGCGGCCTACGCTCGCTGCATTTTGCATACCGAGAAGGATTGTTGTCGCATTACCACCTAGGTCAGCTGCAAAATTTGGAACCAATGGAGCAAATGCAAACATAGATGCAACGCCAGATCCCATTACGATACTTAAACCTGTAATAATTGTAGATACAATAACACCTACTACATCAGCAGAAATAGCAAGGTCTTGGATAGCAACAACGAATTCTTTTACGATACCCAAAGAAGTTAAGCCGAAAGCAAACGTTTCACCTGCAACGATCAATGTTACAGTGTTAGCAAATTGGTCGCCCATACCTTTGAAGAAGGTTTGGATGCTAGCCGCCATTTTACGGAAGTCACGATGACGGATAAGTTCACAGCCCATAGCGATAAACAAACTAAGGAACATCGCAAGGTTTACATTCATCTTAACACCTTGAATACCATATTCACTGAAGCCAAGGATAAAGATTAATGGCAACAATGGTAAGAATATATACGGTAATGGACCAACTTCGAGGTCATCAGATTTATGAGCCTCCACATATTCCGTAGGAACATGGCCAGACTTTTTATCCAAGTATTTTTGCCATACGAAATGAGCAATAGCAGCCATTAAACCACAGATAATATATACTTTCAACTGATAATCTACAAAGTACTCATGAACAGGCATGTTTACTGTTTTGGATACGAGCAATGTAGTAGCAGAGGCAGGGCCAATATCGAGCAAGTGACCTGTAGCAACGGCTGCGGCAGCACCTACTGGACTAACGCCTAAACGCACAAGAATTGGGAAGATTGTCACCATCATGAGCATTGCAAGACCAGAAGCACTTGGAATTACAAGGGACATGAACATATTTAGAATAAATGTAAGCGCCATTACGAGGTACGCAGATTTCATTTTACCAAGAGGTTTAATAGCCGTTACAACAAGGCGAGAGCTGGCACCAATATGATCCATGTACTTCGCAAAACCAGTACAAGTCATGATCATGAGACCAAGATTTGCCGCATCTTTTGCAGTCGTAATGTTAATATATTCAAAAGCATCAAAGAAAAGAACCCCTGTGGATTTCTTCGCTTCTACGAAAGATGTTGTATAGCCTAATAAGTACGCCGCGAACATCATAATCAGACCGCCCAATAATAATACGGTTTGCGCTTTAAACTTCTTGATAACAAGCGTCCCCGTTATGACAATAACCAACAAACAAACTAACAGATTCATACTGTTTCCCTCCATTTTAACAACACACTATTACTGATACCATTACATCCAAACTTCAAATTCACTAGTAACTATTCGAGCGATTTTAGTTGCACAATGCGTACCATCCGATACACGACATTACTATTCTTAGAACATTTCGTTCTAGAACGTTTCCTTCGCTTGTTTGAAATCGTCTTGGATTTTTTCTAACAAGCCCGGTGTTTCAAGGATTTCTTGAACAGATAAGGCAATACCTTTCGCGCCATACATGATAGCGTCCTCAGCTAACTGGCTTTTACCATTGTCTAACCATTCTTGAGAGTGGCTCGTCACTCCCTTGCCTACGAATTTCACACGCAAGCAGGCACCTGGCACGCGGAACGTAACGCTAGAGAAATCGGTGGATCCCGTCACCTTGCGAGGCTCGGAAATCTCTGGGGCTCCTACCTTTTCTGCATTTTTTAAAAGTATATCGTTCAAGGTTTGTACATTAACTTTGTTATCGTATGCCTTAACCTCTTCCCATTCCATCGTAGCGCCCACCTGTAAAGCGGCGCCTTGCGCCACGTCTTTCACACGAGCTACAACCTCGTCGAGACGAATGCGACTAGAGGAACGAATATACCATTGGGTACACGCATAATCAGGTACGATGTTCGCGGCTTTGCCACCGTCAGTGATGATACCGTGCATGCGAACCTCAGTCGGTACGTGCTCGCGCAAGTATTCCATGCCGTTAAAGAACAACAACACCGCATCTAACGCGCTGATGCCCTTCTCTGGGGCAATCGCCGCGTGAGCAGACTTGCCGTGGAACTTGATATTAACGAGATTTAGCGCCAAAGACTTGCCGTCTACCGTCGTCGTATCGCTACCATGCATCATGAAAGCAAGGTCTAAATCGTCAAACACGCCTTCGCGGGCCATAACGAGCTTGCCGCTCGCCGTTTCCTCTGCAGGCGTACCGTACACAACCAAGGTACAAGGTGCTTGCAACGTGCGTTTCAAAGCGATTGCCGCCGTGCAGATAGATGGACCTTGCAAATTATGACCACACGCATGTCCCAAGCCTTCAAGGGCATCGTACTCGCAAAGCAAACCGATTTTAGGGCCGCCACCGTTTACGTGGTATACCGCTCTAAACGCCGTTTTAAGACCACTCACCTCACGGTCAACGGTGAACCCTTCCTTCTCTAATAAATTCGTCAACAACTCATGGGCTTTAAACTCTTCATTTCCGAGCTCAGGATGATCGAAAATGAAATCGTTTAACTCCTTCATGGGCTTTCTTAATGCTTCAATCTCTTGTAAAAGCTGACTCATTTCTACCTCCAACATACACACTATAAAATCCTAAATTCATATAACTATAAATACAAATCTTATGAGACCTGTATCTAATAACACAAGTCGAACCCGTACCTAATACGTCTTTCTCTATTCCCTATCTAATAACTATTCCCCTATTAATATCTTTAATGCACTTTTATATGCTTTAAATACGTATTAATATACTTTAATACGCTTTAACGTACTTATATTTGTTCCGAATAATGGAACATTATTCCAAATAGTGAGCAAAAAATAAATTTACAAGGTCGCCCCCATTTGTTTGGAAATGGTTTGACCTAATGCAATCATCACCGATAGATACTCGTTGACACGCTCTTCTGTGTAGTCCCCTATAGGACCAGAAATGGTCATGACCGCCTCTAGCTTATTGCCAAAGGAGAAGATAGGAACTGCGATAGACGCCGCATCAGGCACACGATTGCCTCGAGTCACCACATACCCATCATGACGAATTTGGGAACTTTCATCAGCACTCATATCCGTATCCTTGAAGTCCGCTAGATAGGCACCAAAGATCTTGCCAGCCGCCCCTTTAAAGATAGGATAGACCGTGCCAATCTTGATATCGTTCCGCAACGGCTTATCCGCCGCAACGCGTTCGATACATATGCGATAATCACCTTGCGCCAAGAACAAATTCACGGACTGCTGCAACTGATCCCGAATGGCCACCATGTAGGGCTGCGCAATGGCACGCACATCCAAAGATGTAAGAAAGGACTTTGCCATCGGCAAAATGCCCCAAGACAAATGATACTTCTTGGCCCTATTGAACTCAACCCAATGATGCGCCTCAAAGGTCTTGAGCAACCGATGGACAGTGGCCTTGGGCAACGCCGTCGCATTCGCCAATTCGGTCACACCCAGCGGGCCTGCCTCTAATAACTTGAGTATCTCTATACCACGCTCTATTGATTGAACCATATTCATATCCAAAGAAACATACTAGATTATTACCGTTTAATACGTTTCTATACTCTACTAAAATTAATGATAAATTTAACAATATACATAATCCCTTAGATCACTTTTGATGCCTCTGAAAGACATAAAGTGCATCTAAGTCATTACAAACATAACAATAACACATTCATGAAAAATTTAAAAATGACTATGTTGCATAAGTCGTAGTTTCACTACCACAAAAAGAACCATTAACACAATCCACCGTATTGTGTTAATGGTTCTTTTAATATAACTAAAATTTTATAGAAAGATTGCATTATAGCCAAGCTTTAAGTATTATCCCTACAACAGAATTAAAACTCATATGTTTCTCCAAGCTTAGCAACAAACACTTATTCTCCTAATAGCCGTTCTACTAAATCGATCCAAATAGAAACACCATTTTCTAATGCACTTGTATCAAAACTCATGTCAGGATGATGCAAACCTGGACGTAAATTACACCCAAGGCCAAAGAAGCCTGCTTTCAAGCTTGGCTTTTCCACAGTGTAAAAGAAGAAATCTTCACCACCTGGTGTGTAAATTGGATCAATACAGTTGCTTTCACCAAGAATAGAAGATATAGACTCAACTAATAAAGCCGTTGCCTCGTCATTTAACTCAGCCGCAGGAATACGGAAGGAATCCAAAACCTCAACAGTCGCACCGATAGAAGCAGCTGCCCCTTCAATAGCTGGTAAAAACTTAGCACAAAGCTCATCCATCGTTTTATTATATTGTGCACGTAAATCCCATGTAACAACTGCTTTCGCTGGAATCGCATTCGTTACGCCAGAGTCACAAAGGAAACGAGTCGCCTTAACACTATAATTATCAGTTGGTTTTAAATGGATAGCATTAACTGCATTAACCGCTTGAACCGCTGCATCCAAAGCATTAATCCCTAAATGAGGGCGAGCACCATGAGCCGGCTTGCCATGAAAAGCAATGACCATACGGCAAGAGGACGCATAATGAATCGCAGGGCTAGCCTGCCCATTTTCTGCTTCTTCAAATGGACGCACATGCGCACCAAAGATGTATTCTACATCATCAATAGCTCCACCCCTAATCATACTAGTCGCACCAGAACCTAGCTCTTCCGCGGGTTGGAATAAAATCTTTAACTTACCTCGTTTTACTAATTGCTTTTCTTTAATAATTTGAGCCGCAGCCAACAACATTGACATATGTCCATCATGACCACAAGTATGACGAGATACATGTTTACCATCGATAATATGACCAAGCGCATCCATGTCGGCACGAAGCGCTACCACAGGACCAGGTCTACCGCTATCATAGATACCAATGATACCCGTTTCTCCGCCCACATTACGTGTTACATCGTAGCCGTAACTTTCCAATTTTTCTGCTAAAAATGCGGAAGTCTTGAGTTCTTGAAAACCTTCTTCAGGAATTGTATGTAAATAATTATAGAAATTTAATACTTCACTCATCGCCAACACCTCTTTCTATAGAATAGCGTCTAACACATTAATTATACTACACAAATATCTGCTTTTAAATCAGTTTAAATAAAAACTTTTAATAATATATATAACTTTTATAAATGATATTCTTGCACTATTTATTATCTCTACTATATAATTATAAATCATATAACTCTATGTGTTTTATGTAGGAGGTTAAAATCATGAGTGACCCTAACAATGAGAAAAACTATACTCAATTTACTAAGAAGGTAACTGTCGGTTGCTATATTGCATTAGCTGTAGCAATCCTATTCTTCTCCGGATTACTTAACAATGTAGAAGGTTTTAAATGGCTCTCTGCTTTAGACTTTGCAACTATTTCTGGTAAATTTGGTACCATGGTTAACCCTGCAAAAAACACCTTTATTGGGGAAGGTGGCGTCAGCGCTCGCGCAGGCTTCCTCTTTGCCTTGGGCTTAACACCAACAGTTATGTTGGCATTGGGTGTACTTGAGATTTTAGAACATTACGGTGCAATCCGTGCAGCCCATAAATTAATGACTCCATTATTGAAACCTATTTTAGGTATCCCTGGATTAACTGGCCTTGCAATGATTACGGACTTACAAAGTACAGATGCAGGTGCAGCGATTACCAAAGACCTTTACGACAACAATCTAGTTAACCGTAAAGAATTAACAATCATGACGGCATGGCAGTATAGCGGTGCGGGCATGATTAACAACTACGTAGCCATTGGATCTGCTATTTTTGCGTACTTAACAGTACCAATTATCCTTCCACTCATCGTAGTATTTGTTATGAAGTTCTTTGGTGGTGCCGTATGTCGAATCGCACTTAATACAGTATTCAAGGGAGATTTCAAAGATGAGCAACAATAAAGAAACAAACAATCCATTTGATATATTTATTCGTGGTGCACGAAAAGGCTTTACGCTAGCCACTCAAAACTTATTACCAAACGTATTGATGGCATACACACTTGCCGAGCTATTACGCATCTTAGGTATCATGGCATTTTTAGGTAACCTATTTGCTCCTGCAATGGCTCTATTTGGTCTTCCAGGTGAAAGCGTAACAATCTTGTTAACAGCGTGGTTATCCTACTCTGCTGGTATCGGCGTTGCAGTTAACTTGCTTTCTAACAATACGATTGATATGATACAAGTGACTATTTTGGCTCCAGCTCTACTCTTAATGGGCTCCCAAATCCAATACATGGGCCGATTACTAGGTGTAGTTGAAGTACCTAAAAAATATTGGCCAATGCTTATGACTATCAGCGTTGTAAATGCATTGATTTCCATGGTTATTATGAAAGCATTTGTATAATATCAAGACAATAGAATACTTTAACTAATACAATAACTGAAACAAACCAAAAGGCAGTACTAATATGAAATATAATAGTACTGCCTTTATTCTTTTAACAAAATACCAAATATCTATATCACTATTAAAATATAGAATATGTCTTATTCTCAACATTGCTTAATATGCATAATATACATATTGAATATTCATTCCCCGTATGTTTTAATGAAGACAAATACCATTCGTTTATGACAAATTAAATATCTATCCTTTATTAGAAGAATTCACTATATTTACGCTACATAATAGGTCTTTACTACCATGCTTATATAAATCTTAAACACATCATGGTAGATTTTTTATTACGTAAAGGAGTATAGATGTATGAGTAAGGAGAAATTAGAGTTTGTAGAACCAGTTAATACAAACACAGATAATGAGTATTCTAGAGAGCCTGTCCCGTTAGGGTCAAGGAAGTCCTGCTTTTCTCTCACTATCGTTTGGACTGGGTTCGTGTTTCTTGTTACTAGTATGATGGCTGGTGGCGGGTTAGCTGCGGGGCTGACTTTCAACGAATTACTATTAGCCATGGTTCTAGGAAATATTTTCTTATGTATCATCGCAGGGCTAGTGAGTGTAATCGCCTATAAAACAGGCCTTACCTTTGCCCTTTTGACTCGATACAGCTTCGGTCAGGAAGGATCTAGAATTGCCTCTCTCTTCGTACCTATCGTCAATCTAGGCTGGTACACTATTCAAGCGGCTTTATATGGACATTTTATTGCTCAAGTATTCAACCTTTCCTATACGGGTGAAGTCATTGCTATGATGCTCAGCGCCGTTATCATGGGTATCTTTGCAGTTCTCGGTATTAAATCACTCGCCGTATTCGGCTATATTGCAATTCCGTCCATCGTATTCCTCTCTCTAGGAACGGCGGCTCGCTCGGTTCAAACAATCGGTGGTTGGCAAGAATTATTTAACTATGTGCCATTACAACCTATCGATTTACTTTCAGGCATTACCATCGTTATCGGTACATGGATTCTATCCACTGCCACATGTATCGCTGATATTATGCGCTATGGTAAAAGCAAGAAAGACGTTATTACAGCGAGCACAATTGGTTTATTAGGCGGCAATACCTTAATGATCAGCTGCGGTGCTATCGCAGGCGTTGCTATGAATGATGGTGACTTAATCAACGTACTATTAAGCTTTGGCCTCGTGTTCCCAAGCTTACTATTGTTGACTACAAATATCTTCACAACAAATGGTGCGAACCTCTATTCCACATCATTGAACCTAGCCAACTCTTTCAAACTAAACAGAAATATTATGCTAGCCGTACTCATTGCTATCTCTGCATTAGCAACAATGACACAACCATATAAAATCGACTCCCTCTTTGTATTCTTAAGTACACTAGGCATCATCGTTCCGCCACTATGCGGTATTATCTTAGCGGACTTTTACCTGGTTCATCGTGGAAAATATATCGATTACAACAAAGCGACTTTCAAAAAATGGAATCTAGTTCCATGGATTACATGGGCCATCGCATTAGTCTGTGTTAAATTCATACCATTCGGACTAGCTTCGCTGAACGGGATTGTAATCGGAGCCCTACTGTACGCAATCATTACATATATTGTTAAACCTAATGTTGTTAGTGAAAGCAAAGGGTGATTATCATGGCAATTCATAAACTATCTGCTATACTAGGCACAATCATTATGGGCATCGGATCCTTTATTACCTGCCTAGCCACAAATGAAAGCGCCATTACCCTTGGTAACGGCATGCTCGTAGTAAGCATTATTATGATGGGATTTGGATATTCGAAATGGCAGCCTTAAAAAATTAATATTTATATAAAATAAGAAAAAGCACTATCTACAAATAATAAGATAGTGCTTTTCTGACCCCATTGGGGATTATTTAATTTAACCTTAGACATACATATGCTACAAAGCTATTAGCAAATGGCTTAGAGTTTCCATCCCCATTAGGGGATTATTTAATTTAACCACCATGTGAAAGTTGGAGTATTACAAGTGCCATGAAAAATGGGTTTCCGTCCCCTAATGGGGATTATTTAATTTAACAGAAAGCCTTGAACTTAATCGAAGCGTCCAACATTCCATTGACGTTTCCGTCCCCTAATGCGGATTATTTAATTTAGCGGACATCACACAATGTACAAAAAGATTTTTGACAGCAAAAGCGTTTCCGCCCCCTAATGGGGATTATTAATTTAACAAGACATCGATTGCGGTTAGTATCCTAAAACAAGCTATGGCATTAGTTTCCGTCCCTAATGGGGATTATTTAATTTAACGATGAAAGTAAACATCACTAAAGATATGGAAAACCTTCTCTATGATCGTTTCCGTCCCCATCAGGGGATTATTTAATTTAACATGTGTTTTTCTCCGTGATACTGATAATGTGGCGGTAATCGTGTTTCCGTCCCCATCAGGGGATTATTTAATTTAACGCTGAGCATGCTGTGCTAGACTGATGATAGTGGCAGTGGTCAGTTTCCGTCCCCATCAGGGGATTATTTAATTTAACTTGCGAGTAGTTTATTATTGTTTGTTACGGCAATAATGCTGCTGTTTCCGTCCCCATCAGGGGATTATTTAATTTAACTAATCAATTTTTAATAATGAAAGGGTTAGCCAATCGGCTAACAGTTTCCGTCCCCATCAGGGGATTATTTAATTTAACTGAATATTGTGGGTACTTTCAATAGTATCTCTTAACCTTTCAAGTTTCCGTCCCCATCAGGGGATTATTTAATTTAACGTGATTAATTCCCAGTCCCTTTTAATTGGAGGTTATTATTAGTGTTTCCGTCCCCATCAGGGGATTATTTAATTTAACATTGCTGCAGTAATTGCCAATACCTAACAAAGTCTCAAGGTGTTTCCGTCCCCATCAGGGGATTATTTAATTTAACCAGAATTAAAAGAAACAACAAGAAATAAGCTAGCTGGTCAATTGTTTCCGTCCCCATCAGGGGATTATTTAATTTAACAACTAAAACAATTAAAAAATAATCAATATATGATTACTTCTAGTTTCCGTCCCCATCAGGGGATTATTTAATTTAACCTAAACGACATAGATTCATTTATTATTAAACTTAATAGGGTTTCCGTCCCCATCAGGGGATTATTTAATTTAACTGCTTGTAGATAATCTGCACCCCAATTAATGTTTTTTAGTTGTTTCCGTCCCCATCAGGGGATTATTTAATTTAACCCTGTCTTTGAAACAACAGATATTTACTGGTTCCAAAATGCAAAAAACGGCGGAGATTACAAATTAATCTCAAAAAGCACTTTAGCAAGTTAAAATAACATCGTTAAACCGCACCACTATCACAACGGCGCAGATTTAATTTCTCAGGAGTTAAATTCTAGACCCATTATATCATATAAGAAAATAGATAATACAATAATAGAATCATCAATACAAAACATCAAGCTCTGAAATACTTTTACCAATATTAATGATTCTATTATTATTAATTACACCTCTACATCGTAACAGTATTAATCGAGAGTAACTATTTATATTTAAAGTACGATACAGTCTTGTTCCTTACGTTCTCCAATACCCCAAGTATAGATATTTATAATGTCATCAAGGACATAGACTCGTAAGGAGTCCTCTATAGGATTAATCATCTTACTAGCTCGCCGCATCATAGCATCATATTGTTTCCTATTAAGCAATGCTTCAAACGCAGACTTTTGGACACGAACGCCATAACGCTCCAGGCATTTAACAAGACGGTTACGCGTTTTATTATCCACCACATCATAGATAACTAGGACGATAAACTTTTTCATATCAGTGAATCTCCAATGGCGTATACAAATCTACATCTTCGTGTATAATTGCACTAGCAAATTGCTTGCACTGTTTATAGATAGATTCACGATAGCTTTTACGATCATCAATATATTGATTTTCAGAACGAATTTTCTTATTATAGGCCATTAGAAATGCCTTACGCCCCTCTGCTGTCAGGTAGCAACCTTTATCAGAATTATCAAATTCGGATAAATCTACCATATTACGGCTCACCATAGATAGCACCATAGAATCTATAATTGGCGCCCGCCATTCTTCAATTAAGTCAGATGCGAGGGCTGGATGACCTTTAGCTAGGCTATGCATGACTCCTACGAATGGATGGAGACCTGCATTAATAACACCAGCTAAGATTTCATTAAACAGCATGCTGTAACCTAATCCGAGCATGGCATTAAACGGATCTCGAGGCGGTTGTTTTGTACGTTTTGTAAAAGCAAAGGCAGATGGCACAATTTTACCGAGTGCTTCAAAATAAAGACGACTTATCAGCCCTTCATACCCCATGAGTTCAGATACACGCATACATTCACCAATATGACTACGTACAGATTTAATATTCGCAATCTGTACATCTATATTGATATCCTCTTCCAAATTACGTGCGTAGCGGCGAAGAATAGTCAGCTGATTACGCACCTTTGCCCGAATAATTTTACGTGACATAGCCACTCTAAATGCATTATCATCTAACAGATCAAATTGCTTCTTATGTTTGTTAATGTCAATAGTATTCGTATTGATTATAGTACCAAAATACTTGCCATAACCAGATAGCCATGTAATCGGTACGCCACGTTCAATAAAGTCAGTTACCAATGAGCTTGTTATAGATACTGAGTCAAAAACAGTAATATCTTCGATTCGCTCTAAAGGGACCTCAAACAATACCTCATTATTACGACCAACTACAACATGACCACCGTCACGCTTGATAAACGATCCTGCTTCTGTAACATATAAGGATGACATATAGTCGCCTCCTTTTATACAAATGAATATGCTAAGGAATCAATTTAGGTCTAAAGATGATAATCTATAAAATTATTCAGTTTAATGAATTTTCACACTATTGAATTTGTTCTAACACATATGTATTGATAGTATCGTAAATTAGTTTATTCTGTTTTTCTTGTCCAGTAATAATAAAGAAGACATCCTTAATCTGATGTAAGAAAGATTGCAATGATTGAATCTCTGCAGCACTACAAATATCTTGTTCTGTAAATACAACAACCTCATGAGCCATTTTATTGCGAATTCTTTTCTCAATTCTACGTATCTCTTTTAATTGCTTCAATAAAGAGGTATCAACTGTATCCTGATCTTCCAACATATGTAACATATGATAAAAAGATAATTGGAGCTCTTGTCGATAAGGTTTATTAGTATTAGACTTCCATGATGTATATAGTTTAGGATATTGGCTTTCAAATGCTACCATATCAAGGCTTATGCCCATAGATGTTTTTTTCTCAACTTGACGCCAGTTTACATGGAACTCTTTAGTAAAGTAATAACGCATCAACTCATACATAAATGGAGTGGTTTTTAAAATAAAGTCCTCAATTTGACCTTGTTTTAACCGCACTTCCATAAGCATTAAAAACTCATGTAATTTGCGTAGCACCTTATCGGTAAATATAAAAGATAAGTTTATAGAGCCCACTTTACGAGACTTTTGTAAAGCACCATCATAATCTAAACCCAATCGCAATTGAGCATGTTCTAAGAGCGGTAATACATCAATAACAACACCATCTTTAAAGGTTCTTTTATAGCCATGATAAAGACTTATAGCCTCTTTATATTTATAGCTATTAATAAGAGTATGGAGAGATTGTTTAAGATTATTACGCTTAATATATCCCATCTGAGGTTCATGGCATCGGTTTTCAGTGTCTTCTTGATCATCAAAGTTATTTTCAATAACGATTTCAATATCTTCGTCATCATTAACTGCTGGCTCAGAACGATTAGAGCCACCTTGAGGACTATCGACTTGTATACCTCGTACCGCATCATGCTCTACGCTGAGATAAGACATAATTAACTTCATTTGAGGTGTACCAGAGCTTAAGTTAATCAATATCTCTGCATCAGGATACTCTGAAAGCATCTCATAGAAATGGTCAACAAACGGTTGTAAAGTATCAATACGATGTACATCTTCAAGACCGGTACATATAAGCTTGATATCTAAATCAGCTTTCACATGTTTTAAAGCCTTAGAAAATCGGCTATCAGATGCTTCCTTTTGCTCCATATCCTTACTCAATACGAGGATTGCCATATCAGGGTTATAATGCCTTACGATATGAAGCATCCCTCCATCATAGCAACCACGAATAGGATCTGTATCTCCTACTGGGGTATAAAGAATTCTCATTGTACTACCTCACTTTGTACGCCACCCATACCTAATGCGGTCTTAATTCCAAGCCCTGTGAATTGGCTATAGTAGGTCAATAGAGATAAGATGCGTTGCATCACTAAATTTCGCTTAAATTGCATAACAATCTCTCCACGGAAACCACGGATTTTAACCCCTTCTAAACCATACATGCCCATTCGCAAATTATAGTCGCGAATGAAAACTGCCGATTCAAGTGCAGCTAATAAATCTTCAGAGTCCATCATTTCAAACGTAGTGAACTGGTTCCATTGACGCAATAAATAGCGATAGATACGAAAGGCTTCAGGAAATATTGTATATTGTTGATCTACCTTAAAGCTTGTTGTAGTCACACACCGCAATTTAGCCTGCGCATATTCTGCTTCACCACTCCAAAACTTAGCCATTAACGCTTCATAAGAGGTTTCCTCTAAAATGGTTCTATCTTGAATATAAATATGCCCTCGTTTTTGTTTCAAAAAAATCTTTTCAGGCATATCTAGTGCTAGTCGTAATATACGCTCAACAGCCTCTGCTGTTACAGCAGAAAGACGCCAAATATATTGACCTTTTTCTTTATCAAAATAGATATATTGGCTATAAGGACGCAGGCCCGTTTCATGCAACTGACCTGCGTATTCTGTCCCAACTAACTCCATTAAGACACCATGTAGCACGCTACCTATGGACTGCACAATTTTAATAGATGGATCTGCTGCTATTCCTAACTCTATGGCCATAATCTCAATATTATCTGCCAATATGAATGCCTCCCATCTCATAATAATTGCCATTCCACTTCACTAACTTGATTGCACGTGGTGCCATAACTGTATCTTTACGATCATGTTCAGCCTTTTGGAAATTAACATCTAAAATGGCTTTAATAATATCAATTCCTGTTTTTTCATCATCTGTGAAAGCAGCCATAATAATAGTTTTTTGAACAAAGCCTGTATTACTGCCAATATAAGCATTAGCTGGCTCTAGAGCTTTAAAAATAGATGGACTTACTTTCTTAAATTTAGAGGCTAATAACTTATGAGTAGCATCAAAATCTTCCTGTAAAATATCTAACACTTGATCGATACTAGTAATCCCTATTTCTTTAGTCATAGCCGTATCAAGAGTTACTGTAAAGGAGAACTTCTGATTTGGTAAAATGCACTCACGATGTGCCGAAATAGCGTGAGTGCCATCTTCATCAATACAAGAGTCCTCTTTCTTTAGTACCTCTGTTTGAATCGCACCCATAGGCATGGCATCAGAAACAGAAACACCTCGAAAAGCACTAGCTAAAATACCATTAACTCTCTTTTCTGAATTCCTGAATAGTACTTGTATATTACGATCAATCAACTTATTCACTTCTCGTAATACAGAACTAAATTCACGTTTACAACGCCTCTTATCATATTGGAAATCTCTATATTTATATAAAATTTCTTTCAGCTTTTGTTGTACCGTAGATCTAAATCTAGTATCTCTACGAAGCATATGCGAAATAATAGCACTATCAATAACGCCTTTAATCGAGCTACCAGGAATATAAACATCTCCATTAACACCACGAATCTGAGGAGTAATATCATTCAATGAGTTTTTACGCCCTTTATTATATATCGATGATTTCATAATTGAGCCAATAGCAGACCTTAATGTATCTTTTGTTAGTTGAGATGCACCAATAGCATTTTTAGCCCAATCATACATAGTTCGACCATTTGGCCTTATCATTTCATCCTGCATATATAATTCAAACTCTGCTAATTTATTATGACGTGCTAAAAAGCGAAACCACTCGTAGTTATTAAGTAAATATACTTCACCAGCATCGTAATTATACATATAATCCTTAGTCGTTAGCTTTTCAGGGCCACCAATATTGGTAGGGCTCACAATAGTGAGCAATAGTTGTGCATGATCTATACGATTACTCATAATCCACCCCAATCCATAAGCCCATACCATTACGATATACAGGATGAGGTAAACTATCCCCCGTAATAGTAAGCATTTGTCCTACTAACGCTTTTGGACAAACAGAGCCTTCTTTAACAACGTAATAGGAATTACGTTTCACTTGAGTCGTACTTCCTGCAGATCCCACAAAACCGCCACGCTTTTGTAATTTATAGGAACCTGGTTTTAAAGTAGCCACTTCATCACTAGTCGGAACACAGGCACTAATGCACATCATGTTTCCTTGCTTATTATGAATCAACGCATATAAAGCAGAAATATCTTTATAGATATTTTGAACTTCTAGTTTAATAGGATTGTCAGCTAACTCAAATTTCCCATAACCACCACTGCGTTTACCGCCAATACCAGATAGTCCTAAAACTTCAAATATGCCTTCAAATAACTCCCGGCTTGCATCGTCATTAAAACCAGCAATAAAGTATAACCCCGTATGTGACATGAATTGATAGTTGCCCACATAATATGGTCGGCTCATTTCTCCACGCATATTTACCTGCGCAGATGTTTGTTTAGCACCAAAGGTAGGCATATATTTTTGTGAAATATCGGCCTCTATATACTGACTAAAATTTTGTAGCTGTGATGCTCGGATATACTCAATCTTCTTAATCTTCTTTTGCTCTGTCGCTACACGTTTTGTCTCTGCGAAACTTGTAATAGGCAGCTCTTTTGAATCAATTTGCATGATAGGTGTAGGTACATACAATTGATATTCCCCATTATCTATGCAGTACGGAAACAAACTAGATAGTACAATATGTTGATCTTTTACAGAGTCGATAAAAGATTGTAATAAACCTGTATCATGGCAGATTTCATGACAACATGCACCAAATAGTGCATCAGAGCCTAATGTAAGAGAAATAGTTTCTAAACTACCGCCTTCTGAGGTATCCCCGAAATGTACCGGTGTAAGAAAACGCAATGGATATAGATAGTAGTTCATAATAACAACCTACTTTCTTAATATATCTAATAAATCCTGCGTATTAATAGCACTATTACCTACTGGCTTCACATCATCAATAGAAATATTTACACGACCGTAGCCGCGAGACCCATGACCACCCAAATAGTCGATACCTAGTAATGCAAGACCTTCTTGTAAAATCTTCATATCTTCAGTAACTTCGGCTTCATTTTCAATGTTATATGCGACTTTAAATGTAAATACAGTACCTGCTGGAACACGTTCAATTTGACGAGGGTTAGCACTACCATCAACACGATTAATGGTGTTTTCAAACTTGATTTCACCCATATAAGTATCTGTCTCTATATTAGCAAACAGTTGACGAGTTTCATCTGTGATAAATAAATCATAAAACTGTAAACGAGCTGGTTTTACAGGATTTACGGAGCCAAATAAACGTTTAATTTCTTCTTTATCCTCTTTAATATCATTCATTATATAATCGTTACAATGACTTTTAGCTAGTAGGGTACGTAATTTGCCTTTAATAGAACTACCAGGAATAATTGGCTCTTGAGTAACTACATCACGAATGAATGGTGTATCAACAGAGCCAATAGGTGCAAAATCATTACTAGCCCCAATATGCATACCCGTTTCTAGTTTAATAGTACCTGTAATTAGTAATTTACCACGTAAAGATTTTAATTTATCATTGCTCTCCATGTTAAGCTCCTCCTATTATCGGTTACCAAATGATGGACGATTATTTTGATTAGTATTAAATGCCGGTTCTGGTGATTGAGATAACTCTACAGAACGATATTTATAGAATGCTACTAAAGCCTCTACATATTTACATAGTAAATCAAAACGCTTAACATCTGTGCCAATATCTTCAATCATATTTAAAAGCTTACTAATATCAATCAATTGCTTTACTGGATAAACTTTTTTACCACGACCAACAGACTCTTCAATACGACCAGCTTGATACAAAAGTGTAGTTTTTAAAAAACGTACATCCATTGCAATATCATCAGGTAACTTATCAAAAGCTTTGCTTCTTCGTTGAGCAACACTCAGTTTATTTTTAATTGCTACTACACTAGATAAAATTTTACGTAATTGTGCATATTTTAATAAAAAAGCACTACCGCTTTTATTCTTATCTAACTTATTAATAACGGCCTCAGCCACCTTAACAAGGTCTAAACTCCAATTAAATGTATCTTGTGCCATATAGTTGTCCTCACTTCGTCTCACGCATATAGTAAACAATGAGGTTGCAAGCTGTTAATAACGCTTTACAATCTACTTCTGTTTGAATCCAAGTATGAATTGCTGTAACAAAATTTTTATATGATCCATACGCAGGATCATGTTTCTTAGGTTCTAAACGGGCTAATAAATAAAGAATACGAGCTACATTAATATGTTTACCTTGTACTCTATCATTTAAAATTCCTTGTAATAAGTCCATCAACTTATAAACTAAACCTTTCCCTAATTTCAGTTTTGATGGTTGAGCCTCATTAATCCCCGGAATAACAAACAATTGATCTAGTGTATAAAGTTTGTCTTCTATTACATTATCAATGAGCTCCTCCCACTTATACACATGACGACATATACGCTCTTCACCATTTGAATTTGTTTCAAACCCAAACAAGGCAATACTATCTTTGCCATCATTGTCTTTAGCAACACTTTCAAGTAGGCCCGTAATCGCTGCCATTTGGCTTATTGGATAGGATGGAGAAAATAAGGCTAATCCAGCAGACATAGTAATTTTATTATCTGTAACCTCTGCCAGTTTTTCACGAATATCAATTGCTAATTCTAACAATTCGTCCCATGCACCAACAAGGAATACATCGTCACCACCGGAATAAATAACGTGAATTTTTCTAGTCGTAACTTTTTTATTAGCCCAAATAGTAAATGGTGTAACAGATGTACCAAAACCTTGCACATCACCTTGAGCCATTTTATTAACAGCAACCTTAAAAAACATTGCTAAATCACGAGATAAGTCAGCATAGCGTGATAAAGTACCATATTTAAATTTATCAGAGCCCTCAGAAATAAAGCCTCCGATAAAGGCAGCACCAAGGTTATCTACGTCTGCTCGCAATACACCAAGTCGCTTAATACCTTTATCATCCCCTAAGCCACTAGATGCGGCAAGTTCTTCAAATTCATAAACTTGACCATTATTCTTGCGTGCTACATAATCCGCTAACCAAATACGATTAAATACATTATGTCCAGTTTTAGCTGTATTCTTAGAGTAAATTCTAAAAATCTCATGACTAGATTCAAACTTCTGTAATGATGCTTCAGGGACCACATAAAGATATAACTTCAAATTATTCGCATCGCTATTCAAATTATTAACGTATACTTCAACCTTAGGGATTCTTTCACTATCATCACTCGTATTAGGGCTAGCTAATACAAAGACCGTATCTCGACTGTCAACAATCTGTTCCCCTAAGCGATACAAGCCATTACAAATTGGACAAGCCTCAGCATCGGTATCCTTACCATAAGTCGATAATGTTGCTGTCGAAGTGTGACAAATGGAACATTCTCGCTCACCATGAAGAACTGTATTATACGTACTATTTGGATTAAATAGATCTGTTAGGTGTTGTTCAGAATATCGTTTAGCCTTAGCCTCACTAACAGATTGGCTCACCTTACGGAATAATGTACGTTGCGATTGAATTAACTCGGCAGCTGTTGCTGTAGCGGAACCAAGTGCTAAATACAATTTAGTACCAAATACGGTTAAGAACCATTCGTTAATGGATTTTTCCATAGATTCAATAGCAGTACAAGTTTTTTTTGTATTAGGAGCCAATACATAAAAATGACCGCCACCATTGTAAATAAGATTTGCCCGAGTTAACTGCAATGCATCTAATAGCTCATCTACAATTTGTTCCATCAAAATTTCTAAATAGAATGATCGACCACGTAATGATTTCAATGCACCTTTAGACGGAATCGTATAAATAAAATTCTGAATGCCAGAAATATCTCCAGATATTAATCGAAACGCTGACATTTCACGGAACTTTTTAGAATTCTGATAACAGTATTCTTTATAATCAGTAATACCTTGTTCCTCAAAATAATGCACCATACTATGTGCCACAGCAGCTGTTATCTTTGAGTGCATATACAAAGAGATATCATTGGCTTGATCTGTTGCCGTACTAGATGGCATATAGGACACAGTGTCTTCATAAATTCTCAACAACTCATTAACGGACATCTTATCTATTGGTTGTTGCTGAAAGTTCTGTACTAATACATCATATAGTGCCTTATATTTATCACTTGATGCACATATAGTTTTATCACTTTCAGGATAATTAAAATGGTCAGATATATCAATGCCACGTAGATAATACTGTAAGGGTTGAGTACTAGTTTTACCGCCAAATACACGGAAGATTGATTGAAGCGGTAACTCTTTATCAAACTTCTGTGTAGAGGTATTTTCACCTTCCTCAAGATCTCGACGATCTACAGCTGCAGCAATATTATCCGCTTCGTACACAATGTATGCATAATCATCATTTTTTAGTTGAACTGCACTAAGCTCTTTCCCGTGATGATACTTCAAACAATGAGTAATACTTTGCTTTAAGCCCATATCGGAAAAATAGGGCTCAATGAAAGCAGCGCCGCGCTTAGAATGTGCATCGGTTCCCTGATTAGCTCGATACACGACTTTGCCGATATCATGAAGCAATGCACCCTTTACCAGTGCATCCCATTTACCCATCACATCGCCTCCAAACTCTACATAAGAAATAAAAAACCTATTGACTTCATTATATATTCATTTCTGTTTAAAACCAATAGAAAAACCATCCGATTTATACAAAAAAACCAGTATATTCACTAAAAAGAATATACTGGCTATATTTTTGTACTTATATGAGTTTTTGACATAAGAACCGGCCCCGTGAGGGGATTATTAAATTTAACTTTTTGATGACGGAACGAAAACATACATTAAATTACATAGAGAAAAGTTTCCGCCCCCTAATGGAGAATCATTGAATCTAACGTGTTTGCTTCTATCTACACCGAAGCATTTTGGGATTTGTTCCCGTTTCCGTCCCCATTAGGGGATTATTTAATTTAACTTTTCCAGTTCCTATTACAAATCATTACAGGCGGACTTGTTTGGTTTCCGTCCCCTAATGGGGATCATTTAATTTAACAGACTGCTGAATTAGGTATGGGTGCGGTATCGGCAATCGCCGATGAGTTTCCGTCCCCTAAGGGGGATCATTTAATTTAACATAAACGCACCGAGTTAATTTAACCGCTAACAGGCGGAGAAACGGTTTCCGTCCCCTAATGGGGATTATTTAATTTAACTAAATGGCCAGAAGGTGTAGATTATGTTTGGACGGCTGACTGGGTTTTCGTCCCCATTGGGAGATTATTTAATTTAACTGGAATGCAGCGATTAGGACTTGGGAGCGTAGCGAATTCAGGTTTCCGTCCCCTAATAGGAATCATTTAATTTAACTACCATAAAATAAACGATCTAATATAAAAAATGCTGTTGATACGTTTCCGTCCCCATCAGGGGATTATTTAATTTAACCTTTTCTTATTAACTAGATATAACATATTAACAAATCAACCATGTTTCCGTCCCCATCAAGGGATGATTTAATTTAACACAATATCTGACGAATATTTGAATCAGTCCGCAAAGTACATGCAGTTTTCATTCCCATTAAGGGATTATTTAATTTAACTATTTCTCTATTATTCTACGTAGATTATATCACAAAAAGGATATCTTATAGGATTCCGTCCCCTAATGGGGATCAATTAATTTAACAAAAGCGATGTTCCCTGATGAACAATCACCCTATGCTGCGGAGTTTCCGTCCCCTAATGGGGATTATTTAATTCAACTAACTCCAAAGGAAGCCTATAGACATACGACATTACAAAACATGTTTCCGCCCCATAATGGGGATCATTTAATTTAACTACCAGAAAATAAATGGTCTGATATAAAAAATGCTGTTGATACGTTTCCATCCCCATCAGGGGATTATTTAATTTAACTCGTCGTAATGCGTATGGTCATATGACTATGACTATTGAATTGCCGTTTCCGTCCCTATCAAGGGATCATTTAATTTAACTCTTTTAGTGAAAAACGCTATTACTTTTTATCCATGCGATAGGTTTCCGTCCCCATTAGGGGATCATTTAATTTAACGATAAATCAGATATAAACGATTCATATTACATAGATCCGGAAGGTTTCCGTCCCCTAATGGGGATTATTTAATTTAACTCTTACAAATCCTACGCAAGTATACTCCGGCATGTATGTCAAGTTTCCGTCCCCATCAGGGGATTATTTAATTTAACTTAAACATATTGCAGCGATTGGACGATTATTTCAAACCTTGGTAGTTTCCGTCCCCTAATGGGGATTATTTAATTTAACTAGGTATAATTCGTTTAGATCAGTGCAAACTAAAGCCTGGCGTTAGGTTTCCGTCCCCTAATGGGGATTATTTAATTTAACGTCGACATCTATCCAGAAATCAACAAATTAGATTTGCATGAACGGTTTCCGTCCCCTAATGGGGATTATTTAATTTAACTGCAAGCTCAAAACGCTATGTTAATGAGCATCCTAAAAGAAAGTTTCCGTCCCCTAATGGGGATTATTTAATTTAACTTAAAGGCTAAAAATGTAACTGATGTAGAGGGGAAAGAATACAGTTTCCGTCCCCTAATGGGGATTATTTAATTTAACCTTATTGTGATGATAACACAATACCATATATTGAAGAGGTGTTGTTTCCGTCCCCTAATGGGAATTATTTAATTTAACCTTCGATGCATATCAAGACATCTTCAATGGTCAATATGGTGCGTCTCCGTCCCCATCAGGGGATCATTTAATTTAACGGTAGATTTAATGAGATCTGTATGCAACTTGGACCACAACAAAGTTTCCGTTCCCATTGGAGGATTATTTAATTTAACCCTATTCTGGAGCATCAACGAACATGAGGGCGAACGGTATTTGTTTCCGTCCCCATTAGGGGATTATTTAATTTAACTTACAGGCATTCGTCATAGTTATATGTACAATGATAATCAACAAAGTTTCCGTCCCCATCAGGGGATTATTTAATTTAACTCCATATTTTTTTCACCTATTAACCCACTTCATACAACCAATCGTTTCCGTCCCCATCAGGGGATTATTTAATTTAACTCTGCTATGAAAACGCTTAATGCTTTCCGTAACAGCGTATGGTTTCCGTCCCCATCAGGGGATTATTTAATTTAACGTCTATGACTTTGACATTAGAATTACCTGTTGAATGGAATAAAAGTTTCCGTCCCCATCAGGGGATTATTTAATTTAACTAAACTGAATAACGTGAGTACTTTCGATAGTATCTCTTAACCTTGTTTCCGTCCCCATCAGGGGATTATTTAATTTAACTAGTAAAGGTTCTAATTTCATCATTCCATTAGCGAACACAATGTTTCCGTCCCCATCAGGGGATTATTTAATTTAACTAGTAAAGGTTCTAATTTCATCATTCCATTAGCGAACACAATGTTTCCGTCCCCATCAGGGGATTATTTAATTTAACTGAATATACTGTCCATTTAATAGTTTCAAGTGCCGTTTTAATACGTTTCCGTCCCCATCAGGGGATTATTTAATTTAACCTTAATTTTATATCTAGCTTATGACTTATTCACTTATTATGTTTCCGTCCCCATCAGGGGATTATTTAATTTAACCCTGTCTTCGAAACAACAGATATTTACTGGTTCTAAAATGCCAAAAACGGCGGAGATTGTAAATCCACCCCAAAAGGCACTTTAGCGATCTAAAATAATGCCGTTTAACCGCGCCACTATCACAACGGCGCAGATTTAGTTTTCCAAAGATTAAATCTAAGTCTATTATAGCATATCACTAGCATTAATGAAAAACATATGAAAATAGAGCCACCTTATATAAGGTAGCTCTATTGAGGTGCCATATGTAACTCGTTTTTAATAATTCATCTGCTCCCGCAGTTTCGTTTATTTTCTTATACGCCTATCCTCCTTTTCCAGATTTCTCTCCACCCTCCTATTTCTACTTTCACCGTCCAACGAATTATCTCGTTAGGTCTCTCCAGGCGATAAATAGTTCGGCCACGACTTGAGGGTTTTGGCTGAGTTTGATGCGGGCTAGCATTTTTCGCACGTAGTTGCAGTGTTCTAGCATCGCTTCGTTCAGTTTGTGTTTGACATGACGCGGGGATTGGTACACCAAGATGGGTGCAAAGTCCGCCACATGAATATAGCTCGTATCGGGTTCCGGACCTTCTGTAACGATATATTCATAAGGTATAGCCACGTTAAAAAGGCCATACACCACGTCCTTGCCGATAGGGCGGCGACATTTAATATGAGCAAAGGTTAGATGCGGACCATAGGTCTTAGGTGCGGTATAGCTGCTGCGTCGACCGTCGCTGGTCATGATGTAATTGGGTCTCAGCCCTTCCTGCATCGCCAGCTCTCGCGTAATCGTGCGCATCGGCAGATGAACCATTTCTTCCCGTCCATCCACAAAATAACACTTCGTACTGTCCCCACCACTAGGTTGATAGGTAGGAATAAAACAAACAATATGATTCTTTGGATTCGTATAGATCAAATCCAAATCTTCTCCCTTAGATAGCCGAGCGGCCATCAAATCTGTTAGTTTATCATCTATTGCCATGGAATCCTCTCCAATCTAATCAGGAACATTCCTTTCAACAATACAATGAACACGTGTTCTGTGAAAGCAGATTAGCATGCTTTAATCTGCTGCTAACTTAATTGTATATCAGCCTGTATAATTTGTAAATATATATACAAAACTATAGAAATTTACGTATATTTAAAGACTTTATGATCTTGTAAAAGTTATATATACCTTGATGTGTCATTATTTTCTCATTTAAATTGAGAATTGCATATTTTATGTATATTTGTTAATCGAGATTAAAAGAAATATGCAATATATAGGATATAAATAAGAAATTAAATTATAATAACTAATGCACACACAAGTGTTCAAAGTCCGTACTCAAATACCTGCGCAGCTTCCGAATGGCTCGTTCGTGGCGCCGTTGGATGGCTTGGCGACTACAGTTCAGTTCTTCACTAACCGATACCAAGCTTTGGCACTCACCGTAGACACGGCGCAATAGGTCTCGTTGATCAGAAGATAGTCTGCCCAAGGCCCACACGAGGCGCGCTCGCAGTCTATGCTCTTCATCGGCACTCATCACCATATCCGCTACATTCTCGCCAGATGCGAAGATATCCATACCAAAAGCGACTTCTCCATCATCGGTGGTGCGATCTGGGATGTGTATTTCACGGCGATAACGCAATCTCTCACGCTTCCAGTACCGCATGTAACCATACATAATGCCAGCTTTCACAAAGCCTGGGAACGGTACGGTCCCATTCAAATCAAAGCTATAAATCGATTCTATGAGGATGGCCCAAAGATAGCTCTCTACGTCCTCGCGGAACTCACGGTTTCCCATGCGATTCGTATAGTGCAAGATGAGCGGTCGATACCTGCGACAAAGCTCGATTTGTGCCGCATCATGACGAAGCTCATCAGCGGACCACGGCTGATATCCTACCGTCTGAATCCGCATATTCGGCTTTTGACAGATGGACACGAGGCTCTTGTCCGACAAGGACGATAAAACTTGATGACCACAGACGAGAGTCTGTAATTTCAACTCCTCTGGAATACTTTCCCTAGACTCATTAGCTTTCGATAGTAAAGAATGAGATGGTAATGCTTGTGTTTCTAGCTTTTCTGACTGATAATTGTCACCTTGTAAGTTTGCAGTTTTAATACATATTCTTTGTACTAAAGGTTCTTCGTTTGTGTATAACATAAATCCCCTTTCCTGCCATGGCATAGCGCTTATGTACACAATACCGCGGAAAGAGTGTTTTGACAAATCAGCAATTCCTTGGAATTTCCCTATATTCTGTTATATTTGAACCTTAATTTCTATCCAAAGTACAACATAAGTATGTAATCCAAAGGATAATTACTGAAAATATATAATTACTAAAAATGACACCACATATGTAATGTGGTGTCATTTTTTAGAGGAAATATATACTATCATTGGGTAATAGTATTCCATCTTTAGGTAGTAGTATTCAATCTGAAATTGTCTGATTAAATCGCAATACACGCGGCTTGGACAAAGTCCTTTAGCTGCGGTTTTACATGATTATAATATACATCAGCGCCATAGCCGCGCACGATGTCTCCCCAGTATTTATATACATAGCGATACCAGAAATGGAACATACTGTTCGTAAAATGGTAATCCGCATACTTTGCGTTCCCACGGTTACTTGCTTGAATGCGACCCACGAGTCCCATAGACATGAGATCGTTCAAACGAGATGTAAAGGTACCACTTTTAATTTGGCTTTCTTGTAAAAGCTCCACGTAATACGGTCTTTCCAAGCTAGCAAGGCCCGTTAAAATAGCATTGGCTCCGGTTATATTTTTCATATCTCGATGCAAGATATATTGTGTTTCTTCAAAGAGAGCTCCCGTTACTGAGAAGAATAAGTTAATAATATTCGTATCGATGCTTTCACCATTATCAAAGTATTGTACATAGGCAGGCAAACCACCTGTTACGGCAAAGACGGTGCGCAAATCATCCTTTGCATAGTGAAGGCCCAAAGATTTCATATCAACCAAGGAAAATGGTTTCACCTCAAGATATTCGGACACGAAAGGAGCAATGAGGCTACGATCGCCAATGATGCGGCCATCGAGCTGTTCCATACCATTCGCCATCAAAATGATGTTCAAACGGCTCGTATCTTTATAGGTATCTAATAAATCACGCAAGTGAATGGGAAACTGCGGAACTGCTTCCACCAAGGATGGATAATCGTCAATCACCACAGTCTGAGGTGTTTTCATACTGCTTTCAAAAAGTCTCACAAAAGCCTGCTGCAAACTCTCTACAGGCTCGAATGTATCTTGAGCATTAGCAGGAACAAAACGTGCCTCAAGAGCTCTATTTATATCAGCCACATGGACTGATTCATTGGCCATGCGCCCCGCCAAATATATCGCCTTATGACGGCGTACAAGTTGCGAAGCCACATAGGATTTACCACTACGATGAGGACCATATACAACACATAAACTCATTTGGCCCATTGCAATTCGGGACTGGATACGCTCTATAATTTCAGCACGTCCCACAAAATTCATATACTCACCTCCAACTATTTACGGAAATTATTATATCATAATTTTAAATCATTATTAAACTTTTTTTCATATAGTTAACATAGCTTTTTATTATGTTAATTTTTTTACGCATCAAATCAGAGCTTTTATGCGATACGTGTTGCCTTACCATCATAAAAGGCCTTATGATTACTTTATTTTCATATACCTTTGATATCAACATATCCTATAAGGCATGGTTATATAAGTTATACATTATAAGATAAGCTATACATATTAAACTATAGATTTTAATCTATATAGTTTAATCTATATATGTTAAAAATGACGTGCTACCCAAAAGGTATAGCACGTCATTTGCATGTAAAGCATATTAAATTGTTACTGAATTTTCTTATACTAAGTTTCTTAATAGTAAATATCTAACTTGTAAATATCTAATTCGTAAATTCCTGATTACAAAATCTGATATTCCTAAATATCTTATAAATCAATTTGCGTTTGCATTTTCATCAACAAGATGCGCTTAACCGATTCATTGAGGCGCTCGGTCGTAATCGTTCCATCCGCCACCGCTTGCGTCAGCGCACGATGGACTTCATCGATATGAATCGTATCCGCATCAACAAGAATGAGATCACTGCCCGCCAAAATAGAGGCCACAGCGTAATCGCCTATCTTTTGATTGGATTGCAACGCACCCACATCGATACGATCCGTCATAACGATACCTTTATAGCCGAGCTCCTTGCGAAGCCAACCATCAATAATCGGCTTAGAGGAACTCGCCAAGTGTTCGTTATCGATAGCAGGAATCTGGATATGGCTCATCACAAGCATATAGCTATTCGCCGTCGTCTGCGCGATGAGCCGTTTAAAGACAGCTACATCATTATTGCTGAGATACGCTTTCGCCTCATTAGCTGAGCCAAAGGATGCATCCCCTAAGGTCACCGCCGGAAAGTAGTTATAAGCGGACCACATATGATTAATTTGGTAACGCTCCACCATGGCAAGGTTTATGTGACCTGCCCACGTGGGATCGGATGTATAGGACATATTCGGTACGCCAAGGTTAGCATTAGGCCCAATAACCAAGTTAAAGCCCATATCCCGCATTTCAATAGCAGATCTCGTGGCCAAGTTAATGATACGATCCATAGGCAATTGCCCCCATCGATTGGGCTTCGGCAACCGCAAGAAACTTTCATTCCCATGCAATATGCGATCACGATGCACCGCAATATAAGGTGTCACCATGCTAGAGGTTATCGCCGTTTGCATAATATCGCTGGTGAAAGTTTTCACTTGGTTCTTATTAATAAGATTTTCATTCGTTAGCATAACGCCACTGACACGGTATTTTCGGATCACATCCTTTTGGGATTGTCCTATCGTACTACCATGAAGGCTGATCATCATCAGCTGCCCCACCTTATCCTCTTGGGACATGGCCGCAATCCAAGTGTCCACCTTTTCAGACACGGGTTTGTTGGACTCCAGGACGGCACGGTACGATACGGTTCGTACCGTTTCTTGTTCTGCCTGACTCTCATGTTGGCATCCAGTTGTACCAACGACAGCAACTAGTAAGGCAAGGCCACTCAGGACCCGCCGAAAAAACTGGTTCATCTCTCCTAAAAGCTCCTTAATGCTTACGCAATATTATGAATATTATGGGCTTTCTATGTTGCTCTCCCAATGCAACACCCATAAGTCCCCTCTTGATCCGTACAGTATATTTTTATATTATACACTAAATAATTCATCTTTTCCTCATAATAAAATAATTTTTTTTATACTGAATTATTATAATAAAGTTATACAGTAAAAATATGTGAATTTTGAATAATTATATAAAAAAATCCTACGAATCGTTTAAAAAGTGACCGCACTGTAACAAAAGGCTACGTGAGTATCAAGTCACTCATGACCCGTAGGATTTTCTATTTTATATTGTTGTACCCTAAATAGCTAACGCTACTATATGTTTACTTGCACCATATTTAAGCAATCGGCTATCATTAGCCTTTAAATTTAGGGGATGTTGGACATGTTTCAGGTGTTACGTCTTTACGAGTACCAAGAACCGCGCTGCGGTCTGTGTAGTGTGTGTGTAAAAGTTCGTGTGCCTTATGGCCCAATGGTTCACCTAAGAAATCTTTGTACAATGTTTGGATTTCTTCATTTTCATAGGACGCAACCCATTTGTAGTTTTCGTCAGCTTCGTAAAGACCGCCGATACGAGCTTCTTTAGTTTTCACGGCTTGCGGCAATTTAGTGCGCGGTTGACCACCGCCACCAATGCAACCGCCTGGACACGCCATAACTTCGATGAAGTCGTAGTGTTTACCGCTATCTTTCAATGCATTCAAGAAGTCACGTGTATTTTTACCACCGTGAACAACGGCAACGGATAATGTTACGTCATCACCCAATTGAACAGTTGCCTCTTTTACGCCTTCCATACCGCGAACGTCTTCAAGGTGAGTCAACGCGTATGGAGGTGGCTCTTTATCAGTGATGAGCTTGTAAGCCGTACGCATCGCCGCTTCCATAACACCACCTGTGTTACCGAAGATGATGGATGCGCCAGTTTCCATGCCGATTAAGTCATCAAATTGAGATTCTTCCACTGTGTTGAAGTCGATATGTTCCTCTTGAATCCAACGAATAAACTCACGAGTTGTGATGGAAATATCTGTGTCCATGCCAAGGGATTCGTCATTGTGGTAACGAGCCGCTGCATTTTCTTCTTCCCGTTTCGTTTCTGCTTTTTTAGCCGTACAAGGGTTTACAGATACGGATACAATCTTACGAGGATCGATGCCTTTTTTCTCTGCAAAGTACGTTTTAATCATAGCCGCTTCCATAGCGATACAAGAACGTGTGGAAGACAAGTTAGGAATCAATTCAGGGAAATAGATTTCCGCAAAGCGCACCCACGCTGGGCAACAGCTTGTAAACTGAGGAATTTGACCGCCATTTTTAAGGCGTTCCACAAGCTCGGATGCTTCCTCCATAATGGTTAAGTCCGCACCAAAGTTAGTATCTACTACATAGTCTGCACCAAGTTTACGCAAGGCACCAACCATTTTGCCTTCCAAGAATGTACCTGGTTCATAACCAAAGCCTTCACCGATAGATACACGAACTGCTGGAGCTGTTTGGATAACGACGATTTTCTCAGGATCTGCAAGGGCTGCTTTTACCTTTTCAAGCTCGGATTTAGCATGCATGGAGTCGAATGGACATGCTGCCGCACATTGACCACAATGAATACATACAGGCACATCGCCGTTTGCATCAAGGTCGTAGTAATCAAGTACGCTCATTACATCCGCACAAGCGCGACGGCATAACGTACAGTTTTTACACTTGGAAATGTCGTGATAAATGGATGGATTGTCCAGTGCAATCGGCACGCGTTTATCGATAAATTCGTATTGAGACATGAGGACCTCCTCTAACAAACTATAACTACCAAACCTATTGGGGCGAAATATGCTAAACTACGGAGCACTGCGCCCAAGCCATACTTCTGCATCTTACCTATAGTATACGATATGGTGAAAGTTTATACTATGTAGAATTGTTACACTTTTGCACAATACCTCCAAAAAAGTGTACTATAAATCACATTTTAACATAGAAAGATGAATAATTCATCTATCTTAAGAGCATTAACTAACGTGCCTTAATAAGTGACTTACTTATAGCGCTATAAAAACTAATGGCTTAATTGTTAATACTATAAAAGCTAAAACAAAATTATATTATACATAAAAAACGCACGTTCTTCTAAAGAACGTGCGCCAGTGAAACTTTCACAAAATCATTCAATCTAGACAAGCCTGTACTAATCAATATTATACTCATCTGTAGGATTCAATTATTTACCGCCCCAAATAAGTTGGAATACAGCGTACGCAGGCGTACCTGGCTCAACTTTACGGCTATTTTTATTAACTTGTTCCTCTTTCACAACATAACCTTGTGGGTTATAAAGAGTCACCTTAAGATCCTTAACTTCCCGTTTTTTATGATTGAACTCTTCAGTCACGATGTAGTGGTAACCTTCATAGTCCATAGCTTTAATGTCCATTACCGCTTTTTTATCATCTTTTTTAACGGAATCATTGTCGATAGACCAAGTAACACCATTGCTATCAGTGCCTACTGTATACCAATTAGCCGCATCAACACTACCAATACCGCCGATTAATAATGCACCTGCTGCCAAAACAGCTGCCAATGTTTTTTTCATATTAATACCTCTCAAAGAAAATACAAAAATATACAAACTAGTATATAAGGGAAAACTAAATGTTATATGAAAACTATCTCTATCAACCCACAACATGGTAATTCATCTTCTCTTAATTTCGAAAGAAGCGATAGAAATTCGGCATAAGTTGAGTAACTAACTCTGTCGGTTCATATAGAACAAACTTCTTCACTTTTCTTGCTTTCAATAACTTTGCGTCTTTTAAAATTTGTAAGTGTCTCGATACGCTTGATTCAGTCATTAATAAAATTTGCGCTAAAGACTGTGTCGTACTTGGTTTTTCCAAAACATAATTCATAATTTGCAACCGCACTGAATCGCTCAAGGCTTTAAAAATAGTAACTAATCCCTCCGGTGTGGAGTTATAATAACTTGGTTGCTCCGCAATATCATAAGTAATAGCAATTCCTTGATTAAAAGATTCAACAAACAGATGCGGCCAAATAAAATAACTTGGTAACAACATAATAGAGTCACTGTCCTTTAAATAAACCTCTTGATTAAAAGGTTTAATAATAGCTAAAGCTCCTTTTTCCCAATGGATTCGATCAATTTGTAAATGATTAAACATCTCTATAAAACCTTTTTCCCTCAAAAATGAAGATTGCTTTTGTATTTCAATTAAAAGCTTTTGCTCAATTGATTTTTCTTTCCAAGTATCATCAAAAATTGATTTTCTATACCAATCAATAAAAGAAAAAAGTCTCCTATAAACACTTGTAGCATTTCGCTTCAAATCTTTAAGCAATTGATCATTTTCATTTAAAGAAAAATCTTTCCACTCTAGTCCTTTTGCTAATGTTGGAATAAAGGCATTTTCTCTATCATCTATTATTCTCTCCAAATACTCAATTAATTGAATAGTCGGATAATTAACCAGAAATTTCTTTAAATTTTGTATTTCCTCTTCAATCGTTGTCATATGATAACGAAAATTACAAAGTAAAATAGGAGAGACCCCCAGTTCATAAAAAAGTTGGAAATAATGAAGATTCTCATAAAATTCTTCAGTAAGTTTATCTTGTATCTCAATCACCCAATCAATATTAGTTCCATGATGGCGCGGATTTAAAAGCACATGTAAACTTCTAAAAAGTTCATTTAAAGGGGAATACACAAATTGTATTCTTTGTATTAACGTTTCATTTGTTTCCAAAGCATAATCGCTAAACCGAATTGTAATAGACATAAACATCCTCCTAAACGATTCGATATTTTTTGAATCGTTTGATTATAGACTTTAGACTTATTATATTATACTTAATAGTTTTAAAGAAAAGGAGAAATCTTTATGAATAAACAATTGCAAGATTTACTCATAACAATTGTTGCAGGTATGGGAATGTTATTATCCACTCTCGATACAGGAATTATCAATATAGCATTACCCTTTTTAAAAGAACAATTTCAAACTTCAACTGATATTGCAGCCTTCACAATAACCGGTTATACTTTAGCTTTAGCTATCTCTATCCTACCTTTAGGCGTATTAAGCGATAAATTTGGAAAATTAAAAATTTCGTATTTAGGATTCGTGCTTTTTGGTCTAAGTTCTTTATTTTGTGGCTTAATTAACAATATCAGTTTATTAATTATTGGACGAATTTTTCAAGGCATAGGAGCGGCTGCTTTACAAGCTACTTCTGCCGCACTAATTACAACTTTAGTTTCTGAAAAACGTAAAAATAGCTCTATTGGTATCCTCGGAATTATGATTGGTTTAGGCCCTATTCTAGGGCCCTCTTTAGGCGGGATCATACTTTCGTTAAGTTTCTGGCAACTTATTTTTTTGATAAATATTCCTTTTGTAATTTTTGGAATTGCATGTAATAATTTCCTTCTCAATAAACTCTCCGAAAAAAACAACAACCGACAATTAGATATGCTTGGAATTACTATAAACACTCTCATGTTAGTTTCTCTCTTATTAGGATTATCTTTATTAAACAAATCACATCTATTTGTAGTTGGTATAATCCTGATACTATCTAGCTTGTTGCTCGGAATTATATTTTACTATGTGGAACTTAATAACAAACACGCACTTATCGATATCAAAGGATTAAAAAATAATCCTCAAGTAATCTCTTACCTTTTTCAAACAGTTACTTTTGGCTTTGCCTCTGCAATGATCTTTTTACTTCCCCCCTTCATTTTTGAACAATCATATCATCTAGAAGTGGGGCAAACTGGATTTCTTGTTCTAGGAGCTCCTACAGGGCTGGTGCTTTTTTCAAGAATATCCAGTAAAATCAATAACGGCAATAAAAATAAGCTATTTAGCCATATTGGTCTAAGTATTATTATCATATCCTTGATTTTTCTCTTACTGATCAATCCTAACTGGCCTTATCAACTCTTAACATTAGGATTATTCATCTACGGTATTGGTGGAGGATACTTTCAACCTGCTAATATTGCCAGTATTATGCAAACCAGTCCTATGGAAATCCAAGGAAGTACAGGAGCTTTGCAACGAATGCTGCAAAATGTTGCGATTTCAATCGGTTCAGCTATTGGTGCAACTTGCTTAAATATCTGGTCAAATGATTTATTATTAGCAACTCGAATTGGATGGGGAATTACACTAATTCTGATTATTATAAGTTTAAAAGAAGTATTTAAATTTTCCCATCATAATAGTTAATACAATCTAATCCAGAGGCTGTAATTAAAACTAAGTTTTAATTACAGCCTCTTTGTCATATCTATTCAATAACATACCTACCTAAAACAAAAACACACTCACCTTGGAATATTCTCTCTGTATGAAAAAAATGAATCTGACACGATTGAATATGGATATTCGCCCTGTAAAAGTACTAATGATATAGAAAACCTCGAACTACTCTGAAAACGACTTAGGTCACTTTTTCTCCCTAGGAAGTCTAGCAAGGCCCCTTATGGGATTAAATAATCCAACGGATTTGAAAGCGGATATTCGCCCTGTAAGAGTACTAATAATATAGAAAGCCCCGAACTATTCTGAAACCGACTTAGGTCACTATGGAGGCTTTCAGGATAGTTCGGGGCTACTTATACGTTCTGAGTATCTAAATAGACAGAGCGAATATCAGCTTCTATTAAATTGTTGGATTATTTACCCCATAGGGCCTGCATAACTTCCGCTCCCATGGTATCCGGTTCAATTTTCGTAGGTTTTTGTGCTTCTTTACTGGATAGCAATGCTATACCAGCATTGCTATATACTGTTGTATCAAGTTCTGTCCATGTTTTTTCTTTGCGATCGATCCGTACTGTGTAGATATATGTAAAGCCTTCTACATTGTTAATTTTAACAAGTACTGTAGCCGCATCATCTGTTTTATATACAGAAGAGTTGTCAATAAACCATGCCGCATCGTCAGCATCAGCATCGATATAGTACCAGTCAGCAGCACTAGCTTGACCAAAGCCACCTACAAAGAAAACTCCTGCTGCAAACATAGCAGCTAGCCATTTTTTCATTTTTAAACTCCTCAACACTAGAGGCGACCATCTAAGATGATCGCCCATGGTTACTTAATAGTTATATAGTGTTTTATATTATTCTACTTCTTCTTCGATTTCAGCGCCTGGAATAACAGCAATACTAGCTACCTTATCACCTTCGTCGAGGTTTTGTGTTTTCACACCAGAGATAGCTTTGCCCTTCTTCACAGCGATGTCATTCATATTGAAGCGGATGATTTTACCTTGCTCAGAGATAAGCATGACTTCGTCATCGTTATGAACAACCTCTACGGCTACTACATCGCCGGTTTTGTTAGTAATCTTGAAGTTCTTAGAGCCTTTACCACCGCGTTTTTGCAATGTATAAGCTTCCGCATCATTGCGTTTACCGAAACCTTCTTCGGAGATTGTAAACACTTGAGCTTCGCTTTCATCAGCATTAAGAACACCAGCGCCTACCACTACGTCACCGGTATTGAGTTTAATACCGCGCACACCGTGAGCCGCACGTTTCATAAGACGTACGTCGCTTTCACTGAAACGAATAGCGATACCCAATTTAGTGCCGATTAAGATATCTTGATTGCCAGTCGTTACGCTAACGGAAATCAAGCGATCTCCTTCGTCGAGGTTGATAGCGTTGAGACCAGAACGACGGATGTTGCGATATTCTTCGATAGCTGTACGTTTTACAACGCCGAACTCAGTAACCATGAATAAGTTTACATCTTCATGGATACGTTCAAGGTCGATCATAGTTGTAACGGATTCGCCTACAGCAAGTGGCAATACGTTAACCATAGCGGTACCGCGAGAATTACGGGAACCTGCTTCTGGCACTTCGTATGCTTTGAGGCGATATGTACGGCCAGTGGACGTGAAGAACAACAATGTATTATGCGTACGAACATGCATAATTTGCGTTACATAATCGTCTTCCTTGGTCTTCATGCCGATAACGCCAGCGCCACCTTTATGTTGGTTGCGATATACGTTCGCGTTCATGCGTTTGATATAACCTTGTTTAGTCAAGGTAATAACCATCTCTTCATCAGCGATGAGGTCTTCTACATCAAGGTCGGACGTATCGATAGTGATTTCAGAACGACGAGGGTCGCCGTATTTCTTCTTCATATCTTCTAGTTCTTCTTTGATGATTTGACGTTGACGCGCTTCGCTAGCCAAGATAGCTTTCAAATCTTCGATCAATGCCAATAATTCCTTGTATTCCTCTTCGATTTTTTCGCGTTCCAAGCCTGTTAAACGGCGTAGACGCATGTCGAGGATGGCTACTGCTTGTTTTTCTGAAAGCCCGAATTTTTGCATCAATGCGTTACGTGCGATTTCGTCAGTTTGGGAACTGCGGATTGTAGCGATAACTTCATCAATGTGGTCGAGAGCGATCAACAAGCCTTCCAAGATGTGAGCACGCGCTTCGGCTTTATTAAGCTCGAATCGAGTACGACGTACGATAACATCGAGGCGATGATCTAAGTAGTAACCCAATACTTCTTTCAAATTCAATACGCGAGGATGACCATCCACGAGGGCTAGCATAATCACGCCGAAAGATTCTTGAAGTTGAGTGTGTTTATATAATTTGTTAAGAACGATATCTGGTTGCACGTCAGCACGCAATTCGATAACGATGCGCATACCTTGACGGTCAGATTCGTCGCGAAGTGCTGTGATACCATCGATGACCTTGTCGCGGCTCAAGTTCGCAATGGTTTCGATAACGCGAGCCTTGTTAACTTGGTACGGAATCTCAGTCACTACGATTTTATGCTTGCCCTTCGCCATTTCTTCGATGGTTGCACGAGCGCGCATTTTTACGCTACCACGACCTGTGGAGTACGCTTTTTTAATGCCTTCCCTGCCCAAAATGAGCGCCCCAGTTGGGAAGTCTGGACCTTTGATTTGTGTCATCAATTCTTCCACAGTTACATCTGGGTTATCGATGAGCATAGTAAGGCCATTACATACTTCGTTAAGGTTGTGCGGTGGAATATTTGTCGCCATCCCTACGGCGATACCGCTGGAACCATTGATGAGAAGATTTGGGATCTTCGCTGGCAATACGGTTGGTTCTTGCAAGCTTTCATCATAGTTCGGCATGAAATCAACAGTTTCCTTGTCGATATCAGCGAGCATTTCTTGAGTAATTTTTGCCATACGTACTTCGGTATAACGCATCGCAGCGGCACTATCGCCGTCGATGGAACCAAAGTTACCGTGGCCGTCTACCAAGAGGTAGCGCGTATTGAAATCTTGCGCCAAACGTACAGTCGCATCATAAACGGAAATATCACCATGTGGATGATACTTACCAAGTACGTCACCAACGATACGAGCGGATTTCTTGTACGGTTTATTTGGCGTCATGCCTGTTTCGTGCATCGCGTACAAAATACGACGATGAACTGGTTTCAAGCCATCACGCACATCTGGAAGAGCACGCATTACGATTACGGACATCGCATAATCGATATAAGCGTTCTTCATTTCTTTATCAATCTGAACGGGATGAATATTCCCGTGGGACCATTGTTGGTCTGCCACAATCTCACCTCATTTTACTAACACTGATACTAATTCATCATATAATTATAGCATTTTTGCAGTTTTAACGCTATATTTTGTAAAAGTTTCTTCCCATTACATGGCCCAATTGTACAACTGTTGCATAGCTGTAATTAATTCTATAGAATTTACTTTAAAAAGCCCTTATTTCTTGATAAAATAACATTACTTTATTATTATTCTTTTTCTATATACATATAAATTCTCATTGTATATAGGTTCATGAAAGGCGATACATATGAACGACGAGAAATCAAAATTTCATATTCCTAAAATCCCCATGATCATATGGGTCCAATTAATCTTACTCGCTGTAGGCTATGCATTCTACTCAGCAAATCGACTATCCTTTAGTGTCGGTTTAAAAGCCATTGCGGCGCAGTTAGCATTAACCCCAATTGAGGTAGGCACCATTGGTACTATATTTACACTAGGTCAAGCAATTATCGATATTCCGGCAGGTTATTTAGCCGATAGATTTGGTCGCAAACGTTTACTTGTATCTAGTATGATTTTCCTTGGTATTATGACAGCGATTGTAACCAAAGCCTCTGATGCCATTCAAGTAGGTTTAGCCCGCACCATCTTTGGCATGGCTGAAGGTATCTGGAATATCGTCATGTACTCAGTAGCAGGTTCCATCTTCCCCGCCGCAAGGGCTATGCTCAACGGGCTCATGATGACTTTCTACTCCATTGGCGCTTATGTAGGACCTGCCTATTATGGATATAGTCTCTCTGCAACGGGCGATTGGACCCACGGTCTGCTCAATATGGGCTTAGTTACCGCTCTATTCGGCGCATTACTCTACTTTGGTTTCCGTAAAAAATACACCGACAGCTCTACAGATGTGAAAGGTATGAATCTTATTGAAGCAATAAAGACGGTAGGGACTAATAAGATTGTATGGCTTGCCATTCTTATTCAAATTTTAAATATCGTACCTTATTGGGGCTTTGCTTCCATGGGACCATACTTATTTATGACCTTTAAAGGCTTTAGTGCTGCAGAAGCAGGGCAATTCTTTGGTATGGTATACGGCATAGGCGGTCTCTCCGGCGTAATTCTAGGCTTCTTCGCCGATAAGTTTGGTCGCAAGCCAACCATCGTGGCACTAGCTTTGTTAAATACAATCTGCGGCATTCTAGTATTTCACTTCATCCCTAAAGCCTCTATTCTCTTATATATCGTTGGTGCGATTATGGGAATTGGCCTTCATGCCATTTATGTACTAGGCTATACAATCGCACAAGATGGTGTCAGCCACAAACAAATTGGCCTTGCTACAGGTCTCGTAGGGGCCTCTAGCTATTTCCTATCCTTCTTCTCTGGTCCATTCATGGGTTGGCTCACTAGTACATGGGGACATATGATTGCTCTAGACATCGTTGTTGTTACCTTTGAGGCTACATTAGTTTTCATCGCTTTCATTATGAAAGAAACACAAAAGAAACATCCTATAGTATTGAACGAAAAATAAAATAGCTCATATATACAAACGACGTGTAGATAATACTACACGTCGTTTGTATATATTGTTAATTTCAATCTTAATAATACAGTCGAGGCTTACTTATTAATAATAGATATGTACTAAACAACAATTGCTATTTACTTAACCATAGCTTGTAAACTACTGGCTAGATTACGTTCCAACTGTTGTGTATCCATACTTTCACTACCATAATTTTCTAACAATGTCTCTCGCCAATCTTTGTTTTTACTGAGGAATCGGAACCCTTTTATATACTGAGCCTTTGTTTTATCTACCTCACCTTTAGGTAAGTAATAGAAGGTAACCTTGCGACCGTACGAAGCACTCAATAAGTGTTTATCATTATTTGGCGAGTAGAGATTATAAATCCCCTTTAACACTGCTACCATATCAGCACCCTTCACGGTATCATCTACAAATATAAATTCTCCTTCATCAAATAAAGATACATCACTCTGTCCAGCACGTCGTTTTAATTTAGAATCCATTAGCATATGCTGCTCATCAACCGTAGCCGTTTGCATACCATACTGTTTAGTTAAATTGCTAACCCTACCATTCAAATGATTCAAATATGCATCAGCATATGCAAAATCCGCATCATTTTTTCGCTCGCCACCAGGGGCCGGCAATGTTGGCCGCTTGACTACAGAATTTGTAGTAAAAGAAATACCATTACTTTCATCATAAAACACATACACATTTCGCTGGAATGGCTTCTCCTTCTCCACCACAGATGACTGAAGAACAAGATTCGGATGCACAACTGAGAACTCTTTCTCCACGCTAGACTTGATATCCTCTGGTGTAGCAGGATCACCATTCTCCGTCGTCCAAATGAAAGAACAACCACTCAACACAACACTACAAACACCAACGATACCTAACAACACATACCTAAACAACCTCATACACAACCACACCTCTCCCCAATAATCCGTCACGTATCAAATCTTACTATCAAATATATAAATACAATCATTCATAAATTTAGCTAATTCTTGATACTCTACTTCACGCCCCTTCCCCAACAGGGGCCTCGCCCCATGCGAAAGGAAAAGTGAATTTGTTGTTAATGTCAAAGTAATTAATTAACACAAAACATAGGTATGGATGGGACGTATTCACATATACAGTTATAAAAAAGGGGTTCCCTTATTGATAAGCGACTTAGGTCACTATGGAGCGAAGAGATAAGGGAACCCCTTTTTTAATAATCTCGCATGTTTGTATTCGGGCCCCATCCATACTATTTTAGTTATGCTCCATTAACAACAATCACTTAACTAGCGCATCCAATGTATTCATACGAAAATCTTCTATCACATTCATAAATTTTTTATTATGTATCGGATTTTCGCTCATTCCGAATAGATGGCTATTGCATTCACAGTCGCTACACCCAAAGTTCGGTACATTCCATTCCGCAATAGCTCGCACCGCATCAGCAAGAGCACATTCTACGTCAATTTTGGTTAAATCTACATCTGTGCTTTCACGAGCAGCCGGAGCATCGTCAGAGAGTTTACCTTTACCCCATTCCTGAGAAGAAGTTGTCATAGCCTGCGGCCTCCCACTAGTACGAATCGGCAAGCCTGCTATCATTGCACAGTGACCGCGGAAGTAATCTAGATGCCAGTGCATTTTCTTCCGTTTTCGTTTATGACGTTCAATACGTTTTGTTAAATTTGCCTTCGCAGAACCAACGTACATATAATAACCAGATTTGAAATGCATTATCCCTTTAGAACCGATTTCGAGATCTAGATCGTGATCGAGGTGCATGACCATCACATACACACCACTATCATGAGCCTCTATATCGAGAATACTACTAGGATAGGAACATTCGTGTGTCACCGTAGGCATGGTGAAAGTCTCATTCCACGCCACAGCAACGGCTTTCCAATCTAAAGAAGGTGCCACCTCTTTAAAGGTACGGGCAAATTCCAAATCCGTATGATAATCTGGCAAGAACCACTGCGCTTGGTCCCATTGTACGAGGAATAGAACGCCTGTGTGGTAACCTTCGTTTTGTAATTCTTTCAGATGCAATAAATGCTTGCGGCCTCGCTCTGTAATCGCATCAGGGAACATGGCTCCCGTCTTAGAGAACAAGGTACAGGACTTAACCTCTAGTAAGAACTCATCGCCCTTATCATTAGTGAGGAGTAAGTCAAAACGGGAAGATGTGCCGTGTAGTTTAACCGTATACTCTCGTCTAACTACGCGCCATTCTTCCCAACCAGGGATCAGTTTATTTTCGATTAAATGCTGTGCCACATCGTTGCTGTAGTTTGTGTCGAGCATAATCACAACACCATCTCGCTCGATACCTACCACGCGGTATTTCGTTTTTGCATCAGGCTTATCATGAGGCACGATGTACATCGTTACACCAGTAAATAAGAGCTCCCACATGCGCCCTGGGTTAGGCAAATGAGCAAGCACACTTTCACCATTCAAATCTAAAGTCACCACAAAACGATTCGGGCGACCTATATATGTTGCTTTTAAAATTGTATCGTAAAGGACTTTCATCATATCTCCTACATCAAGAATATTCTATGTATCTATTATACGATATGTTACCCTTGGGTTTCATCTATAAACAGTATCATATATAATTATAGTTAGTAACAATCAATAATTAATATTAAAAAGTTCTATTTTTGTAGCTTGGGTTACATTATTGTTTGTTAAAATAGTTTATACTAAGAGCGTCGGGTCAGTATTCTAAATACCCATACTGATCATTACGCCGGGTTTTGATGAGGCATCGCCTAGTTGATCTCATCCCACTTGTCCGTATATATGTGCGAAGCTTTCACAAAACCCTAAGGCGTAAATAATTAATATATAAAGAGTTTTATAGATTAACTAAGTAGTTTAGCCACTATTCTCCGCAGAGAGGGCTCGAGAAAGGATTTATCATGGCACAAATTGCAGCAAATTTACAACGCATAAAAAACGGTCAACGCCGTTATGCAATTACACCTCGCATTCCAGCAGGTTTCATTCAACCAGATCAATTACAAAAATATATCGACGTAGCGAATGAGTTCAGCGCGGTTCTTAAATTAACTGGCAGCCAACGCATTATGATTACAAATTTGAAAGCAGAAGACGTAGATAAAGCATGGGAAATGCTTGGCATGGAGCCAGCATACACTGTATCCAACCGCGTACGCAGCGTAAAAATCTGCCCAGGTACCACCTTCTGTAAACGCGCTAAACAAGACAGCGTACATCTTGGCATGCAAATTGAACGCAAGTACTTGTCCCTTGAAATGCCAAGCAAAATGAAAATCGGCGTATCCGGTTGTCCAAACTCTTGTACTGAAAGCCGTATGAAAGATGTGGGCGTTATCGGTACTGTAGACGGTTGGAATGTATACGCTGGCGGTAGCGGCGGTGCGCATCCTCGCATCGGCGACCTCATCGCAGAAGTTAAAACAGAAAAAGAAGCTCTTGCATTAGTTGATCGAATCATCGCATACTATAAAGAAAACGCACAAATCGAACGCATGGGCGAATTCATCGACCGCATTGGTTTAGAGGCTTTCAAAGCAGCTGTATTGGGCGACCTCGAAGGTGCACCAGCTGAAAGTAAGTCCGAAGAACCAGCTGTATTCTTGCCTGGTCAAGGTAACGATCCTGAAGTGGAAGCACCACGTCTCGAAGCAGGTTCCCCTATCACACCAGACACAATTATTCGCGACATCGTTGAAACCTACCCACATGTTGTACCTGTATTACAAGGTATTGGTATGGGTTGCCTAGGTTGCCCATCTGCAACAGCTGAGCCATTATGGCAAGCCGCAGAAATCCACGGTTTTAATGTATACGATTTAGTAGAGAAATTAGAAACAGCACGAAAAGGAGCTTAATATGTCCGCATTCTTAGGTCACATCCATTACTGGTTATATCGCAAAATTCAATTGCTCGTTGAGCGTGAAAATTTGATTTTAGAAAAAACTTCTAAAGTTGTTGATGATTTGGCGGAGGAACTACACTCCATCTCCGTAGATACATACGGCGAACCAATTAATCCAAGCATTCCCTTGGAAAACATCATCGACCACGGCAATATTCACGGCTGGTTAGCTAACCAAATCAACATTGCTTCCGTTCGCGAAGCGGCTTTCATCAAAGACATGCTCGACACAAATTCTGGCGATGAAGCAGTACACGTAGTAACAGCTATCCTCGATGCGTTTGCAGTACAAGGCCAAGCATGTGGCGTTGTGGCTCAAGACAGCCTTGAAGAACACACTGCACCTGCGATTTACAATGCGTTACAAAACTTCTACGTAAATGGCATGCCTTGCGATGGTGGTGACCAAGTGGTTTCTGAAAGCCCAGAAGAATTTACCTGGGTTGGCGACCACAGATTACAAGCAGGCTACTGGCGTACAGCGGGCGTTGACCCTAAATTCATGGCATTAGCTTACCAAACATGGTTCGAAGCTTTTGTGAAAGCTATCGATCCAGCCTTTGAACTTGTAACGACAGAAGAAAACGGTACACGTTTGTACTCCATTCGTAAAAAATAATCAATGACTATCTGATCAATCAAATGACTACCTAATCTCAGATATATGTACTAAAAACGAGCGTAAATTACGCTCGTTTTTTCATGCCTAATAGTTGATACATAACTAATCTAGTAGAGAACATACATCCCCCTTCTATTTATAGCCTACTAATGCTTCCACCTTATTCATTCTATGATTTATGTGCGAATTTTGAATTTTCTATATATTTCTTCAAAACTGTAGCTACAGGCACAGCATTGATAAGCAATATCATTTATAATATAATTATAAGGTAATGACATAATGTAAAATTAAGTGTTAGCGTAAGCTTTCAGAACATAAAAAGCTAGAATTAGGAGGTCCATTATGGTAGGCACAGTTAATCAAGAATTAGGTTTATTATTCCAAGGCCCTAACTATGTAATCGTAAAAAAAGGCGGCAAAGCTGGTGAAAAGGTGGAAAAACACAACCACCCTGAAGCTAATGTCATTTTTACAGTTGTAAAAGGTAAAGTACAAGTGTTCCTTAACGAAACGGAAGAACATGTACTCGTACCGGGCCAAGTATTGGAATTCAACGGCGATAACTACATCCAAGCAACACTTGTAGAAGACAGCGAATTCGTTGTAAACCTCATTCACAAACCTGAATAAAATACCAAAGGACAGTTGATACAAGCAACTGTCCTTTTTATATGGTGTATTTTTATATGGTGTATGTATTAAATATGGTGTATGTATTAAAAAAATACTATAGTTATTAGGTTTTATATAGCTATTTAGTGGTTCAGTTATATCCATAGTTATTAATACCCATAGGGTAATACATAATCTAAAGAGCATTCTTTTAAAAGGAATTATAGGTTGTGAATTTGCTTATATCAAAGCGTTTTGTATGACCCGGCGCAGGAGCACAATCCGGATGCAGATATCCTATTGGAAAGATGGCTACAGGAATGATATTATCAGGCAAGTTATATGCCTTGCGTACTTTAGCAGGATCAAAGTGAGCAATCCACGTTGTGCCTAAACCGATATCGGCTACGGTAAACATAATGTGAGAACCTACAATGCTGGCATCTACAACGCCTAAATCTTCATCGTCGTATTCCCGCTTCCAGCTCACCGTATTATCGTAACAAACAATGATTGCCAACGGTGCATTAAAGTGACCATTTGTGCAGTCTTTTAGTTTGTTTAAGCTCTCTTCAGAATTTAATACAAGCAGTCTTTGCGGCTGGTAGTTATGAGCCGTAGGTGCTAATCTAGCTACTTCTAACAAAATATCTACCTTCTCTTGCTCCACTGGTCAAGTATCGAATTTTCGAACCGAATACCGCTCTGTGGCTAATGCTTTAAATTCTTTCATTAAATCTCACTCCTTTATTGGATTTATCAAAATATATTTTAAACAGTAAGTATCCCATACAATAAACTACCCCCTATCTGATTACTCAGTTAGGGGGTTTTGTACTTATTATTTTTTAAGACGGCTAATTACTTCGTTAGTAATGTTTTCGATTTTGCTGTTTGCGTCAGCAGCACGAATTGTGTATGGATCATCCAATATTACGTCCATTTGTTTTTCAACACGGATAGCTTCAACAGTGTTATGAATTGCTTGCATCATAGGTTGAGCAATTTTATTGATTTCTTCGTTTTCTTTTTGAAGCAATGGAGCTACAGTTTTGTTGAATTCTGCTTCTGCTTGTGCAGAGTCTTTAATCTTTTCAATTTCTTGTACTTTTTTTTCAATTTGTGGACGGTATTGAGCGTCTACTTGTTGCATTTTCATATCTAATGCACCATAGCCAGGGTAGCTATTTACTACTTGGCTCATATTTACTAAGCCAATGTTAGCAGCACTTGCTACTGCAGCAGTAGCAGACATAGCACCAACGATAGCTAAGGTAGTCAATTTTTTAGATAATTTCATCTGAAATCCTCCTCGATTAAAAGTGTCACTATACAATCCAATAGTGTACTATTTTTACTATAACAAATCTTGCTAACTTTCACAAGACTATGATAAATAGCATAATAAAGACCTATGAACTACTTATGAAAGTTATGAGAACTTAAAATAATACCCACAAGCATACTCTGAGACCCTTAAAGCAGTCGATACAGACATATTCAGAACACACATGTGGGCATTTCGGCTTTCACCAATTATTTATAATTTATCATCAAATAATGGTTTATTATTCACTGAATTATTGTTCATCATTTAAATAGATGTATTTATCGGATTTCAATTTAGATACAAGATCAGGCACCAACCCGATAAGACGATCAAAGCTGCTGCTGTAAGGGTTGCCCTTAATGTTGAACAATTCGATGCGGTCACCTTTAATAACAAGGATTGCACTTGGTTCCATTTTGGCACCGCCGCCACCGCCGCCAGATTCTTGGTTTTTATTGGCTGTGCAGTGGTTTGTACCAGTACCAAAACCAAAGGTTACGTCAACGAATGGAACGAGCGTGGTATCGCCGATTTGCACAGCTTCACCAACTACAGTTTCCACTTTAATCATATTTTTAAACTTCTCAAATAGGACTTCCAAATTCTCTTTTACATTACTGTTCTCCATCACAGTACCTCCGCTTTTTGTGAAAGTATCGTAGCTGTATGTTCAATTATTATATTACATATAAGTAACCTTTATATTGCCTATATAGTTTTGACATGTAATAGATTATCGTATACAGCTCATTTACTTAATTTGACTTAATATATCCTTACGCTGTTTGGCCTTGTGCGGCTTTTAGCTTTTCTAACTGCTTTGCTTCCTTCCGTTTAACCCAGAAGACTCGAGCACTTTCTCCCAATAGGGATCGCATCGGTTTAGATACTAAGAATCTAGTACCATGCCAAGCCAATACACCGAGAATCATGCGACCTTTGATATGTCCACTACCTTCGGCTGCCCAGTTCACATAATCTATTTCGATAGACTCTGCTTGCTCTGGCCAAATGCTATACAACATAGATGCGATAAGCCCCATGCGATACGGATCACCAATACCGAATCGCCCTTCTATGGCCACATCACGTGGTTTAGAGTGGTTATAGCATCGTTTCGACACAAGGAATATCTGACGCCACAACTCTGTATTTCTCAAGTGTTTCATGAACCAGAATGTAGGAATTTCAGACTTGAATGATGCTACCGGATCATTAGGATCAGGCTTTCCAAAACGTTGTTTCACAGTCGTTTTAATATCATTTACCTTCGTAAATACCTTTTCCTTGATAGATCCGTCACTATTAAAAGTAACACGACTTACTACTTCATCATCATCTTGAATGTGAGCCGTTGGATCTTGTTGAATCGAGTCATACCGATCAGCACGAGCTTGTGCATCCATATCCTTAGAAACCGCATCAGGTCGCTCAATGCGCTCCTTTGCCCTAGGTGAGCTCCCCGCCCCTGGTGATTCTTCATCATCAAAGATTGTATTGGAGCCTTGGGCGCTCTTCAAGTCATCAAAGCTTGTGCCGCTGGAGCTTGTAGTTGGACCTTGTCCGCCTCCTCGCATAGCCTTTGCAAAGGCTTCTGCCATGTCGCCATCATCGTCCATTACCTTTTGATATTCTTCATCTACACGATTTTCAAGCCATTGTTCATAATCTTTCACAGGACCGATCTTAAGTACACCTAAAACGTATAATTCCTTAAAAAATGGTTTATTTTGAATGTACGCTAAGTGGAGTGAAAATACGCGCCACAGCCATTTGATCCGCAACTCACCACGATATGGCGTCCGTCCATCAATTTCGATGCTATATGTGATTGGTGCCAGTAGGATAGTCAAGATGAGTGCTACAATAATGGCCACAATAACGAGGACCACAATAGCCACTGTACTCAACCACATCACCTCCTTAGGTGTTCCTATGATTAGTTTTCAATACCTTTTCGAGCCATTACACCTTGTAGGTAGTAATGTTTAATCTCTTTCATCTCCGTTACGAGATCTGCCTCATCAATTAATTCTTGAGGGGCCCCACGGCCCGTAAATACGAGTTCCGTTTCTGGATGACGAGCATCGAGTAAAGCTTTAGTTTTATCCCATGTAATGAGTTCAAAGAAGAGAGCCATATTGTACTCATCAAGTACAACGAGATCGTACTCACCACTGCTAATCGCATCGAGTGCACGTTCATAGCCTTTTTCAATGAGAGCTACATAATCCTTCGGAGGATTACCAGACTCAAAGACAACGACTTCATCACCCCATTTAGCAAGTTCATCCTTACTCTTCATCCCTTCTTTGATGATAAAGAATGGCTTGCCCACAGTTTCTAACGTTAAATTTGTTAAGGTAGGTAAAATAGTATGTTCACTATATACTTTAGATTTCATAAATTGTAAGAAGAGGACTTTCTTGCCAGCGCCGATGGCACGAATAGCTAGGCCAATTGCGGCAGTCGTTTTGCCCTTGCCTTCACCGGTATAAACTTGTACATAGGCCTTCATAGATATACCTCCGTTCATATACTTTTATTTTACAATATATATATACAAAAAGAAAGAAAAAGAACTTGCTATAAGCGCATGTGCACGCATAACAAGTTCTTTTCATATGTATTATATTTAATTTTGAGTATATAGTATTTGATTTACGTGTATCACAATTGATTTTGCGTATCTAATTGCTAATTGGTAAGAAAATCATAGGATCTACAGGTGTATTGTTGAGGCGTACCTCGTAGTGAACGTGGGCACCCGTACTTTTACCAGTACTACCCATCAAAGCTATGGTTTGACCTTGTTTCACGCTCATCCCTACTGTTACCAATACGGCACTATTATGACCATAACGGGTAACAAATCCATTGCCATGATCAATTTCAACGAGGTTACCATAACCGCCGCTTGTATACCCTGCAAAGGTTACCACCCCTGCCGCAGTAGCTACGATTTGGGAACCATAGTCATCGGCAATATCGATACCTTCATGGAATGCACCAATAGCACCCGTAACTGGATCAACACGGCTACCAAATGGAGATGTAATAACACCCTTACTCGGCCAAATACTAGGTGTCGTACTATTCACAGCACCACCAGAACCAGCGGAGAAGTTGATGGATTGTAATGCCATCAAATCTTGTGCGCCACCATCACGAAGAATATTGCGCATCGTATAGAAGCTAACAAGCAATTTTTGTGCTTCCTTATCCATTTTGGACAGTCGAGCCGATAATTGTGCCGCTGTTAACGTCTGTACTTCGCTATTATCAGCGGCTTCCTGCTTTGGGTCGCTACCATCCCCGCCACCTTGAGCTGGTGTACCAGATTCAGCACCCTTCAACATTTGCTTATTCTCTTCACTAATTTGATTTAAGTTTTGAATTTTCTTATCCAGAACCTCTGTTTTTTGTTGTAACAATTTCAACTGTTCCGATTGCAATTGCGTTTGTTGTCGTAATTGCACAACCTCAGCCTGACGCACGATGCCCCAAATACCGAGTACCAATGCCAAGACCAATACTACAGAACCAATAATGGCAACGAGTTTCGCTTGTTTGGTAGTTAATGTCAATATGCAGTTGTCACCATTTCTTTCAACTTTGTTTGAAATGAATGCCGGTAATTTCAACATAAAACTTCCTTATTTCGAGACGATAGCGCTCGTCAACGCTTCCTCATTGGTACGCTCACCCAACGCTTCGTTCAAACTTTCTAATTCCTCTTGTGAAAGACTTACTAAACTTTTACCTTTCACAATAGGTTTACTAAAAATACGAGATTCATTACGACCGTAAATACTGGAGATACAGATGCCATTATTGTTGCCATCTAGCAAGGTAAGAGCAAAGGACAAATCATTTCCGATATTTTCAAAGGCATTATACTTAATAAAACCAATTTTTTGTAACGTATTGCTCTGAATATTGCGGATTGCCACTTGCTCGGATAACAAGGACTCAAGGCCCTTCGCAGCATCGCGAATTTCACTAACCTCTACAGATAATTTACGTTCTAGGCTCGCACCATGCTCCCCTTGCATAAAGAAATCGTATTTCTTTTTCAAGCTACCTAAACGGATGTGTAAAATTACACAATATACGAATAACACTATAACAAGAACGATGGTAACCATGCCTATCCACGGTTGAATCGATTCGAACATGTATTTTCCTTCCTATACAATCATCAAAACTCCAACAGCTAATTATACCACTTCTATTGTGAAAGTTAAATGACTGCATGCAATTTAATTTAATATATCTAATATTTAATATATCTAATATAGATAAACGATAGCTATATAACAATGTATATAACAAGTATGTAATGTATATCTAAATGTATGTGTTACATACATATTACATATGCTACTTATTAGCCCTTTAGTTCGTCAACAAATGGGCTTATTGCTCGTTCTAGTATACCATGTAGGGATGCTATGAGTACACCGTAATTTACGATGGGCGTACCTTGTACAACAGCGCATTCTATACGACGTAACACCTCACGGCGTGTGAGCATACAAGCTCCACAGTGGATAATCAAATCATACTGAGATACATCCTTTGGGAATGCTCCCCCACTAGTGAATTCTAACTGTAAAGCTGTATGACCTTGCTTCTTTAAAAGATTAGGTATTTTTACAGTCCCAATATCATCGCATTGACGACGATGTGTACAACCTTCACTGATAAGCACCTTGGAGCCAGCTTTCAAATTTTTAATAGCCTTAACACCAGTTACCAAATCCTGTAATTTCCCCTTGAACCGTGCCATCAAAATAGAAAAGGACGTCAATGGAATCGAATCGGGGGTCAACTCATCAACCCGATCAAATGCTTGGGAGTCACAGATTACCATTTTAGGTGGATTCTTAAGAGAGTGAATCATAGCCGGTAATTCTTCTGTTTGACAGACTAATGCTAAGCCTTTGTGATCGAGAATTTCCCGGATAGTCTGCACCTGTGGCAAAATAAGTCGCCCCTTTGGTGCAGCACTATCGATAGGACATACAAGAATAATTGTATCCCCCTCTTCAACTAAACCTTGTAAAAGAGTTTGCTCCCCTTCTACATCAAGTAGTGTTAGCCCACCGAGTAGATCAAGCAACTCTAAGCGCTTAGCATCAGATGTGAAGTCAGCGGAACCAATAACAGTTGCTAAGTCTGATAAGCCTGTATGGGCAGCTATATAGCCCTCCCCCACTATAACTTTTCCAACAATATCTTTAGAATCATCTAAATTGTTTGTAACTTTACTTATATTGTCTACGGATTCTTTTATAGTTCCTTTAGACTTTACTATATTCTCTTTAAGCTCATCCATATCGTTTTTATATAAATGCTTATCGAATTTAGTCGAATTAATTTCATTTATAAAAAGTGCGATAGGTACATTATTTTGTTTTAAAAGACCTAACCAATGCATATCATCCGAAGTTGGTTCTTCATCAGTGCGAAGCACATAGACAGCAAGATTGATTTTTTTCAGAACCTCTTCTGTTTTCTCCATGCGCAATGTACCTAATTCAGTTGTATCGTCTATACCAGCTGTATCAGTAATCACCACAGGGCCGAGTGGCAAGATTTCCATAGCTTTACTCACAGGATCAGTTGTAGTCCCTGCCACATCGGACACTAACGATACAGGCTGAGCAGTTAGCATATTAATCAATGTAGACTTTCCCGCATTACAACGGCCAAAAAAACCAATATGTATACGATTTGCCTTAGGTGTTTGTTCCATACTCTATCCTTGTTACTCAACTTTTATATATCTTACAAAGTATAATATAAAGTTTCGCATAACTTATTTTATTATTTATTCTTATTATCTATTCTATTATTTAATCCTATTATTTTATCGTATTTTTAAACGTATTATTTAACAAGATTTCTTAAATATAGTAAAAGCGCAGCCCATTGACTACGCTTTCACCGCAGATTGTAAATGTTATTGTTGTTATTGTTCCAGCTTTTGCTTTTGCTTTTGCTTTTGCTTTTGCTTTTGCTAGCCAATTATACTCTAAACTCTATTGTTTCCGCACCTTCTGTTTGATCTTGCCCATCCATATATGCAATAAGTCTTTCTAATTCAGCTTCAGAGGAGAAAGCAATTTCAATTTTCCCTTGTACTTTTTTGCCTGCACGGAATTTAATATTCACAGGGGCCCCTAAACTTAGTTTTAAACGATCCATTAAAGCACGAACTTCTGCCGTATTTTGAGGTTTACCAGCCTTTGCTTTAGATGATTTATTTTGCATAGACTTAACAAGGATCTCGGCCTGTCTAGCGCTTAATTCACCCTCTTTAATACGTTCAGCTGCTTCCATTTGTTGAGCTGCACTTCTTAAAGCTAATAATGGACGAGCTTGACCAACCGTCAAATCACCTTCGATTAAATCCTTTTGTACAGAATCACATAATTTTAAAAGACGAACCATATTAGCAATATATGAACGACTACGGCCAAGACGAGCAGAAATCATTTCTTGCGTTTGCTTATAGGTATCCATCAAACCTTGGTAGGCCAACGCTTCTTCAATTGGATCTAGCCCTTCACGTTGTAAGTTTTCTACAAGAGCAACCTCTGTCATTTCTTCTGTACTATATTTTTTAACAATAACTGGTACTGTTTTCAATCCAGCAATCATAGCAGCACGATAACGGCGCTCACCAGCCACAATTTGATATTTATTTTTTTGTTTACGAACCACAATAGGTTGAAAAATACCAAGATTCTTGATTGATTCGGCCAATGTAGCTAGACTATCATCATCAAAACTTTTACGTGGTTGATCTACATTTGGAACTAACTCAGAAATCGGCAGTTCATGTATCTCCTTTTCAGGCAATACAGAATCTACAGAGTCAACCTTCATTAAATTCTCAAGGCCCTTCCCCAATCCAGACGCTTTGCTTTTCTTGCTTTTAATTTCTCTTGGCATACAACTAACCCTCTCAGCCTTACAAATATTTACAAATTCAAAATATGTAAATCACTCAAACCACCAAAAACTAATATACTTAGCATTAGATACCTACATATTACCAGATACTTATTACCTTTAGGTACTTACTTCGCTTTAATATATATTTATTGAGTTTTAGTACTTATTTATCTCTAGTGCTTATTTAGTTTTAGATGCTTTAATTACCTCTTTAGCTAATTTCGTATATACATCAGCACCTTTGGATTTTGGATCATATACAATGATTGGCTCCCCATAACTAGGCGCCTCACTTAAACGTACATTACGAGGAATAATTGTTTTATATACTTTATTACCAAAGAATTTCTTCACTTCATCGGCTACTTGAATAGATAAGTTTGTGCGCCCATCAAACATAGTCAATAGTACGCCTTCAATTTCAAGATCTTTATTAGATGTTTGTTGCACAATTGTTATCGTTTTAACTAATTGACTAACCCCTTCCAATGCGTAAAACTCACTTTGAATTGGAATCAACACACTATCAGCAGCAGTGAAGGCATTTAATGTTAATAATCCGAGAGATGGTGGACAATCTATAACGATAAAATCATATGTATCTCGCACTGACGTCAATGCTTTTTTCAACATTGTTTCACGTGAAACAACGGAAACTAGTTCTACTTCAGCACCAGCTAGTTGAATTGTTGCAGGCGCCACAAATAGGTTTTCAAGCATTGTAGGTTGTACAATATCAGCAATTGGTTCTCCATCAATTAGAACATCATGCACACAGAGCTCTAAATCATCCTTTTCAATACCTAGCCCAGAACTAGCATTACCTTGTGGATCCAAATCAACCAGTAACACTTTCTTACCTGCATCAGCTAAACAAGCACTCAAATTTACTGATGTTGTAGTTTTACCAACACCGCCTTTTTGATTAGTAATAGCTATAACTTTGCCCACTTAATTCACCTCACATCTTCGTTCAAAATATTTCTTTTCCATTATAACATAAAACAATGCTAATTACGGTATTTATAAATCAATTTCTCATTAATTTTTTATCTACTACATTATTTTCCACATACATTTATATTATGTCCATAAACTTATAGGTAAATAACTTCATTAATATAATTACAACGCTTATTTTTTTATTGTTTCACGTGAAACATAACAATTTATTCCTTTACTATATAAGTACAAAACAAAATAAGAAAAATTACATCAAATGTTTTATAAGTTTTACGATTAAATGTTTCACGTGAAAAATTTAAGGATTAAAATCTAACGCAAAAATTAAGTTGTAAAATTAATAAAAAATTTTACAGTAAAAAATTATTACCTTAATATAAATCTATACCAACAGACAAATATATACAAAATTATTTTATATCATCTTTTTTATTTATAGAACAACACTATTAGTGAAAGGTATAAAGTAATCAACTTTTGATCGGTAACATTATATATAACAATAATATACGAAATATAATGAACTAATATTAATATACTTATATATTCATAACAAACTATTAGATTATATTTAACAAATTGTTTCACGTGAAACATTAAGGTTAACATTAAGTACATAAGAACTTCATTGCCAATAACTTTTACGATCAAAAAGCATTTTGATATAACTTTAAACTATATCTATATACTACTAAATTATATGAGAATACAGGCCCTATATACTTTGACAGGTATTATCCATATCTATATACTATTAGTTAGATAGTAATTAGATTGATAATCTTAAGAGTCTAGAAAAATTACTTTATAAGATTTATATACAATTGATAATAGTAAGCACATGCTCTACGGACACGCAGAGCTTTTTATTTTGAAGAGGAGGCGTTTCCATGCCCATCTATAACGGAATGCTTCCTGCCATCGACAAAGCAGAAGTAAAACGATACGCAGGACTTCGTCACGCTGAGGATTTCCCACAAAACTATGTTGACGAAGCATGTAAGGAAATCCAATTATTGGCTACACCTAGAGGTGTATATCAAGAATATGATTACGATGCAGAAACAAAAACAATTTTAAGCAATCCACCGCTTAAAATTGAAGGGTCTATCATCGAAAAGCATCTAGAAAAATCTACTAAAGTATACGTATTAGGCGTAACAGTTGGAGAAGATGTAGAAATTCGTAGTGAACAGTTATTTAAACAAGGTAACTATACGGTAGGCTTATTACTTGATGCAGCAGCCACAACTGCTGTAGAACAGGTAGCTGATCAGGTAAACGAAGTAATCAATACAATTGCTAAAAAACAAGGCTATAAGCCAACTTGGCGTTTTAGCCCTGGTTATGGCAACTGGCCACTAGAAATCCAACCACAATTAGCTAAAATCATCAAAACAGAGATGATTGGCTTACAAGTAACAGAGAACTATTTATTATTCCCACGTAAGTCTGTAACGGCTATCATCGGTTTAATGCCAGCAAACGAAGATATTAAAACTAAACGAGGCTGTACATCTTGTTCACAACAAAACTGTGCATCTCGAAAATTACCAGAGAAAGCAACAGTCAACACCCAAGATGGGGGAGAAGAGGAAGGTAGTAAAACTACTGCCGACATTTCTGGTATTGCCATGAAGGGGCAACCAATACAATAGTGTTTCACGTGAAACATTGTAATTTAGGATGTTAAAGGAAGATGTTTATGTATATATTTGACGGTGCTATGGGCACAATGCTTCAAGCGGCAGGCTTAGAAGAAGGCTATTGTCCAGAGCTATTTAATATTGAAAGACCAGAAGTAGTAAAGGATATTCATGCTCAATACTTACAACATGGCAGTGATGTAATCACTACCAATACATTCGGTGCTTGTGGTCTTAAATTAGAAGATTATGATTTACAGGATCGCGTAAGAGAAATTAATATTGCAGCTGTAAAGGTGGCAAAAGAGGCTATTGCAGAGACTAAGCCATCTGCTCGTGTAGCAGGTTCTATGGGTCCTACAGGCCGTTTTTTACAACCATTAGGCAATATGAGCTTTGACTCTATCTATGATACATATCGTGAACAAGCCGAAGCATTAATCGAAGGTGGCGTTGATTTTATTATTATCGAAACTATCATCGATGTACAGGAAATGCGTGCCGCTTTATTAGCTTCTTTAGATGCTCGTGAAGCAGCAGGAAAGACAAAGGATGATGTACAAATCATTTGTCAATTTTCTTTTAGTGAAGACGGTCGTACTATTACAGGTACACCACCAGCAGTAGCAACTACTATCGTAGAAGCTATAGGGGCTGATATCATTGGTATCAACTGTTCCCTTGGGCCTGAACAAATTACACCACTTATCGAAGAGATTGCAAGCGTTACAAATTTACCAATTAGCTGTCAACCAAATGCCGGTATGCCTCAATTAATAAATAAACAAACTGTATTCCCACTTTCAGCTGAAGAGATGGGGCCTTTGATGCTTCCAATTGTTGATGCTGGTGCAAGCTATGTTGGCGGCTGCTGTGGTACAACACCAGCTCATATTCAATCTATTTCCAATGCTGTGAAAGCTCATACGCCAAAAGAACGCGCCCACATTGCACCTAAAACAATTATTACAAGCCGTACTAAACTTTTAGAGTTAGGCCATCATACAAAACCACTCATCATTGGCGAACGTATTAATCCAACTGGCCGTAAAGTCCTTGCTCAAGAATTGCGCGATGGTTCTTTCATTCGTGTAAAACGGGATGCCTTAGACCAAGTAGAGGCAGGTGCAGATATCCTCGATGTAAACATGGGTGTAGCCGGCATGGATCAAACCCCATTAATGGAACGTGCCATTTTCGAGTTATCCATGCTCGTAGAAACACCATTATCCATTGATACATTAGACCCAGCAGCTATGGAAATAGCTCTTAAAAACTATCCAGGCCGTGCCCTCATTAACTCCGTAAATGGGGAGGAGGAGTCTATTACTCACGTAATGCCTTTGGCTAAACGGTATGGTGCAGCATTGCTTTGCTTGCCAATCTGTAGTGGTGACTTACCTGAAAAAGCAGAGGACCGCGTTGCTTTAGCTGAAAGCATCGTAAATCGCGCTTACGGTTATGGTCTTCACCCACATGACTTATTACTCGATCCATTGGTATTAACACTTGCCAGCGGTGAAGATAGTGCACGCCAAACATTGCGTACGCTACAGTTATATAAAGAGAAATTTGGCTTCCCAACAGTAATGGGCTTGTCCAATATCTCCTTCGGCATGCCTCAACGTCCTTATTTGAACGGCCAATTCTTAACAATGGCTCTCGCATGTGGCTTAACAACACCGATTATGAATCCACTCAATTATCCAGCAAAAAAAGCATTTGTATCTAGTACTACCTTACTAGGCTGGGACCCAGGTTCTGCTGAATTTATTAAAGAATACGGCTATGAAGACGAAACGACTGCTCCTGGTAACAATGCTCCTAAAGGGCCAGATAAAAAATCCTTCGATAGTAATGATCCTTTAGCCAATATTCGCGCATGTGTAGAACAAGGCGAAAAAGAAGCTATCATTGATCTTGTAAAAAAAGCCTTAGCAGATGGTATCGATCCATTAGATCTTACGAAAAAAGGCTTATCTGAAGCGATGAACGTAGTGGGGGATAAGTTTGGTTCTGGTAAGTTATTCTTACCACAAGTAATGCTTGCTGCTGAAACAATGCAGGCTGCTTTCAACACCATTAAAGAAATTATTCCTGCTAGTGAAAGCTTAGATAAAGGCACCGTTGTCGTAGCTACAGTTAAAGGCGACATTCATGATTTAGGTAAAAATATCGTAGCAGCATTACTTGAAAACAATGGCTACAAAATCATCGACCTTGGTAAGGACGTTGACCCAGAAATTATCGTACAAGCCATTAAAGATAACAAAGCCGCTCTAGTAGGTATTTGTTCCTTGATGACGACTACAATGCCACAAATAGACAATACCATCGCTGCTATCCGTGCAGCAGGCCTTAAAACTAAGGTCATGGTTGGCGGCGCCGTAGTATCTCAAGACTACGCAGACCAAGCGGGCGCAGATATCTACGCTAAAGACGGCATCGCTGCTGTTAACCACGCTAACGACTTTTTTGAAACACTAGAAAAATAATTTATAGTAACGAGGTACATGATGACATTAAGAGAAAAACATCAACAAGGGCAGTTCACCATTACGGTTGAATTGGATCCTCCTAAAAGCAGTTCTGCGGAAAAGACCTTCGAACAAGCAGCCCGTTTAAAAGGGAAGGTGGATGCTATCAACATCGCTGATAGCCCTATGTCCAAAATGCGCATGAGCCCAATTTCTCTTTCTTATTTGTTACAGCATAACAAAGAGATTGAAACCATTTTCCACCTTACATGCCGCGACCGCAATATTATCGGTTTGCAATCTGAATTACTCGGTGCAGCAGCGTTAGGCGTGCATAATATTTTAACCCTCACTGGTGACAAACCAGATAACGGGGACCATCCATTTGCACAATCTGTATTTGAAGTCGACTGTATGGGACTACTCAATATCGCCAAGACATTAAATGCAGGCAAAGACCTTGCAGGTAATGACCTAGACGCACCTACAAACTTCTACATCGGTGCAACTGGTAATCCTGGTGCTCCAGATTTAGAGATTGAACGCCAAAAATTGGCTGCTAAAATTCAAAATGGTGCTCACTTTGTACAAACACAACCAATTTATGATTTAGAACAGGCAAAACGCTACATTGATAAAATGTCTGAATTCGATGTACCTATCATGCTCGGTTTGATTCCACTTAAAAGCTTTAAAATGGCTACATACCTCCACGAAAAAGTGCCTGGAATCAACCTTACACAAGAAATATTGGATCGCATGGAAAAAGGTGGTAAAGAGGCTGGTACAGAAATCGCTATCGAAACACTTGAACAAATCAAGAAAATAGCAGCAGGCGTACATATTATGCCTTTAAATGATATCGATACAACATTATATATTATTGACCACGTATAAAGTCATTCTAAGATTAACATATAACACCTTTCCCACGACCTCCATAGTGAACTAAGTCGTTCTTAGGGAAAGGTGTTATATGTATCTTTATCTCCGCCTCATATAGTGAACAAAATATATAATTTTGTCGTAAACGATATCATTTAATAGATATAGGGTGGGAAAGGGAATACGAACTAATTCGTTACTACATAAAGGAAAAGAGGATGCAGATCTAAGATTTGCATCCTCTTTTCCTTTATGTAGCAATGTAGCATTTAGTTTATTTATATTAGTTTCTACGCCTAAATCATTAACTGCTATACTAACGGTTTGTCTTTGATTTCTTTTGGTTTACGTGGGTATTGTTTTGGTGTTTTTCCCGTTTTCCTTATATATATGATTGCTCGTTTATCATCTAAGGTTGGTAAAGTAACAGTCCTTACTTCTTCGATAGTAGCTTTTAGTGTGCTAAGGGCTTTATTAGATTCTTTAACTTCTTCTTCGTAGATAGCTCCTTTTAAAGCAACGACGTAGCCACCTTCTTTTACATATGGCACAGTCCATTCTAAAAGAATCGGCAAACGTGCCACGGCACGGCTCGTAGCAATATCAAAGCTTTCACGGTAATCTTGATGACTCAAATCCTCCGCACGTCCGTGTAAGGTAGTACAGTTCGTCAGTTTCAGTTCATCTATAACCGATTCCAAAAAGTTAAGCCGCTTTTTTAAAGAATCAAACAGGGTAACCTTGAGGCTACGGTCATAGATAGCCAACGGAATACCCGGGAAGCCTGCACCCGTACCGACATCAATAATGGACATGCCAAATTTGATAATTTCAGAATTATAACAGGAGAGGGAGTCAATCATATGCTTAATCACGACCTCTTTCATGTCTGTGATACCCGTTAGATTAAGATATTTATTTGTTTTAATCATATGCACATAATACAAGTAAAAGTCTTTTGCTTGCTCTTCCGTGCACGGCAAACCAAAATGACTCATTTGCTCCATCATATATGAAACAAATTCAGACAGAGGTGCTATAGGCACATCGTATTTTTCTTTCATAAGTACTCCTAATGAATTGTCTAATATGTATACGACAATAAGATTTGTAGGAAATATCTTTTAAAAAGTTCATATAAAATGCATGTTATTACATGAATTCATATTATTACATGCTATTTTTATTTACTTCTGTTGTATTGCTCTAATTGGATCAATAGAACAGATACGTCTGCAGGAGAGACGCCAGAGATACGGCTTGCTTGGCCGATGGAGTGAGGACGAATCTTGTTGAGCTTTTGTTGAGCTTCAAGAGAAATGCCCTTAATTTCTGTGTAGTCCCATTCTTTTGGAAGAATTTTTTCTTCTAGTTTGCGAACTTTATCGACTTGGTCCATTTGCTTTTTAATGTACCCTTCGTAGGTAATGGAAATATCGACAGCCTCTTCTACATCAGGTGTATAGCGTTTCAAACCAAATGCATCAGCTACAATGGCGTAAGAGAGTTCATTACGTTTTACTAAATCATAAGCATGAATACCTGTTCTAATAGGTGCTGTACCTAAACCTTCAAGCAAAACTTGTGTTTCTTTAGACGGATTGACAGGTGTATTTCGTAACATATCCATTGCTTCTTCGATAGCAGCTTTCTTTGCTGTAAATTTGGCCCAACGATCGTCTTTTACAAGACCGATTTCGCGGCCTTTTTCTGTAAGACGCAGGTCTGCATTATCTTGACGAAGCAATAGACGGTATTCACTGCGGCTTGTCATCATGCGGTACGGTTCATTTGTACCTTTTGTTACAAGATCATCGATAAGAACACCGATGTACGCTTCGGAGCGAGCAAGGATGAACGGTTCCTTCCCTTGAATCCACAATGCTGCGTTGATACCAGCCATGAGGCCTTGAGCAGCCGCTTCTTCATAGCCAGATGTACCATTGGCTTGACCTGCAGAGTAGAGACCTTCAATATGTTTCACTTGAAGTGCTGGTGTCAATTGCATTGGATTCAAGCAATCGTATTCGATAGCATAGGCAGGACGCATAATTTCAACATTCTCAAGACCTGGGATGGTACGCAAGAAAGCATATTGTACATCCATTGGAAGAGACGTACTCATACCTTGTACATACATTTCATTTGTACCCGTGCCTTCTGGTTCTACGAATAATTGATGGCGTTCTTTATCGGCAAAGCGCACTACTTTATCTTCGATGGAAGGACAGTAACGAGGGCCTACGCCTTCGATTTTGCCACTATACATAGGAGCCCGGTGAATATTGCTATGAATGATTTCGTGCGTTTCTTTGTTAGTATACGTCAACCAACATACGTCTTCATTACGGTTAATCCATTCATCCATAAAAGAAAATGCGTGATGATGTGCATCGCCTTCTTGAACTACCATATTTTCGAGGTTTAAAGTACGTTTATCTACACGTGCTGGTGTACCCGTCTTAAAGCGCATCAATTCAACACCATTATCGAGCAAGGATTGAGAAAAATGTTCCGCTACACGTTGGCCATTTGGACCGCCCACATAATCGATATCGCCGATGAGGATTTTACCTTTCAAATAGGTACCCGTACAAAGAATAACAGCCTTAGCCCCATAAAATTCACCAAGCTCCGTAACGATACCTGTGACATTGCCATCCTCCACCTTAAGCTCTGTCACCATGATTTGCTTAACATTGAGATTATCTGTATTCTCCAATGTTTGTTTCATCAAATGTTGATATTTAATCTTGTCGGATTGACAACGCAAAGAATGAACGGCAGGTCCTTTGCCCATATTGAGCATACGCATTTGGATAGCCGTAGCATCCGCATTAATACCCATTTGACCGCCTAAGGCATCAACTTCGTAAACAAGATGGCTTTTACCAGGACCACCCACGGCAGGGTTGCACGGCATAAGCGCAATATTATCTAAACTGATGGTCGCCATCAACGTGCGATGACCCATGCGAGCAGTGGCAAGAGCTGCCTCACAACCAGCATGACCACCGCCGATGACGATGACATCATAATTATCTACTGTGTACATATCAATTAAATTCCTTATATTTGTTACTTATCTTATTGTGAAAGTTTAAATCACTTACCTAAACAAAAACGACTGAATAGTTCGTCGATCATGGATTCTCGGATTGTATCGCCTGTGATGTCGCCTAGTAGTTCCCAAGCGCTGCGCAGGTCGGTAGCTACAAAGTCTACAGGCATGCCCATGTCGATGGAGGAGAGGGCTTGTTCGACTTGTGCCTTTGCTTGTTCCATAAGGCTAATGTGGCGCACGTTACTAATCATGGCGCTGTTGTCTTGTTTTACGCGACCGCCATAGACGAGTTCTTGTACCCATTTAGAGAGAACTGCAGAGCCTTCCCCTTCTTTAGCACTAATGCGTTCTATGGCTGTAAAGGTGCCGTGTTCTTTAATATTTTCATCTGTAACGACTTGTGCCACGTCGGACTTATTGAGGAGTACGATGGTGTTTAAACCGCTCACAGAGATCAAAATTTCGATTTCTTCAGAGTTTAACGGAGTAGATCCGTCAATAACGCAGAGCACGATGTCTGCTTTGTTGATATAATCGCGAGCACGCTCCACACCAAGGGCTTCTACCGTATCTTGTGTGTCCCGAATACCTGCCGTATCGATGAGGCGCAAGGAAATACCTTCTACAGTCATATATTCTTCAATACTGTCCCGTGTTGTACCAGGAATATCCGTTACGATAGCGCGGTTTTCGCGCAAAAGAGCGTTCATGAGGCTCGATTTACCTGCATTTGGACGGCCTACAATAACCGTCGTAATACCGTCCCGAATGAGGCGACCTGTATTCGCTGTGGACAAGAGATCCTCCATGGCTTTCAAAATAGGCTCTAGCTGTTCACGAACCTCTTGGCTCGTTACATCCTCGATATCCTCCTCAGGATAGTCGATGGTTACCTCTAAATGAGCAATCATGGCGATGAGCTGTTCTCGCACATCTTTCACAAAGGATGAAACAGTCCCATCTAGCTGTGCCACAGCGAGGGAGAGAGAGTCCTCCGTTTTCGCTTCAATAATATCAATGATCGCCTCCGCTTGGGTGAGGTCGATACGTCCGTTCATAAAGGCACGCTTCGTAAATTCACCGGCCTCAGCCATGCGTACATTGTGATTGACGAGCAATTTTAGAATTTGTCGAACTGGCACAATGCCGCCGTGACACTGAATTTCCACTACATCCTCTGCCGTGTAGGAATGAGGACCTTTCATTAATAACACAAGAACCTCGTCGATGGTCTTGTTAGTTGCAGGGTCCACAATGGTCCCATATTGTATCGTTCTATTTTGGCGGTCCATCAAAGGAACGGTGCCAACGCTCTTGAACAGGCTATTTACAATAGGAAAACTATCCTTGCCGCTGACCCGAATAATACCAACCCCACCGATGCCGGGCGGTGTCGCAATGGCCGCTATTGTATCATCTATATACATACATATCTCCGTATTTCGATTATCTAGTATTTATTTTTGTATATGTTCTTCGCCTGTGAAAGTTAAACTAAACTAATCTTTGCATGCGAAGATTAACTTAGGTTAGCTTTCACCATAACCTAAAGAATAAAGGGAACAGCCCTCAAGCAACCGAGGATATCAGTTACTTGAAAGCTGCACTACTATATTTTATTTTTTGTACGAAATCACAACGTGACGGAATGGTTCATCCCCTTCACTGTTGGTAACAACGTTTTTATCCCCTTGAAGGGCAGTATGAATGATTTTACGTTCAAAAGCATTCATCGGTTCTAAGGAAACCTTTTGACGGTTACGTTTCACCTTAGAAGCCAAACGTTTCGCGAGATTTACCAATGTTTCTTCTCGGCGAGAACGATAGTTTTCCACATCTACCACGATATGGCAGTGGCCAGATACATCCTTGTGAGCCACGAGATTTGTTAAGTATTGAATAGCATCCAAGGTTTGACCATGTTTGCCTATCAAAATACCTAAATCTTCGCCATGTACTTGGAATGTAATCTTGTCTTTGGTCATCATCTTTTCGATAACCACAGTGAGGCCCATTTGTGTAAACATATCATCTAGGAATTGTTTACCTTTTTCAGCAATTTCTTGTTGATCTTCTTTTGAAAGTTCTTTTTTAGAAGGTTTTTCCGTTACAGTACTTTCAGAAGTTTCAACTGCTATATCTTGTACTTCTGTTTCGCTTGTTGCCACTGGTTCGGAAGCAATAGCTACAGATTGTTCTTCTGCGTTAGCTACTTCTTTTGCAGTAGCAGATTGAGCCAAAGCAGTGAAGAATAAGCGAACAACTGCTGGTTTACGACCAATGCCTAAAAATCCACTAGAAGGTTGTTCTAAGACTTTAGTTTCTACCAATTCTTGGCCTTCAGCGGCTAATTGAGCTACACCTTTAGCAATGGCATCTTCAATGGTTTTAGCAGATACATCGATAAATTCCATAATTGCCTCCTACTTAGCGTTCAAATTTTTGTAAATGAAATGCTGTTGAATCAATTGGAATACGTTAGAAACTACCCAGTAGATAACGAGACCAGATGGGAAGCTCAAAGAAATGTAACCAATGAATAAAGGCATAAAGATTGTCATAATCTTTTGTTGTTGCGCAGCAGCACCAGTTGCACCACTACTAGTTTGACGAGACATAACCCATGTGGATAATGCACTCAAAATAGGTAAGATGTACATTGGATCTGGATCGCCAAGGCTAGGCAACCACAAGAATTGTACAAAGTTTGGATCATATGGGTAATCTTTCAAAGCCCAGTAAATCGCGATCAAGAATGGCATTTGCACCAATAGAGGCAAGCAACCAGCCAATGGGTTAACGCCCATTTCTTTGTACAATGCACCCATTTCCGCTTGCAGTTTTGCAGGATCGTTTTTATATTTATCTTGCAATTGTTTCATGCGAGGCTGCAACTCTTGCATAGCCTTCATGGATTTGATTTGCTTAACAGTAAGTGGTGCCAAAATCGCTTTAATAACGATTGTTAAAAGGATAATAGCCACACCGTAGCTTGGATAACCTATCATTTGAGTCAATTGGAACGCATAAGTTACCAATGTGCTCATTAAATCAACGATAGGTTGGAAAATACCACTTAAAAAGTCCATTGTTTCTCCTTTTTCATACAGTCCGAAATCGTCCTTTGCGCATCTATATATCGTTATGGTATGGTCTAAATTTCATCCATACAGATGCTCAGGTATTTCCAAAACTGTGCTCGATGGTTTTTGTGAAAGTAACTTTCACAGAACGCATCCAGCCTAATCCCACGTGGGTTAGGGAACTGGATCGTAGCCACCCTTATGGAAAGGATGACAGCGAAGAATGCGTTTTAAACCCATCCAGCTACCTTTCAAAGGACCATATTTTTCGATGGCCTGCAGAGTATATGTGGAACATGTCGGATAATAACGGCAACATCCAGGTTTTAAGGGAGATATGGCGAGCTGATAAAACCTAATTAAAAGTCGTAAAAGCATGGTTATACAGCGTTTCATGGAAACCTCCATATACACAAAAAGGACCAAAGCCTCTAACTTGTGGTCCTATTTATCATTTTGTATCAATAATTTGCTTTTTCGCAAGAGATACAAAATCTCCTTTTCCGCTTTTTCATAGGTAGCGTTTTTCAGAGGGCCACGTCCAACAATTACGATATGATACCCTTCGCGAATGGCGTGCTGATTGAGGCGATATACCTCTTTCATCAGGCGTCTAGCTCGGTTGCGCTCCACTGCACAACCAACCTTTTTGCCTGTTACAAAACCAATGCGCGTAGGTTGCTTTGCCACGGGCATACGATACAGTACACACATACGGCCTACTTCGTATTTTCCGTGCTTATACACAAGGCGATATTCATTATTGTGCGTCAGTCGTCTTGCTTTATCAAGGCAATAATTCATATGCATTGTCCTTAAGTCCTAAGAATAGAAAAACTTGGCAGCAGCGCCAAGTTTTTTCTCCTGCCTAACAGCTATTATATTATGCAGATAAGCGTTTTCTGCCTTTTGCACGTCTTCTTTTCAAAACGAGACGGCCACCAATAGTTTTCATGCGTTCACGGAAACCATGGGTACGTTTTCTCCAAAGAGTATTTGGTTGGTAAGTACGTTTCATTAGTAAAACACCTCCTCGTCATTCTGTATTGTTTTACTTATACCATAACAGGGTAATTATAGAGGTAAAACGTAAATTTGTCAATCATTTAGGGCTATTCTGAAAGACTTTCATGTGGATTTTACTTAAATCCGATAGAACTTAAAACTGATACTACTTTTATAGGGGGAGGAATAGATGTGGTTTTCTCCCTCCATACTCATCGTAAGTCGGTCAAAAATCCACATCTATTCCTGCTCCTAACACACTCTAATGACTACTCATACACCTACCACCAGTATAAAAAGTAGTATCAGTTTTTATAGGAAATCTAAAAGTCTTTCAGAATACGGATCTAAGATTTAACAAATGTTACCTTTTAACCTCTTGCTAGGAAAGGGGGAAAATTGATGCTATTAATTTCCTCTGACTTCTCTCCCCGATTTTCATTTAAGTTGTGTTGATAACGTTTTATAAACAGATCTAATGTAGATTGATAGAAGGTATATCTATTACTTTTTTGGTTATATGTATAAAAATCATAAAATCATATGGTTGGAGGAGGGGAAGTGAAACTACTTTTTGAGCGACTTGCGTCAGGATGGAGCGATAAAAGTAGTTTCACTTCCTATCCCAAAAGTAATAGATATACCAAGAGAAAATTAAAATATACATTATAAACAGTTTATAAAAGTTATCCACAGATTGAATGACAAATTACTTATTTTTTGGTACAATCATACTTGAAATTAGGAAAAATTATATATTTTTATAGGTTTTTGATGGATAACTTTCGAAGTTATCCACATTTTTTCTCTTTTAGTTTATAAAAACTGAAAAGTCAGTAATTATCTATATAAAATAGACTTTTATTTTTACTTATTCACAGGTTATACACAAGTTATTCACAGGAATAATAGTTTTTTCCACAGCTTTTACAATGGTTATGCACATTATTCCTAAAGTTATACACATTTATTGCAATAGTTATTCACAAGAGGCACGTCATGCAATCATTTGATTTAAATAATATATGGGAGCATATATTGCAAGAGGCGAAAAAGAATATGCAACATTTACCTGATGCATTGTATTTGCGCGTCACATCATCGTTGATTCCCATGTCTCTCGAAAGTCATTCAATCCATATTGGGGTCATGCAAACATTTGTAAAAAACTTAATCGACCAGCAGCCGCAAATTAGCAAGGCTTTGCAGGATGCGATTACTACGGTTATCGGTTCCCATCGAGATATGGTGTTATTCGATTTCAATCAAGAAAGTGTAGATACTACCTTTGTTGATGAAAATCTCATCGATACGCCTGTTGTAGCACCGCCGATGCCTTTACCACCTATAGTAGAGGAAAAGGCTCATCAAGAGGAGTTTTACACACCAGTCTATCAAGATCCTGTCTATATCGACCGCGCGCCAGCGCCTGTGGAGATTCCAGACGAACCAATGGTAACGACACCAAAGAAATCTACAGAAACAACGCCAACATTGCAGTCTGACAATGTACCTGTGGATTTATCGTTATCTAATCTCAATCCGGCGTACCGTTTTGATAACTACGTAACAGGTAATGCCAACCGTATACCATTTGGGGCTGCACAAAATGTAGCTGAATTTCCAGGTGGAGACTATAATCCGCTCTTTATATACGGTCCATCTGGCCTCGGCAAAACACACTTGATGCACGCCATCGGCAATGCTATCAAAGAAAATCATCCACATATGAAGGTCATGTCCATTACGAGCGAAAACTTTATGAATATTTTCGTCGAAACATTGCAGCGCAATCAAGGTAAATTATTCCGCAACACGTTCCGCAATATCGATGTGCTCATGATTGACGATATTCAGTTCCTTGAAAGCCGTGAAAGTACGAAAACTGAGCTGTTTAATACGTTTAATGAATTATTAAACAATAATAAGCAAATTGTACTTACTTCTGATACAATGCCAAACGATATGGAGCAATTCGAAGATCGTCTTCGCTCTCGTTTCCAAGCTGGTTACATTGCCACAATGGAAAATCCAGATTTAGAAACGCGCATCGCCATCTTCAGATCACTACTCGAACGAGAATATAAAAAGAATCGCATTATTCGTATCGATAATGATTCAATCAACTATGTAGCGCTGCAATTTAGCGAAAACGTCCGCGTATTGCAAGGTGCTTTCACCAAGCTCATCGGTACAGCGTCTATCGATCAACGTCTCGAATCTATCGACCTTGAATATACTAAACACGCCTTGGCGGGCCTCGTTCATACCGAAGAGGTGAATATGGTTAATATTGAAAGCATCCAGAATTTTGTAAGTTCTTATTTCAATATTAAAAAGCAAGACCTACTCGGCAAGAAACGAAAAGCCCAATTCGCATTTCCACGGCAAATCGCCATGTATCTATGCCGCGATATGATCAATGAAAGCTATCCTCAAATCGCAGCAGCTTTTTCGCGTGACCATACGACAATTCTCCATGCGTACGATAAAATAACGAAGGAAATTGAAAAAAACGAAGAAACTAAACGAATGGTTGCAGAAATTAAACAGAAATTAACAACCTGTGGATAACTCTGTGGATATACGGTGAATAACTTTGTGGATATCCTAAAACTCATACTTTGATGTTAATATGTGGATAAGTAGGTACAAACTATCAACATAGTTATACACAACTCATAATTCACACAGTTAGTAGCGCCAAATCACTTTTACACATATAAACAGGCCCCTACTATTACTACTACTAAAACTAACAAACAATCAAAAAACCAGTAGAAATAGATCTAACGTAGAATATCTATAAGAGCATCTACGGTAGCAAACATAGAATATTACAAACAAAGCAAGTAATTATTAGTGCTTTTACAATATATAAAAATTATAAAGGAGTAACATATGCATATTACATTCCCAAAAGCAAATCTCCAAAAAGCAATTAACGTATTGCAAAAGGTATCTCAAAATAAAACAAGTTCCAACTTACCAGGCGCTATTTACATGACTACAAAAAATAGTCAAGTAGAATTACAAGGTAACGACTTTGAACTCGGCATTCGCTTAACCATCGATGGAGACATTAAAGAACCTGGTACTTTAGTGGTAGGTTCCCGCTATTTCCAAGAATTAATTCGCAAATTACCTGGCGATACTATTAAACTTTACAAACCAGAAGACGGAAATTCTTTGACTATCACATCTGGATCTTCCGAATTTAACCTTGTTACATTACATCCAGATGATTTTTCCTTGGTGGAACAAATTCACGACCAAGATCATGTAAACATCGATAGCTTTGCTATGAAAGAACTCATCGATTTAACAAATTATGCAGCTGCTACTGATGAAGATCGTCCTGTATTTACCGGTGCTCTTCTTGAAATCAAAGAAAACGAAGTGACTATGGTTGCTACCGATACACACCGTATGGCTGTTAAAAAAATTACCATCGATGAACCAGCAACGACTCCAATGCGCGCTATCATTCCTACAAAAACGTTGGCTGAAGTATCTCGTTTATTACCAACAGATAATCCAGCTATGATCAATATCATTTGGAATCGCACACAAATCGTATTTAATTTTGAATCTATTTATATTATTTCTCGCTTGATTGAAGGTACATACCCTGAATATGAAAAAGTAATTCCTTCCCAATTTGACTCTAGTGCTGTTATCGACCGCCGCGAATTCGCTGGTGCTGTTGATCGAGTATCTTTGTTGGCTAAAGATATCAGCTATAATGTAATTCGTTATGATTGGTCTGAAAGTAATGTCACATTGTCTACTCAAAATACTGAAATCGGTATGGCAAAAGAAGACGTAGCTGTTGAATTTAAAGGCACACCTTTCACAATCTCCTTCAATGGTCGCTACATCTCTGACATCTTGCGTCACAGCACAGGCGATAATATCCACTTGTTCTTAAAACAAAATGGTCCTGTTGTCATTCGACAAGACAATAATCCGAACTATACATACGTAGTAACACCAGTTCGTACGAATGCATAACCTTTATTACTTTAGGAGAACGTTATGAAAGAGCAACAGCAGGTACCCATTCATACGGAGTACATTCAAATTGATCAGTTGTTGAAGTTAGAAGGCATTATTGAAACAGGTGGTCAAATTAAATCTTTCATCGATGAAGGCATCCTTACCTTGAATGGTCAGGTCGTAACGGAAAAACGCAAGAAATGCCGTGTTGGTGATGTGATTTCTTGTGAAGGTCTTGATGTAGACCTCGTGATTACACAAGAGGAGGCATAATCGGTGAGAATTGACTCACTGCAGTTATTTCAGTTTCGTAATTATAAGGATGTACAGATACAGTTTAATCCTGAGATTATTGTTCTATATGGCACTAATGGGGCTGGTAAGACGAATATCCTCGAATCGATTTATGTTGGTACGATTGGTAAAAGCCATCGTACTAACGATACTTCGGATATGCTCATGTTTAATGCCGAAGAAGCAGGCATAGTTGTAAAATTCGAGAAAAAAGATACGCCTCAAAAGGTAAATATTAAATTATTCCGTCAAGGCCCTAAGGATATTCGATTAAACGACACAAAAATATCTCAAAAAGAACTGATTGGTACATTAAATACAGTTATCTTTTGTCCTGAAGATTTACAGCTCATCAAGGGGACTCCATCGGGACGTAGGCGGTTCCTCGATATGGAAATATCTCAGACCAGCGCTACTTACTATCATCAATTGATGCAGTACAATCGGCTGTTACAGCAACGAAATGCAGTCCTAAAAGAATATAGAGGAAAGAATACTATTCCTCTTGAAGAATGGGATTTGCAGCTAGCAGATATGGCGAGCTTTATCGTAAAGAAACGATTAGAAAGCTTAAAAAAAATCAATTTGCTCATCGATTTGATGAATCGTAAATTGACAGGTGGCCTTGAGAATTTAACCATTGGTTATGAACAGCCGTATATGGACAATGGTTCTTTGGAATATACAAAGGAAGGCTTTTACGAACGTATAAAAGCAGCGTTGCCGCAGGATCGTCATCGTTTAAGCACTAGCGTTGGCCCTCATCGCGATGATTTACGATTCTTTTCCGATGCTATGGATTTAAAGAAATTTGGATCGCAAGGTCAGCAACGAACCGCTGTATTGTCCTTAAAGTTGAGTGAGCTTGAATTTATCAAGTCAGAGGTAGGAGAATATCCAGTCCTTCTATTGGATGATGTATTGAGCGAACTTGATGAGTCGAGACGAACGAATTTATTGCAGTTTATTCATAAACGAATTCAAACATTTATTACCACTACAGATATTCACGATTTTAAAGATTTGAAATCCGTTCAATTTATTTCTTGTGAAGGGGGACAGGTTCAGTATGGACAGCCTTGATCTTTGTTTACCAAAGGCCTTAGCAGAACTGAATTTACTGGAGCAATATAAATTAAATACCCTCGTTCATAAGTGGCGTGATGTAGTAGGCGATGTCATTGCGGATCATACGAAAATTGTGTCCATCAAGCCTCCAGACATGGTTATTAGTGCTGATAATTCCATGTGGATGCAGGAATTACAGATGCAAAAACGTCGTATCATAGAGGCTATCAACAAGTATTATCGCCAAGAGGTAATCACCGATATTCGCTTCATCATGAAACGTCAGAGCTATGTGAAAGTAGAAACTAATACGTCTCTCACGATTCCTGATGAACAGATTATTACAAAACGTATTAATTTTTCTAATATCGTGCTTTCAAAAGAAGACGTAGACGCTATCGATACATCGTTGAAACAAACGGATAACGAAGCATTAAAAGCTGCTTTCCGGAAAGTACAGATTACGGCTCGAAAGCGAGAAATTTATTTAGAGCAGCATGGATACCATCGTTGTGAGCGATGTGGCATGCATATGAAATCTAAAAAGGAAATCTGTCCAACCTGTGAATATGAATTGCATCGGGCTCATATTAAGGACATTAAAGCTGTTATTCGAAAGTATCCGTATTTTAAATACAGCGACTGCCAGCAATTTATACAGTGTAGTTTTTCAGACTTTGCAGAAGCGATGCGGGAATCCATATACTTTTACCTTGATAAGATTTATAAAGGATCTATCAATCGCCGTCATATGTTTATGGTGGCTATGCTCATCACTCACAAAAAGCCTGATGAGTTGACGAATCAGCACGTCATCAATTTGTGTAATAAATATCGGTCTAAGTTCCTCGCTGAAGAGGAGCAACGCAAAATCGATGCCCTTAATGGGACATTAGAAAAGTAGAGGGGGCATTCTTATGTACGTTCATATTGGAGATACCATTTCCGTGCCCATAGAATCCATTATTACGATGGTTCATGCCAAGGGCGGAAAGTCCCATAAAAGTCCTATTCATCACTATGAAACGCTAGAATATATCGCCATGGTGCCAGAGGAGCAAATCAAGACATATGTGGTCACTGATGATTGTGTGTATGGATCTGGTATCAGTATTAAGACTTTAATGAGACGGATTGACGAGTTTTATAGTATAATAAAGAGATAAAGTTTAATCCTGTACATGTTTTGTTACTTTATTTCAATCAAGTGCAGTATGATAGATTGTTAGGAGGAGTTTGTTTCATGCCTGAACAAAATTATGGCGCTCAGAATATTCAGGTTCTTGAGGGTCTAGACGCGGTACGTAAACGCCCAGGGATGTATATTGGTAGTACGTCTGCTCGTGGTTTGCATCACCTCGTATACGAAGTTGTAGATAACTCTGTGGACGAAGCGCTTGCTGGTTATGCTACACATATAGAAGTATCCATCAATCCAGATAACAGTGTTACCGTTGTCGATGATGGTCGTGGTATTCCAACAGGGATGCATGAATCCGGTATGTCTGCAGTAGAGTTAGTATTAACGAAATTGCATGCCGGTGGTAAATTCGGTGGTGGCGGCTACAAGGTATCTGGTGGTCTTCACGGCGTAGGTATTTCCGTAGTTAATGCGTTGAGTGAATGGACTAAGGTTCAAGTATCTCAAAATGGAATTGTCCAAGAGATTTCTTTTGCTCGTGGTCATAAAACTTCCGAGTTGCACGAAATTGGCAAGGCCGAAGGCACTGGTACTACAGTTATTTTCAAGCCAGATGCAGAAATCTTTGAAACTACCGTATTTAGCTTTGATACATTGAAAATGCGTTTACAGGAATTGGCATTCCTTAACAAAGGCCTTCGCATTACATTGAGCGATTTGCGCTTAGAGGAACCTCGTGTTGAAAGCTTCCACTATGAAGGTGGTTTGGTTTCTTTCATTACCTTCTTGAACGAAAATAAAGAAGCAATTAATCCAACTGTTATCAACATTGAAAATACAAAAGACGATGTTGTGGTAGATGTAGCATTGCAATATAACGATAGCTATAGTGAAAACTTGTTGTCCTTCGTAAATAACATCAATACGATTGACGGTGGTACACATCTATCTGGTTTCCGTGCTGCCTTGACTCGTACCCTCAATGATTATGGCCGTAAATCTGGTTTGATCAAGGAAAGTGAGTCCAATCTTTCCGGTGAAGACGTACGTGAAGGTTTGACAGCTGTCGTATCTGTAAAAGTGTTGGAACCTCAATTTGAGGGCCAAACAAAAACTAAACTTGGCAATAGCGAAGTTAAAGGTATTACAGATGTTATCGTTACAGAAGGTCTTAAAACATTCTTCGAAGAACATCCTCAAGATGCGAAAAAAATCATTGAAAAAGCAACGATGGCAAGTCGTGCTCGTGAGGCCGCTCGTAAAGCCCGCGACTTAACACGCCGTAAAAATGCGTTGGAAGTATCTAGCCTTCCTGGTAAATTGGCGGACTGCTCCGAAAAAGATACATCTATGACTGAAATTTATATTGTGGAAGGTGATTCTGCAGGCGGTTCTGCAAAACAAGGTCGCGATCGTCGTTACCAAGCAATTTTGCCATTACGTGGTAAAATTCTTAACGTAGAAAAAGCACGTCTCGATAAGATTTTAGCTAATAACGAAATTCGCTCCATGATTACCGCTTTTGGTACAGGTATTGGCGATGAATTCGATATTACAAAATCCCGTTATAACAAGATTATCATCATGACAGATGCAGACGTTGACGGCGCCCACATCCGTACATTGTTATTAACATTCTTCTACCGCTATATGAAACCATTGGTAGAGGAAGGCCATATCTATATTGCTCAACCACCTTTGTATCAAATCAAGAAGGGTAAATTTCATTGGTATGTATACTCTGATGCAGAGTTGACTGCTAAACTTGATGAAGTAGGCCGCGATGGTACTACAATCCAACGTTACAAAGGTTTAGGTGAAATGAATCCTGAACAATTATGGGAAACTACAATGAACCCTGATAATCGTACGATTCTACAAGTTAGCTTAGAAGATTCTATCGAAGCTGACAAAATCTTTACGGTTCTCATGGGTGATAAGGTAGAGCCTCGTCGTAAATTTATTGAAGATAACGCAAAATACGTGCGTAATCTAGATTTGTAAGAGGTGACCCATGTCTGAAAATCATAATAGTAACGTAGAGTTTACGTCTAACAAAGATCAACACCTAAAACGTTCCTTAAAAGCGCGTCATATGAATATGATTGCATTAGGTGGTGCTATCGGTACAGGTTTATTCGTTGCCGGTGGTGAAGTGGTAAGTACAGCTGGTCCTGGTGGTGCTCTTGTAGCTTACGGGCTCATTGGTATCATGGTTTATTTCCTTATGACATCTCTTGGGGAAATGGCTACATACTTGCCAATTCCAGGTTCCTTCGGGACTTATGCAAAACGCTATGTAGATCCTGCCTTTGGTTTTGCCTTAGGTTGGAATTACTGGTTTAACTGGGCTATTACCTTGGCTGCTGAAGTATTAGCAGGGGCGCTTATCATGAAATATTGGTTCCCTGATGTACCTGCCATCGTATGGTCTGCTCTGTTCTTGCTCATTTTATTTGGCTTGAACTATTTATCTACTCGTTCTTTTGGTGAAAGTGAATATGTATTCTCTAGCATCAAGGTGATTACCGTATTTGTATTTCTATTCTGTGGCTTTATGCTCATCTTTGGCATCGGTGGCACATCTCCAGGATTTGCGAACTGGACCGTAGGAGAGGCTCCATTCGTAGGTGGCTGGGAATCTATTCTTGCTATCTTTATGGTAGCTGGTTTCTCCTTCCAAGGTACTGAGCTGATCGGTGTAGCCGCTGGTGAAGCGGAAGACCCTGAAAAGAACGTGCCAAAAGCGATTAATACAATCTTCTGGCGTATTTTATTATTCTATATAGGTGCTTTCACGGTTATCGGTTTCTTGATTCCGTACACAGATCCAAATCTGTTGAACTCTAGTGTAGAGAACGTATCTATTTCTCCATTTACACTCGTATTTGACCGCTTTGGTTTTGCCTTTGCTGCTAGCTTTATCAATGCTATCATCTTAACGGCTGTATTGAGTGCTGGTAACTCTGGTCTGTACTCTTCTACGCGTATGCTGTACGCACTCGCTAAGGAAGGTCAAGCACCTCAAATTTTTGCTAAGTTAAATAAACGTGGCGTTCCAGTACCTGCGTTAATCTTAACGACAGCAATCGGTTTATTTGCATTCCTAACAAGCTTTATCGGTGAAGGTACAGCCTATACATGGATTGTTAATATTTCTGGTCTATGCGGTTTCATCGCTTGGGTTGGTATCGCCGTATCTCACTATCGTTTCCGCCGTGCGTTCATCGCACAAGGCAGAGATCTTAGCGAATTGCCATACAAAGCGTGGTTATTCCCAGTTGGCCCAATCTTGGCGTTCATTCTTTGCGTCATCATCATCTGTGGTCAAAACTACTCCGCTTTCACAGGCGATACCATCGACTGGTACGGCGTATCCGTTGCCTATATTGGCTTGCCAATCTTCTTTGCAGTCTACCTTGGTTACAAATACATCAACAAAACTAAAGTTGTGCCGTTGAAAGAGGTTAACCTAGACCGCGATTTTGATAGATAAAAATATAAAATTAGACCTGTTCATTATGAAAGTAGTGAACAGGTTTTTTTATGTATAATATGTAAATTTTTGATATATAGTATGTAATTTTTGGAGGCTTAATTGTAGAATGAAATTGAACAACTAAAAAATCCATAGTGAACCTTGTGTTATGATTTAAGTGACCAAACATAATCTAACCGAGGTAATCACTATGGACTATATTAATCATAACACGACATTACGTACAAACAAACACTTAAACCTAGAAGAACGCTTTTATGTAGAAAAGAGAATCGCCGCTGGCGATTCAGTTACAGATATTGCAACCGTATTAGGACGCTCTAGAACCACTATTTATACAGAACTAAAACGTGGTTCGGTTGTCCAAATTCGACAAGGTAAGGCGCGTCTTGTATATTTAGCAGATTCAGGGCAATTAACATATGAACAACAACGTCTTGGCTCATTTAATACAATGAAGTTAGGCTCCATAGAGTCTTTCATGCTCTGGGTTGAAGAAAAAGTATGTAAAAAACATTGGTCCTTTGATGCTGCTGTTGGATATGCTAAACGTCAGTGTATATTTGCACGTAATGAAATGGTTTGTACTAAAACTTTATATAACTATCTTCATCAAGGACTACTTGGGGTAAAAGCTATTGATCTACCTCTAGTAACACGTCGCTCACTAAGAAAGTCCGTTTCGAGTAAGTATAAACGTGAACTAGGAAAATCAATAGAACTTCGTGATGCTACGATTGAAACTCGAGAAGAGTTTGGACATTGGGAAGTAGACACTGTTCGTGGAACAAAAGATAAAACAGATGATGTATTGATTTCTTTAATAGAACGAAAAAGTAGATTATATGTAGCGTTACGTTGTCCGTCAGCACGTGCCAGTGATGTAAAAGAAACACTAGAAACCTGGTTAAGTACGTTTAGAAACAATGTGGAGTTAAGATTGTTATGTAAGACGATAACCGCTGATAATGGTTTAGAATTTGCGGATATATCTGATCTTGAAGATGAGATACTATCTATCTATTTTGCAAGGACCTATTCAGCTTGGGAACGAGGCTCTAACGAAAGACATAACGGATTACTTCGTCGTTTTATTCCGAAAGGAAAACGAATAGAAAGTATCTCAGAACATACACTACGCCGAACTCTTCATTGGTGTAATAACTTACCACGTAAGATATTACATTACAAAACACCACAAGAAGTCTTTTTAGAAGAAGTTAATAAAATAGTGGATTTACATACTGTTCAATTTCATATTGCAATTTAAAGTAATTTTTGGAGATACAATATGTAATTGTTTTATGTGAAAGCTATATTTATATTTGTTTTTATCTAAAAGTCTTGTTATAATAAATTAAAATATATTGTAATCAATTAGAAAGGATACAATTATGATTATTACTACAACTATGCATATTGAAAACAAACCTGTACAAGAGTACAAAGGTATTGTATTTGGTGAAGTCGTAGAAGGCCGTAACTTTGTGAAAGATTTTATGTCCGGTATTCGTGATATCGTTGGTGGTCGTAGTGGCAGCTATGAAGATTCTTTGATGAATGCGCGCAAAGCAGCTCTTGACGAAATGTCTCAACGAGCTTCTAAATTGGGTGCTAATGCTATTATTGGCGTATCCTTCCAATACAGCACAGTAGGTGCACAAAATGGTATGCTTATGATTACATGCAATGGTACAGCTGTAGTAGTTTAATAATAAATAATATAAATCCCCTAATCGATGTTTAAGTGTAAACTTTCACAACGATTAGGGGATTTTTACTAAGAAAATGAAGTTACTAGCTAATGCTAGATTTTATAATGTTACGTAAATACTAGATATTTCGTTAGAAAAATATTAGACATTTCATTAGATTAATATTATATATTTTATTAGCTAAATATTAGTTATTTTACCTTATACCAGCTTGCATACATGACAGGTAATACGATGAGTGTTAGAACCGTTGCCACTAGTAAGCCACCGCTGAAGGCAATGGCCAATGGGCTCCAGAAGACAGATCCCATGAGCGGAATCATGCCTAAAATCGCTGCGATAGCGGTGAGCATGATAGGGCGGAAACGAAGTGTAGCGGAGTTGATAATCGCTTCACGAGGTTCTTGTCCTTCTGCCTTGTGGATTTCAATTTGGTCTAACAAGATAATGGAGTTACGGATGATCATACCCGAGAGGGCGATAATCCCTAGAATAGCCATAAAGCCTAACGGCGTTCTCGTAATATTGAGTGCTAATACAACACCGATTAGCCCCAATGGAGCAGTGAGTAAAGCCATTACCATGAGGGCGATACGCTTTAATTGGAACATGAGGATGGTCATGATTACAAAGAGCATAATTGGCATTGGCGTTAATAGCTTTTGAACGGCTGTTTCACTCTTTTCAGCGGCGCCGTCTAGGTCAATAGAATAGCCTGTAGGCAAGGAATCGCGAATGTCTTGTAAGGATTTGTAAACCTCTTTTGTTTTCGCATTACCCAATACACCTGCTTTTACATTGGCATGCACACTAATAGTTGGCATCATATTGCGATGCCAGATAATACCATCTTCTTGTGTCATGGTAATGGTTGCAATTTGACTAAGTGGTACATAAGAGCCATTTCCTGTTTGAATTGGCAAGGATGAAAGAGCACTTAAGTTATGTTGCTCGTTGTCACCTAAACGGAAGGTAACAGGAATGGTTTGGTTCCCCTCGTAGTATTCACCAGATTTAGTACCAGACAATAGACTTTGCAAGTGCAAGGATACAGCATAGCTATCGATGCCGAGTAAACGTGCCTTGTTTGGATCGATGTGAATATTAGCTACAGGCTCTGTATCTGGCCAGTCAAAGGCGATATTTTGTAAGTCTTTATCGTCTTGCATTTTAGCTTTTACTTGATTTGCAATTTCTTTTACCACCTTTTGATCAGGGCCAGCAACGCGAAACATGACTGGAAATTTGGATGGTGGACCGATTTGTAAGAATTGCGTATTTACAAGGGCCGATGGGAATTGCTCGTTTAAATAAGGAGTCAATTCAGCATAGAGTTTATCGCGATCCTCTAAGGATTTTGTAACAATCACATATTGTAAGAAGTTATTCCGTTGCAATTCCGGTTCCAAGGTGAGGACGAAACGTGGAGAACCTTGTCCAATGTAGGAGGTGAAGGTTGCAATGCGCTCGTCGTCTTTCAAATGTTCATCGATGAGTTTTGCTTGGTTAGCAGTATATTCAATGGACGAGCTTTGAGGAAATTGCATGGATATAATGATTTCATTACGCGTTGATGATGGGAAAAATTCCTGTTTGATCAATGGTAGTGAAAGCAAGGATAAAACGAAGGCACCTAGGGTGGCCAGTAGGACTACCTTGTGATGTCCTAGAGCCCAATGTAATAGTTTTTCAAACTTATCATAGAAGGTTACATTGAGCTTGTGCATGATACGGTCTCGTTTAGTCCATTCCGATTCTGGCTTTGGAGCCTTGTTTTCGATGATTTTATAACCCAATACAGGGCTGACGAGAACAGAGGCGAACCAAGATAGGATGAGCGCCATAAATACAACGATGGATAGGGATTTTGTAAATTCTGCTACCATACCTTGTGCCAATGCTAATGGCAAGAAACCTGCACAGGTAATGAGCGTACCCGATAGCATAGGGAATGCTGTAGATTGGTAAGCAAAGGTAGCTGATTTAAAGTGGCCCCACCCTTCTTCGAGCTTAACGCTCATCATTTCTACAACGATGATGGCATCGTCTACGAGGAGGCCTAAAGCTAGGATTAAGGCACCTAAGCTAACCTTATGTAGATAGATGCCGCTTTCATACATCAAGATGAACGTCGTAGACACAACGACTGGAATGGTAAGGGCTACCACAATACCTGTTCGTAAACCAAGGGATGCAAAGCTTACGAGCAATACGATGGCGATGGCTTCAAATAAGGATTGAGAGAAATCGCCAATAGATTCCTTAACGATATGGGGCTGATTCGATACTTGATTTAGTTCGAGGCCGGCAGGAATCGTTTTCTGTAATTCCCCGAGTTTTTTGTCGATGGCTTCGCCGAATTCGATATTATTGCCCCCTGCATCCATGGAGATAGCGATGCCAATGGCTGGCTTACCTTTGTAATAGAACTGTGGATCGCTAGGGTCTTGATAGGTCATGGTTACATCAGCCATGTCACCGAGGCGCAAGGTTTGGTTATTGATGCGAATCGGCATATCTCGCACCGCTTGAGGACTATCGAATAGGCCATTGACGCGGAGATATACATTGTTTGTATCCGTTGTAATCACACCAGCTGGAACCATCATACTTTGCTGTTTAAGCGCTGTTAACAGCTGTTGTGTACTGACTTTATAGGATGCGAGTTTATCCTTGTTTATGGTTACATTGAGGGTTTGTTGTTGCACACCAATGAGGCTGATTTTCTTAACATTAGGAACAGATAAAAGCTGACGTTTTAAGTCTTCTGCTTGTTGTCGTTTTTCTTCGTACGAATACTCATCACCACTGATGGCATAGATAATGCCATATACATCGTCGAACCTGTCGTTAATGGTCGGTCCTTGAACGCCTGCAGGCAATGATTTCCATTCGTCGTTGATCATATTCCGCGCTTCTTCCCAAGCGGGGCGAATTTTATCGGATGGCAAATCCTCTCTTAGATTGATATAAATAACGGATTTGCTGCCATCTGTGAAAGATTTTGTATAATCTACACCAGGAAGATCGCGTAGTTTTTCTTCGAGTTTGTCCGTTACTTGATCCGACATTTCTTGTGGAGAAGCCCCAGGCCAAGCAACACCGACCACCATGGTGCGCATCGTAAAATCAGGATCTTCCATGCGTCCCATATGGGTGAATGAGAAGATACCGAAGGTGAGGAGCACAGCCATGAAGTAGTAGATAATGGACTTGTGTTTAAGAGCCCATTCGGCTAAGTTAAATTGTTTCATTGACTAACCGCCGTCCCTTCTTGTAATTGTTGGGTACCTGCGGTGATGACAATGTCACCTTTAGCTAAACCAGATGTGACGATGACGGAGTTCTTACCGAACTCACCAGTTTTGATAGGCACGAGATGAGCCTTTTTATCGCGGATGATATAGACCGCATTATTACCGTTTGAGTCTTTCACAAGAGCCGTCAACGGAATAGAAATATTGGTACTATCTGTGGTAGATAGATTAGCATTGACCGTCATGCCTAGTTGTACCTCTTTAGGCGCATTTTGTAAGGTAATTTTTACGGTATACGTTCTGGCTACAGGGTCAGGAACTGGTGAAATTTCACGTACTACGCCTTGTACTGTTACATCTGGTAAGGCCCAGAAGGTAATAGTAGCAGGGCTACCTACATGAATTTTACTCAACTCTTGTTCAGGAAGGGCAATGACTGCTTCTGGATCGTGACCGGCCGCTAAGGTACCAACGCTTTGACCGGCTGCTACGACTTGTCCTGCTTCAATATTGAAAGCTGTAATAATACCTGTATCAGGGGCCGTCAAATTAGTATAGCTATTTTGATTGCTACTCAAATTAAGGCTTGCCTGTGCTTGTTGTAATTGAGCAGATGTGGCATTCAATTGGTTTTCAGCTTGGTCTAATTGCAATTTACTAATCGCTTGTTGTGCATAGAGCTCGCGGTATCGTTTAGCATTGGTTTCTGCCAATTCGTAGGCCGATTGAGCAGCTTTTACAGCACCTTCAGCATTTTGTACCTGAGCTGATGTATCTGAACCATTGACTTGAGCAATGACTTGGCCTGCTTGCACTACATCGCCAACATTTACAAATTTGTTGATGACACGTCCTCCAATTTGAAAGGCTAAGTTTGTTTCTGTTTTATTATGAATGGTGCCTGCATAGCCAGCATCAGTAGTTCCAGACTCTTCACCTATAGTGATGGTACGCACCTTGAGACTTGTATCTTCAGGTGGCTTTTCTGATCCACAACCACTAATAATCGCGGTCCCTATTAATAGGGCTCCTATGGTTGCTATGATTCGTTGATTCATAGAATCTCTCCTTTGACTACCACATATAAGTCCTATGACACAGAACTACACATAGGCAGTAATCATAGGACTCTATATGTATATTAGAAAACTCTAATTTCTAATTATATATTTTATAGAACATTCTAATTATATATTTTATACAATTTAATAATACTATATTTATATTGAAAGTTCTAGCCTTTATGCAGAAAATTAAAGAATTATATACTTAATTTATATAATTGATGATAATTTTTAACGATAATTTTTAAAAGTGATCTATATATTTTGCTAGTATTTGTATTACTTATTTTATGAATACAAAATTGTAGCAAAAAAGTGAGTCCTCTATTAATTGAGCTGTATCCAAAAATATGTCAAATTTTTGGGGTACAGTTCATAGTAAGAGAACTCACTTCTTTAGCTTTTGTCTATATAATTTGAACTTTATTTTTGTTCTTCTTGTTCTACAATAGGTTCTTCATAGGTTACAAGGATTTTATCGATACGAGTATGATCCATATCAATGACTTCAAAGGTATAGCCGTTCCATTTTGCCTTGTCTAATTCTTTTGGAATGCGACCGAAGAGGACGTTTAAGAGACCGCCCATAGTTTTGTACAAATCGTCTTCTTCACCTGGTAATTCTTGATCGATGTGAAAGAATTCTTTAAATTCATCTACGTTGAGAAGGCCATCTACGAGCCATGCTCCATCGCGTTCGATGATCTTGTTTTCTTCTTCCTTGATTTCTTCCTCACCAGAAGGCATCAGACCTACAATTTCCTCCATGATGTCATGCAAGGTGACAAGGCCAGTAAAACCACCATATTCGTCGAGGATAATTGCTTCGTGAACGCCTTCTGTACGTAGAACGTTCAATAATTTCATGAGTGAAATGGATTCAGGAACGAGAACAGGTTCTTTCAAACAAGCTTTGATGATATCGTGAATGGAACTTTCACTAGGACGTTGCATAATTTGAACTAATACATCGGATACGGTAACGAGACCCTTTAATTCATCTAAGGAATCGGTACCTACAGGAATGCGGTAATGGTTGGCATTCTTGAGAACCTCCATGATTTCGTCTTCCGTGCCGTTAAGATCAATCCATTTGAGCTGTGTACGAGGTGTCATTATATCACCTGCGTTCATATCTGCAAGATGGAAGATATTTTCTACGAGGATAGGTTCTTCCTCTTCGTAAGCACCCATGGCAACGCCTTCGGTGAGCATCTTGTTGATTTCAGACTCTGTAACAGGTGCTTCTTCTTTTACAGTAACGCCTAGCATTTTTAAGAGGAATTCTGTGGAAACGCCGAGGAAGCTAACGATTGGTTTTAACGCCACAGATAGCCAGTAAATTGGTTTTGCTACTACAACGGCAATGCTTTCAGGGCTATTTAAGGCCAAGCGTTTAGGCACGAGTTCGCCGATAACGAGGGATAAATAGGTGATGATGGAAACGATAATGAAGGAGCTCACAGAGGCTGCGTATGGTTCGATGCTTGGAATATTTGATACTAAAATTTCTTCTAATGGACTAGAGAAGGTGGCACCAGAATACAAACCAGTTAAAATACCTACGAGGGTGATGCCGATTTGAATGGTAGAGAACATTTCATTTGGGTTCTCTGATAATTCAAAGGCTGTTTTCGCGCGTTCATTGCCTGATTCTGCTAACTCTTCAAGTTTACGTTTTTTCGCATTTACAATGGCTAACTCCGTCATGGAGAATAAACCATTTGCAATGATTAATACGATGATAATGATAAAATCTAAGGTCAGATCACTGTCCATGTAAGTAGATACTCCTTTTTAATGACATATAATTCTGCACATGAGAATAATAGAAATATTACTCCTAGTATACCATATCGACATTAATAAGTGTTTCATATAACAAAAGCACCCGATGTGGATGCTTTTGTTATATACTATAGGTGTTACTGGACTAGTAAATAGTACCCTAATAAGGGTATAGTATGTATAGAAATTAAGATTAATATCAGTATTAGGTCATATAATTTAGGCTTCATAATAGGATTATATAGATGGCAACAGAGCAAGAGTGGGAAAGTGTATTACAAATTAAAACCTCTGGTCGCGATGATAGTCGTTCCGATACGGAGCATCATCCGTACGAGCCGACGGATTATTGCGTGCTGGAGCGTTTAGCAAATAGTGGTCATATTCGCAAGAAAAATACGCTCATCGATTATGGTAGTGGCAAGGGCCGAGTGAGTATTTTCATGGCTTACCAAACGGGCTGCCATTCTATAGGCATCGAATACGATGAACGGCTCTATGAAAAGGCTTTAATTAATGTTGAAAGCCCTGCTGCTCGCAATCGTGTAAGCTTTGTACTAGGTGATGCGGCGCTGTATAAATTGCCAGATCAGGCTGATCGATGCTTTTTCTTTAATCCCTTTGCACTCCATACAATTAAGCGGGTATTAGGAAATATTTTTGATTCGCTATATCATCATCCTCGAGAGATTAAGTTATTTTTTTACTATGTTAATGACGAGGTGGAGAACTTTTTAAATAACCATGTGCGCTTGGAACAAGAGAAACCTATTGATTGTAGTGACCTCTTTGAGGCCAGCGATACAAAGGAACGAATTCTCGTCTATTCAGTTAACTTGTTTTGGTGCAGTAATGTAAGACTTTTATGTAACAATTAGATATATTTTGATGTAACAGTTAATTAAATAACCTCGGTTTGAATAGTGTTTTAGTAGTATGAAATGCATACTATTAAGGACGTATTTAAATTGAGGTTTTATTCTATTTTTAAGGAACTTTTACACATATTATTAAGGAAAAAGCAGATAAATTCTGCTATAATAATATATTAGAGATTATAAAATCAATTTATTTTTATGATTCTATACATTGATTCGTATACGCTAATGTAGCGGGTAGGACTGAGTGTATTGAATATAGGAGGTGCATATGGAACTCATCGATACAATGTTGATTGAACGCATTCGTAAAGCGTTAATTAAACGATATGACCGAGATCAACAGATTCAACAAATGATTGAAGAAATTGGTGCAGAGGAAGGCCTTAATGAGACCGAATTATCTATCGTTTACCAAGCGTATTTAGAGGTAAAAGAACGGGTGTACTATACATCTTCTCTCGTTGATTTGTGGAATCAAATTGAAGATGTTCAAAAACGTATGGCCTTATTGCATTCTTACGAATCTTTAGAAGAAGATCTATTTGGTGATGTGTTAGGCGACGATAAGGAAGATATCGTCATTTCTAATACATCTGAACTTGGCAAGGGCGCTAGTTATAATGATGATGCATATGCTATGGAACAGGTACAATTATCTGATGTTCCTGTGCATCATGATTCTACGGTGGGCATGAATCATATTAAATTGAATGAATTAAAATCTATAGACGGTCTCTTTACTGGTTTTGGTGAAAGCTCTGGTAAGGAAATGGCGGATTTTGAAGATACTGCGATTGAGCACCTTGACGTAAAACCATTAGAAGGCGTTGAAAGCTTAGCAATTCATCATTTAGATGAGGATGAAGCGTTAGATGTAGATGGTCTTGATGAACTTTCAAAAGATAAGAAATCAGAGGCAGCTAACGTGGATGATGAGGATATGTCGTCTATCGATCCATACACGGCGGTGAATGCTTTATTATTTGGTAAAGCCGGTTTAGAGTCCGATATAACAAATAAGAAGATGGAGAAGCTTCTTAAAAAGAAATTGAAACGCGTTGATGATGAATGGGCGCGTATCAACGGTTCTGAAGATAAGAAATCTAAGGAAGATAAAAAATCCAAGGAAGATAAAACATCTAAAGAGGATAAGAAATCCAAAGAAGACAAAAAGTCCAAAGGCGAGAAAAAATCTAAGAAAGATAAAACGTCTAAAGAAGATAAAAAAGAGAAAAAACACAAGAAGTCTAAGGAAGAAAAACGCTCTAAAGACGAAGAAAAGTTAAAGAAAAAGAAAGACAAAGCTGAAAAGAAGCTTAAAGTCTTAAATGATAAGTTAAAAACAGTCTTCTTGGCTGATACTTTCAAGAAAAAAGATAAGAAGAAAGACAAGAAAAAGGATAAAAAATCCAAAAAGGATGAATCCGCAAAAAAGCAAAATCGATAGTTTCCGTATGGAATAGTAAGGCCTCTGAAAAGATGGCCAAGGAGAGTGCTAGTGCGAAGAAATCAGCAGGTGCTGAGACTATCGACCGTGGATGCGGTAAATGCAAACGATGTAAAGGTCCTAAATGTAAGAAATATCCGAAATAATTGATAGTTATGTAATTAGTAGAATATTACGTAATATATTACGTAGGATATATATATAGCATATATATGTAGTTTATAAATTTTATTACTCATTTAGGCAGTATAGTTATGTAGTTTTGTTACGTTTGTAACAATATAGTTGGATTAGTGATTTAACAATTTGGTTATACGATTCAACAGTTAGGGGTTAATGATGAACCGATGGCAGCGATTATTTGAAGGCATACGAACAGAGATTAAGGCATTTATCTTTTTCTCTGTTTTGTTGACTGCATTTAGAATCGTGTTTCTTGCAGTATTTCAATCACAACTAGCTTCCGTGACGATGGAGAATATCCTCACATCCTTATGGCTAGGATTTAGATTGAGTCTCAAGACCGTCGGTTCTTTGTGTTTACTAGGCTTTTTAGGGGGGACGTTGGTACATACCTTTGTGCCAAAATGGCCGTCCTTGCGCATTAAACAGGTCCTCTACTCCATTGCGACTATATTGTTGACCTTCCTGTTTTTGGGACGCATTCCGTTCTACAAGATATTTAACTCTTCCTACAATGCGATGCTCATCAACGGTAAAAACGATGATATCGGCGCCATTGTAAATACAGCTATCAACGAATATAACGCTTTAATGTACATCGTTGGAGCCGTTGTATTGAGCGCAGCGCTTTGCTATTTTTTAGTTCGTTTCCTAGAGTGGGGAGCCAAGAAATATAGTGATTACGCTGTTGACCTAAGGAATGGTGATGATGCGGATAATGTAAGAAATAGTGATTCTGCAGATCATCAACGACTTTGTACTACTTGGTATCCTAAGACGAAGAAAACGCAATGGATGACGGGCATTGGATTGACTGTCGCTATTGGCGTATTAGGTCTATTCTTTAGATTTGGCGGTGCTTTCAGCTATACAAATTCTATCAACTGGGAAAGTGCAGCCCGTCTTAGTTCAAATCTGTTAAACGAAAATATCCTCGATGATGTACAAGCGCTCTATCGTGTTAAAAGCATTGCGAAACGGACGGCTGAGCTGGAGGTTATCAACTTAACACCTCAAGAGTTAAACGAAAAAATCACTTCCGTTGGTGGTAAGTTTAACGGTACAAATTTTGACGGTTCTTTCACGAGAACCATTACGACACAACGATTAGCGGATCAACCGCAGTCTATAAACTTCGTTCTTGGAGAATCCTATGGCTTGTGGCCGTTCCTCGCTGAATATAACGGGCCTGGTGCGTACCTCGTTGAGCAAGGTCGTAAATACGCTGCCAGCCCTCAAGCGATGAGCACGCAGCTAGCCCTTGCCCAAGGCACCGGTACGATGCCGGCCATCAATGGTTTGTTGACGGGGATGCCTGATACAGGGCTATATCCTAATTATGAAGGTGAAAGTTTCAAAGAACCTTACGGTTTAGGCATTGGTCCTGTTATGAAAAAGCTAGGCTATAAAACTGTATTCTGGTACGGCGGATTTAGTACATGGCAAAACGTGAAGAACTTCACCTTGTCTCAAGGCTTTGACGAATTCCACGATGCGTCTGAAATGCCTAGCGAAGAAGGCAATGCGTGGGGCGTAGGCGATAAAGATTTATTTAAAGCGATTTCTGCGTATATGGATCAACATAGAGGGGAAAAAATCCTCAATGTCATCATGACCACCTCTAATCATCCGCCGTATAGCATCAATGTAGCCAAGGAAGGGTATGATGTGATATGATGTGAATAAGGTAAAAGGTCATTTGCCTGATACAATTGCAGAAACTGACAAGCAATTGAACGAGATGGGACATATTTGGTATGCAGACCACGTGATGGGCGAGTTTATTGCTAAAGAAGAAAAAGCAGATCCATCAGCGCTCTTCGTTATCACTGGGGACCATAGCGAACGATTTACCTTTGCTCGTGAAGTAGGGCCTAATGTGGCATCTACGATTCCCATTATCTTCTACGGTCGCGGTATTCATAAAGACTGGCTTGCTCCTAATGCGTTTGGCATGAGCATTCAAATCATTCCAACCTTGGCAGAACTAGCGGGGCGACCTGGTCAAACCTATGAAGCGATGGTACCAAGCTTGTTTACACAAGAGGAATTTGTCTTTAACCATAGATTATATCTAGATAAAAATGGCAAAGTTTTAGAACAAAGTGCGAATATGCCTCAATCCTATGGGGATATGATTAAAAATATGCGCGAACTCGCAGCATGGCGTATTAAACATGGGGATAGTATTCAATAATTTTTGTATACGATACATATGGCAGATATCATATTTGTATCTACCATATGTATCTACATAGTGAATTAAAGGGATTTGTAAGTTAAAGGATGATCTATGAGCACTGTGACGGCTATTATCTTAGCTCGCAACGAAGAAAAACATATTGTAGATTGTATTAAAAGTATTCAATTTGCTGATGAAATTTTAGTCATCGATGATGGCAGTACAGATCAGACAGTATCACTTGCTACGGGATTGGGTGCAAAGGTTATACCACATCCCTTAAATGGAGATTGGTCACAACAACGACGGTTTGGTATTTCACAAGCCCAGAGTGAATGGATTCTATTTGTCGATTCTGATGAACGTGTATCACTAGAGTTAGCAAAGTCTATTCAACGAGCTATTCAAGGTGAACCGAAGGCGTATTGGTTACGCAGATATAATCTATTCCATTATAATCAGGCAACCCATGGTGTGGTGAGGCCTGATAAGGTATTACGATTGATGCCTCGAGAGGGAGCAACTGTGGAAGGGGCTGTTCACGAAGCTTTTATCAGTCCGTATCCACAAGATACATTAGAGGGAAAATTGTATCATTATACGTATGATAATTGGCATCAATTTTTTGAGAAGTTCAATAAGTATACGACGGTAGCAGCTAATAAATACAAGGCACAAGGGAAGTCTTGTAATTTTTTAGGGGATATTATATTGCGCCCTACATGGGCATTTTTCAAGATATATATTTTGCAAGGTGGCATATTAGACGGAAAAATAGGTTTTCTATTATCGATCTATCATATGATGTACACCATGACAAAGTATGTAAAATTGTATTATTTGAATAAATCTAATGGACAATTATAATCAGTAATGTAGTATAAGTAGGTTGCTATGGGGAAGTATTGTTCTTTAAGTAGATATGGAAGTATAAATGAGTGAACAATTTTTTCTATCCCTACAACAAAATATAAAATTAATGATTTGGGCACCCATATTGAGTAGTATCTTTCGAATCATTTTTATGATTATTTATAATCCGTATCCAACATGGAAAGGTCGTTGGAAATCAGCTCTAGGTTCATTGCGTTACGGCTTTTGGTGGGGCATGGATTTTGATGCCTATGTATTCTTATTACCTTTAGTCTTGGTGACACTCCCTGCACTATGGTTTGAAGGGTACCATCAAATAGAAGATTCCATACGATTAGTAGGTCTAACGATGTATTCCTGTGTACTGTACGCAGCCTTTGCAGGAAAAATGATCTTCTACAAGCATTTCCATGATACGTACAACTATATGGTTCATTATGGAAATCATGCAGAGAAACGGAATTTGATTGATGTATTCTTTAATCAAGACCGAGGAATTCTTGTCATTCTAGGATTGATTCCTATTGCAGTTATATCCTGGTTCATGGGAGGTTTCTTCTTATCCTTGCCATCTATACCATATCCAAACATTGAAGGAACCTGGCCTACTGTAGCTTGGAATATAGGACTTGTGGCGGCATCTGTTCTAGGATTCTATTGGTTCCGCTACGGTGGTACCTTATCTCATGATGATAAACCAGAATGGGATACGATTCCTACAGTGGTAAAAGAAGATATATTCTTTGCTCGTGCTACAGTGCCAGATTTATGTGCCTTAGAAACGGTGTTTAAACATCCGCTACGTGATGAATATACCGCATCTCCTGAAGATATTGATGACGCCATTTATCGTATTGTTCCTAACGAATACAAAGATTCATGGCAGGATCTACACACACCGCTTCATGCATTTAAACGTGTTGCATCAGGTCCTCGTATTGATAAACCGCAGCATATTTTCTTTATTGTTGGTGAAAGTATCCCTCAATGGTCTCTTGATGAACCTTATAAGGATCTCAATATATGTCCTGGTTTATGGGATTTTAAAGATAATCCTCATACGGTGCAAGTACCTAATTTCTTGCCTGCTGGTAATGTGTCTCGTCCATCCATTGTAAGTCTATTATCCGGCGTCTATGATGCGGGTATGGAAATCAATGAACGGGAAGCTTTTTGGCATGAACCGTTGCCGACCTCTTTGGCAGCTCAAATGAAGCGATTAGGCTATGATACGATTTATTGGTATGGTGGTAATGCTTCGTACGGTAATTTTAATCACTTCGGTAATGCCCAAGGATTTGACCGTGTGGAAAGTGCTTCTGTTTTCTGTGGCCCTGATGCACCTAAAACTTGGGTAGGCGTCTATGATCATGTATTTTTAGAACATATAGAACAAGAAATCAAATCTTTAGAACATCCTACATTCCATTTTATTTATACTACATCCAATCATGGTCCTTATAAAATGGAAGATTCCCTATTAGATTATGATCCTGAGAAGGTTATGCCAAATCTTGGAGATGATTTAAAATCTAACAAGAAACGCAATAAGGAATTGGCTACCTATCGCTATAGTGATAAGGCAATATTTAACTTTGTAAATGCTATGAAAGAGGCCTTTCCAGATAGTTTATTTGTTGTTACAGGTGATCACTCTAATCTATTTGGCTCATTGAATAATACATCTTTAATTCAACGAGATTATACCTTGCGCGATACATTCTGTACTGTAGGATTGTTGCAACATCCTGCTTTCACCAAGGATACGATTACGGCGCCAATTGGCACGCATATGAGCCTCATGCCTACCATTATTGAAGCCATTGCACCAAAGGGTTTCGAATATTATTCCATCGTACCGTCCTTGTTTGATGAACAGCCAGATACATTAGTTACACCATATCAATGGATTACGCCTCATATGATGGGCGATGTTCGTATGGATTATGGTGAAAGCAACATACCATCCTATAAACCGGTTGAGCCAATTCGCCCTATTGATAATCATGGGGACGATGCGCGAGACTGGACATTATTAACTATGTGGTATATTAATTATTATGAAAATAAAGTTAAATACCAATAAGTATTGTTTATAATATTTTTATTCAGTAATAAGCAATTATGTTTTAATCAATATTTCTATACGATGACTAAATACGTAAAGTTTTACTATTTACTAAAATCCAAGGGCAAATTGTAATAGAGGGAGCATTATGTTAGGCAATTTTGGAAAACATTGGCATATAGGCCGTACTATATATGGCAAGCGCACATGGCGTGAAACGAGACGAACCTTCTTACATACAATGCGCTCTTGTCTTCATGACTCAACGGTTACGGAATTTGAAAACTTCTTTAAATCTTATACTCCAGATCCAAAGCTGTTGGAAAAACATCCTAGTCTCTATGAATTGATGAGTCGTATGTTTTTGATTAAAAACTCTACGCCACAATGGCGTTTGGAAGCTCTTCGTCAGCATTTCACCATATTACAAGAGGTGTTTACGGATAAAGCGATTCAGCTCATGTATGTAGACGAAGCGGAGTTTGATTATTTCGATAAAAAACGGGGTATTACCTTTTGGAGTTCCGATGAGCTCAATATGTCTGCTCATCTATATTACGAGCCGGGACAACGTAAGGAAGGTTTCTTGACAGTTATGCTCTTGCTCGAAGATAAGGGCGTATACCATGCAAATATTCGCTTTGCTAAAGGCCCTAATGGAGAGAGAACTCTTGTTATCGGTACTATTCAAGGTTATAAAGATGGTCTTGATCGAGCTAAGAAGATTACGAAAAAGATGTATGGTTACCGTCCGAAGAACTTTATTACCTTCTTGATTCGTGAAATCGCTCGTGCTGCGCGAGTAGAATCCATACTTGCCGTATCTGATGAAGGCTTTTATGCAAATTCACATATGGTGCGTGGTAATAAATCAAAGGTGGCCGTATTAGATACCTTGTGGGAGGATATTGGGGGTACAGTATTGGAATCCGATCCAAATTACTTTACTATTCCTCTTGAAGAAGAACGCAAACCTATGGAAGAGATTAAATCACAAAAACGTAGCCAATATCGTAATCGCTATGCTCTTTTAGATGAGTATGAAACTATAATTCAAGAAAACATAAAACCGTACGTAAAGGCCTAGAGGTGTGCTATGCGCGTAGCAATTTTAGAAAGTATTGTCATGCCTGCTGGTCATGAGGTGGAGTTTGATCGCATCCTCATCAATGAACTGAAGCGTCAAGGTCATGAACCAGTATTATTTGTGCCGGAGAACTTTCCTTTCAAAGTAGACTATGGAGTAGATATAGTGTACATAGGAGGGGGAGAAGTAGTGACCTATGCGGGGGCATCTAAATGGAAGAAGCTATTTTTATCCATTTTGCGAGAACGCCGTCGTCGCAGTTGGTTCACATCAGCAGCAGAAAAAATTAAAGAACATAATATAGATGCTTTAATCATTCCCACAGGGACATACCGTTATATTAAAGCTTTGTTAGACACGCCATTAAAGGACAGTAAGGCAGCAGTACATGTTATCTTCCATGGTATTGGGAAGGGCGAAATGGATCGCTTTATTAAGCAAGCTCATCGTGCTAATGCATATAAAAACGTGTACCTCGATGTTATCTCTTTGCGCGATGATATGTTGCGCTCTGATTTACCAAGAGTTCGTAAAATCTTGCCTCCTGTATTCTTGCCATCGAGTGAATTGAGTGGAGAACAAAAGAATAGTGATACACAAGGTAATGTTAATATACAAGACCAAAAAGTTCCGAATTCTACAACTTGTATAGGTACTAATTTGGAAACCTCTATATCAGCAAATAAACCGATAAAATTAGGTTTCTTTGGTCAATTTAGAAAAGAGAAAAACATTGAGCGCTTTATAGATGCCTTTGTATCGCTGAATTATGATGATTCGGTACAACTCGTCGTTCAAGGGGCAACGGTAAAGCCTGAAGATGGAGCTTTATTTGAGTCTATCATCAAGAAATATAGCCAGTATAATAATATTAAGTTCATCCATGCCAGTCTGATAGGGAAAGACTGGGATACAGCATTGTTGAGTGTAGATGCTCTATTATTGCCCTATGGGGCTGAACGATATCGCTATCACTGGGCAGCTATGTTATTTACGGCTATTGGCTTTCACAAGCCTGTTCTTATATCTCCAGAAATTAATCCCGAGGTATTAGAACAGTATTCTATTGGGGAATTTTTAAATTTAGATGATGCACATTCCATCAGACAGGGGATTCAAACGTTTGTAGAGAATTTACAGCATCATAAAGAGCAATATAATCAAGGTTTAATGAATGCAAATGAGGACTACAGTCATCGTGCATTGATTCAATCCATCATATATATATAGATTTATATTATTTGTAAGGGAGAATTACTATGAGAGTAGTATTAAAGTTAAGTTTAGAGTCATGGATTGCTATTATGATTACGTTAATGGTGTGTCTTACAAGGTTATCCATGGCAGCTGGTCAAGTATTTTATGTTATTGCTATTTTATTAAGTATTTTCTATATTTGGAAACATAGGCATGACTTATATGTTCCGTCCTATGTTAAAAAATATAGTAAAACGTTTGCTCTAATGTTGTTATTGTTATTGCCTTCCGCAGTATTAACGAACAATATAGCTGTAGGATTACCTGAATTTATCAATGTTTGGCTGTGGCGGATTCCTGTGTTTTTCGTTATCGCTCTGTGTATTCGTGATAAGAAAATATTATTTACGATGCTTGCCGTATTCTTTGTGGATTTTGGTATCGATAATTTAGTAGCCTTTTATCAACATTTTTCTGGAATGACTGATAGAGGGTGGGGATTTGGTAGTAGCGTGTTGACCATATCAGGCCTTATGGTTATGCTAGTACCTATTTTCTGCGTCATTTTATTAGATTCGGCCTTTCCTAGCTATGTGAAAGCATCTGCTCTATGGGCACTGGGTTGTGTTGGTTTTGGTATGTATGGCAATCAAAGTAGAGGTTCTTGGCTCTTTAATATGATTATGGTACCTATTGTATCTCTGCCGTATTTGATAAAGCGTTTTGTCTATGTAATAGCAGTTCTTGCTACATTAGGTGGAGTTGTATGGGGATTTAGTACACAGCCACATTATGTGGCTAGATTTGAATCCATTACCAATACGACCACAGATGGTTCCAACCTAGGTCGCTTTGATGTGTGGACATCGTCCATTAATATGTTTAAAGACCATCCTGTGACAGGTGTAGGTATAGGACAATGGCGTACTATATATGAAGCATCCTATCGATTACCAACGGAAAATCAACATTTATATCATGCTCATAATAACTTTATTCAACTTCTTGGTGAGGTAGGTCTGTTAGGTCTACTAGGGGTTCTCATCTTTTATGGATCTATTATCGTTGATAATTTTGTGGTTTGGGTTAAGACGCGAGATCCTTATAGTCTTTGTGCTATGATTGCTGTTATCTGTTATGTATTTGTATTTGGCCAAGTGGAGTATACTTTAGATAATTCGTCCGGAATGCGCATTATGTATTTTATGTTAGCTACGATGCTTCAATTGCGGGATAATTGAGAATCGTATATCTGTATTGGAAAGCATTTAACTACCATCTAATAGACAATTAAGTAGGATTCAAATAGACTTAAAAAATAAATAACTACATAAAAGATAGGTGAAATCTATGTTTTTTTATAGTTTTACATATTTAAATATGATACAATATATGTAAATATTGGTACATTGTATTCGTATGATAGAGAGGTTGTTTTCTTAATATTTTGAGATTGAGAAAATAACCTTTTCTTATAATTTGGGGTATTAGTATGAATAGTTCTATCTGTAATAACAATAATAAAAAGTTATTTATTAGTAAGCTCATAGTGCTTATAGCAGATTATATTGCTATTGTTTTGGGGACATTGGCAGCCTATTATTTACGTTTAAACTTATCAATTTTACCGGTAAGTTCAAATTTTAAGGTAGAAGAAATCTACGTATATGGTATTGTGCCTATCGTATTTTTAACTATATTATTGCTTAATAATGCTTATTCTGTGGTAACACCTTATTGGGATACGATGAAAAATTTATTTCGCAGCATTACCATAGGGGTTGTTGTATCGATTGTTCTAATGTACACGGGCCATGTAATTAATGATGTGTCTCGTCTATTTGTTGCCTTTGCTTATATATGTATGCTCGTATTTATCTTTAGCGAGCGTTTTATTGTAGGAAAAATACTTTCAAAAGCAGGGTATTTAACAATTCCAATCCTTCTCGTTGGGGCGGGTAAGACTTCGGAACTTGTAAAGAGGGCTTTAGATCGCATGCCGATTACTACCTATAAGATTATTGGTTATGTAGATGATAATCCTAAATCATCATCTATCGCTAAAGAATATCCATGCCTTGGGGCCTTTAAAGATGTAGAAAGTGTTATTAAAGATACAGGCGTTCAAACAGTACTGATTTGTGCGCCCGGACTTGAGCCAAAAAAATTGGTTTCTTTAATAAATCAATTACAATTGTTAGTAAAACGGGTGGCCTTTGTTCCTGAATTATTTGGTTTACCTACAAGTAATATTACAGCACGTGGCATGATGGAAGAGCAGGCGGTAGTATTGCGTGTACAAAATAATCTAGCTCGCAAGTCTAATCGTATTATCAAACGTATATTTGATATTGTGGTTACTATATGTGGTGGTTTTTTTATATTACCATTTATGCTATTCATAGCTGTTATTATTTATTTAGATTCAGAAGGACCTATTATATATAAACAAAAACGAATAGGACAGAATGGAAAAGAGTTTAATTTTTATAAGTTTAGGTCTATGGTTAAAAATGCAGATATCATACTTGAAGAATACTTAAATACTCATGAGAGTGAAAAGATAGAATGGCAAAAGAATTTTAAATTAAAGAATGATCCTCGAGTTACTAAGATAGGTAGAATAATCCGAAAAACAAGTATTGATGAACTACCCCAACTATGGAATGTATTGATTGGGGATATGAGTCTAGTTGGACCTAGACCATTATTACCCAATGAAGTAGAACGATATAACAGCTATATTGAGGATTATAAGTTAGTGTTACCAGGGCTCACCGGTGTATGGCAAGTAAGTGGTCGTAGTGATACAACATTTGAACAACGAGCGATAATGGATTCTTGGTATATTCATAATTGGTCCATATGGATTGATATTGTGTATTTGTTGAAAACCGTCTTGGCGGTTGTGAAGTCAAAAGGTGCTTATTAAATAATATATAGGAATTAGTATGAATACATATCTTATTTACATTGCTCCAGGTATTGGTGATTTTATTATTGCCATGCCGCTCATTCAGAGTATTAAATCGCAAGATCCAACAGCAGTCATTGATATGTTTACATGTAGTGATAAAAGACGTATTGGTCTAAACAAAAAGATGGTGGAGTTACAAGGGGATATTCGTCATTGTTACTACTACACTAAGAATGAACCATTTCATTCCTTAATGTTTTTGTTGAAAGTTGGTTATCATAGTTACGATTATGGTATTGTACTTGAGCATTTTAGTTCTAAGTATATGTCATCATGGCCGAGTAAGATAATAAATTTTTGTTGTAAAACTACTATAGGTGCGCATAATCCATATAATGGTGCTACCTATGAGAAATCTATAAATCGTCCAGATAGTTATTATATATATGACTTAGAAAATGATATATTGAAACAGTTAGGTTTTGAGCCAACTGTTATGCAGCTTGAAGCATATTCTGTTGATAAGAACCCTGAATTAAAACCAATCATAATCAATCATCCATCTATCGTTTTTTGTATAGGCTCAGGTCATGTAGCGAATGAAAAATTACACGATCCTTATGCATTAAGTCTTAAGTCATGGCCGACTAAGAATTGGGTAGAACTTGGAAATAAACTAGTTCAACGGGGTTATGAGGTTATCTTTATTGGTGGCTCAATGGAACAAGGTATGATTGAACCTTATCATGATGAATTAGATTCACGTATTGTTAGTTTTATAGGAAAACACTCTATTAAAGAGAGTTTTCAAGTGGTACGAGAAGCAGATCTTGTTGTCGGTGTAGATACAGGGCTTATTCATGCAGCCGCTATACAAGGAACTGCTACATTAACACTTTTTGGGTGTACGGATCCAATTATTGTAAAGCCATTCGGCCCATATAGTAAGATTATTTATCATGCCATAGAATGTTCACCATGTTTGGGATATGATCAATCTTATACATGTACTAATAATAAATGTATGCAGGGAATCTCAGTAGCGGTTGTATTAGATTCTATATTACATATTTTTGAGAGATAGAGAGATAGGAAGAATAAATGGATTGTTATTTATTATTACTAGTATCGTATGTAATATTTGTAGTATTAGGCTATAAGAAGTTTAAATTGCCTATCATATCCCCTACAATGATTACATTGGTATCTTTAACGATTGTTATTGCTTTGGGATACTGGTATAGATATGAAATGGGAACAGACCTTTACTTTTATACCTTCATAGTAATCGCTCTTGGTGGAGGGGTTATTTTAGGTACTGGTTATGGTGTGCAGAAATGGGCTAAACTTAATTGGGGAGATCCAATATCTATTGAGTATAATTTTGATAGTAATCGTTACTCTTTAGTGGGAATAGTAAAACTTCCTGTACGATATAAATACATATCTATGTATATGATATTTTTTATTTTATTTTCTTTATTCTGTGTATTCATTAATACGACTGGTGATAGTGATGTTAGTCGTATGACTCAATATAGGGATATTATTATATATCCTCAATTACATCCTAATGATACACGATTTGTATTTATTAACTCTCAATTTTATAAGATTGCATGGGCCATAACATATGTGTCGGCTTATGTAGCTATATATAATGGTGTTATTTTAAATAAGCCTATTTTTAAAGGAACGGGTCTTCTTACAATAGTTATTTTTTTCTGTATTGGTAGTTCTATTGCTATGGGCGCACGCCAACCAGCTATCGAAATATTTATCTTCATGATTTTGACGTATTTATTTCTCCTAGTAAAAGAGCAATATTTTGATCAAGTTAAAAGATTTTTATTTAAACTCATTCCTATTACTATAATTAGCCCATTTTTATATATTCTTTATGGTATATTAGTAGGTCGCCATGATGGTAATAATGTAACATTGCAACGGGTTACTGAATTATTAGCTGGTGGTATTTATGCGTTGAATATTCATATATGGGAGCCAGCACGCACTACTTATTTTGGACAATCTAGTTTTGCAGATGTATATGATAAATTGATTAATTTTGGCCTGTTACCAGAATCAGCACGAATGGCTTATCATGAATTTGATAAATTTGGCAATACATTATCTTTATTTGGGCGTTGGTATGAAGATTTTGGTATTTTGGGTGTTATTATTATGAGTATTATAGTGACTGCATTATTTTCATTAGCCTATGAATACTTACAACGTCGCTCTAATGGCGATATTTGGACTCATGTTTGGACAGCTATTTTTCTTACTGAACTAGTATCACTTGTATGGGCGGGCTATGATGATCGTATCCGTGCATTATTAGCATTTTATCAATTTGTTATTGTTGGTTTAATAGGTCTATTTATTTACGTAGGTTATCGGGTAAAGATAAAGTAACCAAAGAGGTAGATTATGAATATTTCCATCAAAAAAAGAGATGTTTTATGGTCTTATGGAAGTATGGCTCTCACGATGGCAGTAAATCTCTTACTATTGCCACTTTATATCTATTTCTTTACACCTGATATGGTGGGACTATGGTATGTATTTATTAGTATAGGATCTATTGCCTTACTATTTGATTTTGGTTTTTCCATTACCTTTGCTCGTAATATAACGTATTGTTGGAGTGGTGCTCAAGAACTTAAAGCAAGGCATGTTGCTTTTTCTGAATCAAAAGAAGTTAACTTTTCCTTATTAAAAGCTGTCCTTAAGGCTTGTCAATCGATTTACGCTATCTTAGGTGGTAGTGCTTTAGTGTTAATGTACACTTTAGGAATGTATTATATAGGTAGCTTAGTTGGTCCGAGTTCTCGCTGGGAAGCCTATATCGCATGGGGAGCGTATGGGTTTGGAATTTTTTTAAATCTTTATTATAGCTACTATATCTCATTTCTTCGAGGTGTAGGTGCTATTACATTGGCTAATAAAAGTATTGTTTATGCTCGTTTATTGCAAATGGTATTTACGATTATTTTACTTTTAATGGGCTTTGGTATTATTGGTGCGAGTATAGGCTACCTTATATATGGTCTTGGATTTAAACTCTTTGGGCACAGATATTTTTATAAATATGAGCATATTGGCGAGAAATTGAGATCTGCTACAAATCTTGTTGCTACATCTACAGCAGATATATTCCGAACTATTTGGTATAATGCGTGGCGAGATGGGATTGTATCTATATCTAATTATATATCAACTCAAGCAACTATTATTATTTCATCATTCTATTTAAGTTTGGCACAAACTGGTATGTATTCCATTGCTATTCAACTGACTACTGCAGTAGCTGTTGTTGCTAGTACACTATATAATACATACCAACCGGTCTTTCAAAATGCATATATCACTAAGGATCAGCCTCGTTTAAGAGAATTATTTTCTTTTTCGGTGACATTATTTATTGTGATTTACTGGGTTGGTATATTTGGTTTATGGCTTGTTGGGCTGCCACTATTAAATATGATTAAGTCTAATTTTGTTATTTCTGATACAGTTCTTTGGGGTGCAAGTATTATGCAATTTGTTATTTACTATCGGAACTGTTATACATCTTATTTCTCTTGTACTAATCGTATTATCTATGTAAAAAGCTTCATTCTATCTTCTGTAATGGGTCTTGTGCTATCTCTTGTATTTATGGAACTTTTCGATCTTGGTATTTTGGGGTTACTTGGTGGGATAATTTTATCTCAATTGATGTATAACAGTTGGTACTGGCTCTACAAGACGCATAAGGAAATGGAGATGAGTTGGATAGAATCTATTGTGAAAGGTATTGACAGTGTTTTAGGTAGAATTAAGAAATAATTATATTGACTAATTATTTTGTATGATTATTTTTTCTATTTAGAAAGAGGAATTAATATGGAGAGTAAACCTATACGTATTTTACATATCATTGGAATTTTAGTTGGTGGTGGTGTAGAAACGGTTGTGATGAACTATTATAAGAATATAGATCATTCTAAGGTACAATTTGACTTTGTTGTTCACGACAATGATAAAGTAGATATTACAGATATTGTTGAAAAGATGGGTGGTAGGGTTTATAAGATTCCAGCCTATTATAAAAATATTTTTGGCTTTATGTATAGTATCTATAATATAGTAAGAGAGAATAAATATAATATCGTTCATTGCCATATGACAACCCTTGGTATATTTTCACTATTACCTTCATGGCTAGCAGGTGCTAAGGTTCGTATTTTACACGGGCATAGTACTACTGTTAAAAGTGAAATAAAGCGAAATCTTATGAAATTAGTATTACGTCCATTTTCGACATTTGTAGCTAATCGTCAATTTGCTTGTAGTAAAATTGCAGCTTGTTGGTTATTTGGAAGTGATAAAAATGTAGAAATTATTAAAAATGCAATTGAAGTCGAAAAATTTCAATTTAATGAGAATTATCGAAATAAGCTTCGTGAAGAATTAGGTCTAGAGAATAAGTTTATTATTGGACATATAGGTAGATTTATGTATCAAAAAAATCATGAATATTTGATACAAATATTTAATAATATAGTTCATAAAATTCCCTCAGCACATCTTGTTCTAGTTGGTGATGGGCCATTGAGAGAACATATCTTACAAAAAATTGAGAATTTAGGTTTATCCACAAGAGTGACTTATTTAGGTTTACGGAAGGATGTACATAAATTATATAGTTTATTTGATATATTTTATTTTCCTTCTTGGTATGAAGGTTTAGGATTAGTGGCAATTGAGGCTCAAGCTGCAAAGCTACCAATTTTGATGAGTAATTTTATACCAGATGAAGCTGTCGTAGATAATACATTAGCTAAAAAATTAAATATTACAGAAAATGATATAAATCTATGGATAAATGAAACAGAACAAATTTATCAAAAATCTAATAATTTTATTTCACGTATAGGTGTAAATGATATTATTAGTCGTAATGGTTATGATATACATAAAGAAGTAAAACGTTTAGAGGAGCTCTATTGTGAATACAGTAAAGGCTAATACTAAACAATTAAATATTTTAGTAGAAATTATGCATGGTTTAGGTGATACTGTATGTGCTTTAGCATTATTAAAAGGAGTGCGGTATTTATATCCTGATGCAAGGCTAACAGTACTTTGTAAGATGAACTCAGGCCGTGATATTGTTGAATCTTCATATATTCTCATAGATAAGATTATTGTTCTTGATGTATATAAGAATATATATACAACATTTAAAACAATAATGAATTTAAGAAAACAAAATTTTGATATAGGGATTAGTGCTGGCATTACACCAGTAAAAAAATCACAACTTTTTATGAAATTATGTGGGGTAAAACAACATATAGGTTTTCAAGCTTCAGGAACTAATAAATATGACTATGATATGCATTTTGTGGAAGCTAATGTGAAGACGTTAGGTTTAGAGTTTAATGATGAATTAAGACCACAGTTATATGTAGATACTGATAGTGATAAATCCATATGTCATTATTTTGATAGTTTAGACCAATCAAGACCTATTATTGGTTTATGTATTGGTAATGCAGATCCATCCCTTACCAATCGTTGGCTAAGGGTTGGTCGTGTTTTTCCAAAAGCGTGGGGCATTACAAAGATGCATAATCTTTTAGACTTATTGATAAAAGATGGAAATCAAATTGTACTAATTGGAGGACCTCAAGAGATACCCTTATTAGAAGAGCTAACCGAGTTTTTAAAGTTACCACATGTTATAAATTTAGTGGGTAAATGTAGTATTAAACAAAGTATGGCTGCTATAAAACGATGTACCTGTTCTATAGGTATTGATACTGGTATGCAACATATTGCAGGTGCTTTATCAGTACCTACAATATCTATATTTGGGCCTACAAATCCTAAATATATAGGAGCTTTTTCAGATTGTAGTTATTTTGTAGAATATGAGATCGATTGTAAATATTGCTTTGGAACAAATCAATACGTTCATTGTAATCATCGTCGTTGCTTAACAGAAATTACTCCACAACAAGTGATGGATACTGTGCATCAGGTATTAAAAAAGGGTAATTATGAGAATGTATAGTGCATATAATTGCTATAAATATTAGTTCATTTTATTAATAGGAGGCATTACTTATGGATATTATTACACAAAGATTTGATGATCATTTAGATACTCATACGAAGATGCGTAATTATATTGAAGAGATTCGAGTAGTTGCGGATATATGTAAGAATGCTCTTGATAAAGGACATAAAATTCTTTTCTGTGGTAATGGGGGTTCAGCTGCTGATGCTCAACATTTGGCAGCTGAATTGGTAGGACGTTTTGTAAAAGAACGAGAGTCTTTACCTGCTATTGCTCTTACAACAGATACGTCTATTTTGACAGCTGTAGCTAATGACTATTCTTATGATGATGTCTTTTCTCGTCAAGTAGCTGGTTTGGGACAGGCTGGAGATGTATTAATAGGCATTTCTACATCAGGAAATTCTAAGAACGTGGTTAAGGCTACAGAACTAGCAAGACAGAAAGGTCTAAAAACAGTTGCATTTACTGGTGAAGGTGGCGGTAAACTTGGTGCTCTTTGTGATGCCGTGATAGCTGTTCCGTCTAAGACTACGGCCCGAATTCAAGAAATGCATATAATGGTAGGGCATATTATCTGTGAAATTGTTGAGGAAGATTATGATTAAGAAAACTATTAATAAGTTCTTACATGATAGTCTGCCTAATCTTCGTATAGCTGTCATTGGCGATCTAATGGTAGATCGTTATGTTTTTGGTGACGTAAGTCGTATATCTCCAGAAGCTCCAGTCCCTGTGAATCGAGTAAAACAGATGAAAGAAGTCCTTGGTGGAGCGGCAAATGTTGCTGCGAATCTTGCCAATTTGGATGTTCATGTATATGTCGGTGGAGTAGCAGGACAAGATACCCATGGAAACCTTTTACAAGACTTATTAGATTCTAATGGTATTGATAAGAGCGGTGTAGTGATCTCTAGCGAAAGATCTACTATAACTAAAATGCGAATTTTAGGTGCTCGTCAACAAATGATGCGGCTAGACTTTGAGACAGTTCGAGATGTTGACCAACAGGAAGAGGAGGAACTCATTCGTTGGCTGACTATTCTCTGCCAAAAAGGATTAGATGGAATTGTTATCTCTGATTATGGAAAAGGGGTTTGTACAGAAACTCTTTTAAGACAAGTTTTCAACTTGGCTAATCAATATATGATACCGACTATTGTTGATCCTAAGGGAGCTCAGTGGAATAAGTATGATGGGGCTACCTTTATTACTCCTAATGTGAAGGAGTTATCTGAACGAGTTGGTTACTCTATTAGAAATGATGATGATAATATAGTGACTGCAGCCAAAGAGGCTCTAGATACTAATAATATTCAATATATTATTGCTACTAGATCTGAAAAAGGAATTTCTGTTATTGCTAGAGATGGCCGAATTTGGCATAATCCAGCTACTCAACAAGATGTTTTTGATGTATCTGGTGCTGGTGATACAGTTGTGGCTACAATGATTTGCTCTATCGCGGCTAATCTCTCTATGCGGACCGCTCTTCATGTAGCTAATGGAGCAGCTGGTATCGTAGTATCTAAAGTGGGTACTTATCCTATCCATCGACAAGAATTAATTGACTTGTGGATGTCTCTTCAAGAAGGAAAATCTATAGAAAAGTCACTCTATTCTTGGGAAGAAATGAAGACTTTAGTTCGACAATGGCAAGATCAAGGAGATACAGTTGTTTTTACTAATGGATGCTTTGATATTCTTCATAGAGGGCATATTACGTACTTGCAAGAAGCGGCTCAACTAGGTGATCGACTTATTATAGGCCTAAACTCTGATGCTTCCGTAAGGCGCCTTAAAGGGGAAACGCGTCCTTTAGTAGAGGAAGAAGATAGGGCTTATTTATTGAGTGCTTTGGGTTGTGTAGATGGTGTTGTACTTTTTGATGAAGATACTCCATCCCAATTATTAGAAACTATTCGACCTAATATACTTGTTAAAGGTGGAGACTATAAAGTAGATGAAGTAATTGGACGTGAATTTGTAGACTCAGTACAAATTCTACCTTTTAAAGACGGATACTCAACCACTAATGTGGTAAATAAAATTGCTAATTTAGTAAAAGCAAATAAATTATAATGCTTGAATTGTAATAAGTAATGCGACAAAATTAAATCAATTTTCTAATCACATGTTTAAACATGTCAAATGGTGTTTTAAATCCAAGGCATTTTCTAGGTCGATTATTAATCAACATTAGTGCTTCTGTTAGTTTATCTAGTGTTACTTTAGCTAAATCGGTTTTCTTAGGAAAAAATTCTCGAAGTAAACCATTACTATTTTCATTAGATCCACGTTGCCATGCTGCATAGGCATCAGCAAAATACATCGGTATCCCAAACTCGGTTTCAACCTGTTCAAAGCACGCAAATTTTTTACCGCGGTCAACTGTAAAGGTTTTAAGTAATTTACTTGTTAATATGTTGTATAGGGAACTAATAGCTAAAAACATAGAATCCTTAGTTCGATCATCCATTTTTATTGCTACATAGAATCGAGTTTTACGTTCAACAAATGTAGCTAAACAACCTTTACTTTGACCTCTGGAAGAAACCATTGTATCTAGTTCCCAATGACCAAAAATTTCACGGCTTTCAACTTCTTGAGATCGGTCCTTAATGGTCCTTTTAACATTGAAGCGTCCACGGTTTTCTTGTGTACCGGGCTTTTTGCCTTTCCGGCGAAGTACTTTTTCTGTTACAGCAAGAAAACCACGATGGATCCAAGAATATATTGTCTTAAAGCTTAGAATTCCAACTAATTCAGCACCTACTATTTCTTCTGGAGACCAAGTTTGTTGTAACTTGGATTCAATTAAAGCCGCTAATTGAGGTGTTAACTTTATTGGTCTGCCTTTATTAGCAGACTTACTAATTGCTAACTGCTGTGCTTTAATCGCAGAATATTCGCCTTCAACGCAATTTAATTCTCTGGCTACAGTAGAATGGTGGACACCGATTAAACTAGCGATTCTACGAACAGAGTATCCTTCTTTTCTTAAAACTTCTATTTGACTTCGTTTTTCTATGGTAAGATGTATATAGCTCATATTAGAGACCTCCGTGTTATGTATTTGTGGTTATTTACATTTTACACGAGATCTCCAATATGAGTCTTTTTATTTGTCGCAATATATTTTACAATTCATCATAACTTAAAAAAGTTACTAATTCAAACGAAAGAGCGGTATAGATATGGCTAATGACTTATTACGATGTAAGAGTAATTATAGGAAACAGATATTATATATCTTATTGACAATAGTTGTATCATTAATCTTTGCAGTTATATTATCTTGGTTAGGATATTATTTCAGAGATCTATATAAAATACCTGTTGAATCTGATTTAATCGGTTTATTAGGAAATATATCTAGTGGAATTATTGGTGGTGTTGGAACTATAATAGCAGTTATTTTAAGTATTAGTAAAACTGATGAAATACAACGATTACATGAATTGGAATATAAAAAAGATAAACAACAATTATTTAGTAATGAAATAATGGATTTGATTTCCAAATATATAACAGATATTTCTGGATATTATTATAGTTGTAGGAGGCAAATTCTTTTACAAGATAGACTTGATAATACAAAGGATGAATTTGAAAAAACAAAATTAAAGATTGAGTTAGAAAAGTTAAGGATCAATAGAAGTATTGCTATTGAGTGTAGATATTCTTTAATTTTACGATTACAAGATAATAAATCAGCTGAAGAATTACTAAGATACTTAAATAAGGTGCATAATGAGATTAGTGTAGATGAAGATATAAAGGAGAAAGAATTTAATGATCATATTAATAATTTAATAGTAATTACATATAATTTTTGCAGAGATTATGTTGATAATAGTAATATGAATAAAACTCAATAGGATGAATTTTTTATATATGAATAATAGAAACGGAATTTTTTATTCTGTTTTATTCTTTTTCTTTTTGGTTTGTCAAGTTTATGATACACTATTGATAAGAAAAGGAGAATTTACTATGAATATTCCTATTGTTCGTTTAGAATCTATTACCATTAAAAATCTAAAGAATGTTGAATATGGCCATATTAAGCTTAATTTAGATAAGAGACCTTCATCAGCAAGTCTTTTAGGATTATATGGACAAAATGGTTCAGGAAAAACAGTTCTTATTAATGCAATTGATATTTTAAAGCAGTTATTGATGGGTCAGAGATTATCAGAATATTTAGTTGATTATATTAACATAAATAGTGAAGTGGCTGAACTATTCTTCGAATTTTCAATACAATTTGATGATAATCATATACATGTTTATTACGATGTAGAATTAGGTAGGATTAAGCCTGCCAGTGATAATAATACAGATGATTTAGACTCTATAAAAACTATCCCTGTTGTAAAAAAAGAAGTATTACAGTATAGGTTAGAAAATAGTATAACATCAATTAGAAAGAATATAATTGCTAACACTAATACGACACAAGTGTTCGTACCTAAAAGTAAATTTGAAATCTTATTTGGTAAAGACTATGAGGATATGACTGGTTTTCTGGTCGATAAACGGATTTGTCAAGCTGAATCTAGATCTTTTTTATTTTCTTCATTATTTTTGAAACGCCTTAATTCTAGACGAAAATTTCTTCGAAATATTACTGAGTATAATCATATTACAGATATTATAGGTCTATTAGTGCAATATGGTAACCATGATTTATTTGTTGTTTTGACTACTCATAGTGGTTTACATAGTCTTAATTTCTTACCATTAGAGATTAATGTAAAGCAAGATGATATGAGAAGGATTGGTACTATCACACTACCATTAGATGAACCTATTACTTTTCCAATGCCTATTGTTGATGAAATCCATAACATTATTAATATGATGAATTTAGTTTTATCAGAAATTATACCAGGTCTACAAATTTCAGCATCTGATTTAGGGGCTGAATTATTAGAAAATGGAGAAAGTGGTAAACGCCTTATACTAGTTTCTAATAAGAATAACAAGAGTATACCTTTAAAATACGAATCAGAAGGTATACGTAAAATTATATCTATTTTAAGTTTATTGATTGCTGTTTATAATCGATCATCGGTTACTATTGCTGTTGATGAATTGGATGCTGGTATTTTTGAATATCTACTTGGAGAATTATTGAGAATTATTGCTGAAAAAGGTAAAGGTCAACTTATATTTACTTCGCATAATTTGCGTCCATTAGAAACACTGGATAAAGGATTCATTGCTTTTACAACGACAAATCCTAATAATCGTTATATTCGCCCTAAAAATGTAAAAGCATCTAATAATTTAAGAGATTTTTACTATCGAGATATTACATTAGGCGAGCAATCAGAAGAAGTTTATAAACCAACACAAAATGCTGAGATTTCATATGCTTTTAAGAAAGCTGGTGGATATAGGTGGCTAGAAAAAAAATAGTGTTAGTAATCGTAGAAGGCCCTTCAGATGCCTCTGCATTAGAGCGTTATTTTGTTAAATACTTCGATAGTGAGCGTATTGTAACAAAAATAATACATGGAGATATTACTACTGATAGAAATATTGATCAATCGAGAATAAAAGCACATTTGGGTAATAAGATTAAATCGTGGATTACAAATGATAAATTTAGAAAATCAGATATAGATCGGATTATTCATATTGTTGATATGGATGGTGCTTATATAGATGATAATCTTATTCAGCTAGATGAAGCACAGAAAGAGCCATATTATTCACTTTCAGGCATAAAAACTTCAAATGTAGAGGGAATTCGTCTTAGAAATACACAGAAAAAAGAAAATCTAAATACACTGAGTACTAATACAAGTGGTATTTATAATGGCATACCCTATAAGGTATATTATATGTCTTGTAATTTAGATCATGTACTATATAATCTTCAAAATGCTACTGATACGGAGAAAGAAGAATATGCATTTAATTTTTCAGAAAAATATATAGATAATATTGAGGATTTTATATTATTTTTATGTAAATCAGAGTTCTCTTGTTGTGATTCTTATGAGGACTCTTGGATGTTTATTAAGCAAGGCAAAAATTCACTAGAACGATATAGTAATTTAGGCCTTTGTTTTTGTCTACTTAGTTGATTCCACTTCTGTGGGTCATGCGGATGTTAACTTTATGTAAATCATAAATTTGGTCAATATGTTTCCATGAAAGCTGGTCATTTCAACCAAATGATTGGCAATGGTTTGATTTACGACGATGGTTTTGACGGTGTTCAATTCAATGCAGGCAATCGTAAGCTTCAATTCCAAGTTGCTTATGGTTATGGTATTGAAGGCGGTTTTGCTACCGATATTTATGGTCAAAATACAATTAATAAACATGATAACTTTACCATGGTGTATGTTGGCTTAAAGGGTTAACCTAATGAACATATAAACCTTGGTGGTTTCTATACACGAGTTAATAAACATTTTGATGGTATGTCTAAAAACATGTATGGTTTTAGCATGGATTTGAATTTTGATAAAGTTTGGGTTGGCGGCGAATGGGTGAAAGTTACTAGTGTATCTAATAGCACTGCATGGTCGGCAGACCTTGGCTATGGTAACTATGCTATCGCTAAACGAGGTTCTTGGGATGTGAATGCTCAATACTTCTTATTCGGTGACAATATTGCTATGGAGTCCTCCAGATGGGAAGTTTCATTTGATGCGATAAACCGCTGCTATGATCCTAACTTTGTTGGTGGTCCTGCTTATGTTACCGCGTACCGTGGCTACAGAGGTTGGTTGGCAACAGCGTATTATGCATTGCAAGATAATGTAGACGTAACAGGCCACTATGGCTTTAATAGTAAAATAAATAAAAGCATTGGTGAAACGATAAACTTCCAAACTACTATCGTGTAGATCTTACATACCAATTTTAATGTAAAACAAAATAGAATAAGTGTAGAGCAAGTGGTATTTATATCTTGTATCTAGCTTCTCGTATAATATTTATTATTTGATAGGAATGAGTTCGATATTTTATCGGACTCATTCTTTTTAATATATGAGTATTAAGCGTGATATATATAGTAATGTAATGATGTATTTATCTTTATTATACACTTGGTTATTAAAAGAAATTGATCATTTGATATAAAATAAGTAATTTATTTTTGTTTTTTATGATAATGTAAATAGTATAGATTAGTATATTTATAAGGTGTAGAAATTGTAGTATTAAATAGGGGAAAAAGATTATGAACTATAACTCAGATAAACCAATTAAATCTTCAGAACAGGACTTACTGGGGAGAGTAACATTCTCCAAACAATTAGGGGAAGCGATATATAAATATGATGGAAAAGATGGATTAGTGTTAGGCGTATTTGGTAAATGGGGAACTGGTAAGACATCTATTTTGAATATGGTTGTCAATGAAATAAACTGTTTATCTGACAATGATGATGATAGTCCTATTATTGTAAATTTTTCTCCTTGGAATTATTCAGATAAAGATAATCTTATAGGTATATTCTTTGAGGACTTGAGAATTAAGTTAAAACTTCATAGTAATAAAGAAAACATGAAACAGATAGTAAGGGCTATAGATCAGTATTCTGGTGCCTTAAATTTATTATTATATACATCGATTGTATCAAGTCAGAATTGGATTATAATGTTAAAGTACCCTTTAAAATGTTTATATAGATATATTAGAGGAAAGATATTAGAAGATAATGATTTAGATAAGGTAAAGGCAAATTTAGAAAGAGTACTTATTAAAAGTAAACAAAAAATTGTTGTGATTATAGATGATATTGATCGCTTAACCAATAAACAAATTAGAGATATCTTTCAATTAGTTAAGCAAGTTGGTAATTTTCCTAATATAATATATGTACTATCTATGGACAGAGAGGTTGTATGTAGAGCTTTAGAAAGTGTACATAATATTGATGGTGCAGAATATTTAGAAAAAATTGTACAGATTCCATTTGAAATACCAGCACTTATGAAGCCAAAATTACGAGAGATACTTTTAACAAATCTTGAGGATATAGTTAAAACTATTTCTGATAACCCAAAAATTGATAAATCTTATTGGAGTGAAGTGTTTGTAAATTGTATAGAACCTTATATTAAGACATTAAGAGATGTAAATCGAGTTATAAATACATTTCAATTTAGATATAAAATACTATATGAAGAAACTGCTATAGAAGATATGGTAGCTCTTACTACTATAGAGGTGTTAGAACCTCAATTATATCAGTGGATTAGTAGAAATAAGGATTTGCTATGTAGTACATATTTTCATAGTTTTTCAGCTTTATATAGGAATAAAAGTGATTATCGTACATCAATATGTGAGGAACTTAAAAAATTAGGTATAAATACGGATATAGGAATAAAATTCCTCTCTACTTTATTTCCTGTATTTGCAAATGATATAGATGAATGTGATTATAAATATACAGAATCGAATATAAGAGAGACGATGAGAGTAGCACAAAAAGAACGATTTGATTCATATTTTATGTTTGACTTGGGTGGAATTCCCGTTTCAAGATATATTATTAATACTTATATAAATATATTACCTTTAGATGATTTAATCGATACAATCACTAAAATTAATAATAATGGGAATATTGAATATTTTATAGATGAATTAAAGTCATTAGTTGATACCATTCCTGAAAAGCGTTTAGGTTTATTATCATCTGTCATTTTGAATGTATTACATAAATTTTCTCATAATAGTCAATTTTTTATGTTATCAGCATATACTAAAGCAGAATTTCTTGTTTATGATATTATGAGTAAGATTAATGATGAAAATGAACGATATAATTTGATTAAAAATATACTAGAAAATATAAATAAAGAGCAATTAGGAACATTGGCTTCTTTTATCAATAGAATAGAATTATCTCATGGAAGGCTCGCAGGAAAAGAGGAACCTATAGAGAAACAACTTATTACTTTACAGCATTTAATTGATATAGAGCCAATTTATGTTTCAAAAATTAATGAGATTACTCAATCTGAAGTAATTATTGATATAAGAGATTTTCATATGGCTTTCTATTTATGGGAGTGTCTAGATAAAGATAGAGCAAGAACTTATTTAGACAATATATTGAAAGTGGACAATAATATACTTAAGTTTATATGTGCTATTGCAAGTAAGTGGACAAGTGAGAATGATGTTGGATGGTATTATTCATTAGATAAAGTTTCAAATTATATTTCCGTAGATATAGTTTATGAGAAAATTAAAGAGATTAGTAAAGAAGATTTGGTTATGTTTAAATTAGAAGATCAGATTAAATTGGCCTCTTTTGTTTTGTCATATGGTAAATCAGAAAGTTATCGTGTTGATGAGAAAGAAGCTATGAAGCTTGTAAATGATTGGAAAGCTAATAAAATTAAATAGTATATTATATGAATGGTAGGCTTATGAGTAGAATAATTCAATTATTAACATTTATTTGGTACTCCATGACAACTGATTTATATACACAGTATCGTTCATATATAAAACAACAATTAATGAATAAATCTAATTCAGAGTTACAAATTATACATGAATTATTAGTAAGTGATTTTGAGAGTCGATACATGTTTATATGGGGAACTATTTCTTTAGGTGCTATTTTGGCCCTTATAGTAAGTATAGGATCAAATTTGGCAATAGAAGTCCTGAAGGAAGGTGCTAGTGAAAGTATTATTTTTGCTTATAGCCAATTTATAATAATTACTATAATAGTACTGTTAGGTTGTAGCATAGTAGGCTTTGTTTCAACTATGTTTTTGAGTATTTCTAAGTTCAAATCTATTGGATTTTATGGTATTTTATTTGTTGGAATAATAGGATTAGCTTATTGGAGCCATTTTGAACACTCTATTCTTATGGACTTATTCTTTCTCATATTAAGTTGTATATGTACAGGCATTATGTTTGCTACAATTTTTGATACGATAAAAAAATGTGCTGTTATCAAGAAATTAATAATAGAGGAGCTTATAAGTAGTAGGAAAATGAAAATACGATTGCCAAAAACTATTAGTTGATTAGATGACATTTCTAATATGTATTTAGTATGAGTATAATCTAAATAGGCATTTACTTGTTCAAAGAGGATATATATTGTATTGATAAATAACAAACCTTAGTGAATCAATGTTCAAAAAGAAGGATTTTTGAACATCACTTTTCTAAATAGTAGATTGATGTATAAAATGCTATTTTTTTGTACATTAATTATTATCGTAATAAGTATAGCTTAATAAAAAGGCAGCTGGTGTATAATCAGCTGTCTTTTTTATGTGTAAAATTTGTCACAACATTCTCATATATTTCATGTATTTTATGATGTATACGATGTATACAAGTCATCATGGTAGTTACCAGTTGGCGTAGTATTCATATAGTTTGAGAGGAAGAATATGAGGTATAGAGAATGAGAGCGAGCAATATTGAGTTATTGCGTATCATTTCGATGATACTGATTATTATGCATCATTTTAGTGTGCATGGGACATTTCCCTTTACGCCAGACTTAACGTTTAATAAGGTGTTTCTCCAAGTATTTGGACTTGGAGGCAAGGCTGGTGTAGTTGCCTTTGTTATGATAACGGGCTATTTCATGGTTTCTAGTAGTTTTAAGCTGTACAAGTTTGTCAAGTTAGTAGGGCAAATATGGTTTTACAGCATTGCCATGTTGGGCGTGGCTATGGGTTTAGGACTCGATACGGTGACATCAAGGAATATGATACTCGCCTTATTGCCCATTGGTGCCATGAGTTGGTTTGGTCAGAACTTTTTGGTACTCTATTTATTAACGCCTATTATTAATCGAGTACTTCGTTGGCTACAGCATAAATACTACGTTATGCTTCTAGTGGTTTCCACGGTAATTTGGTTCTTAATACCGACGGCATTGAATTTGTGGCCTAATGTACCGCATACCACCTTTGGATTCAAACATATCTTTTCCTTTGTCGTATTCTATTCGATGGGGGCGTACATCAAGCTGTATGGCTCACATATAACAAAGAAAATAGGTATTATATTTACCACCATAGGCCTTGTAGGGGCCTTTCTAGGGGATATCCTTGTCGATGTACTAGCCATGATAGATCCAGCGTATATGAAACAGATTTTCTACTTTACGCAAAATGATTATGGCTTCTTTCAATTGCTATTAGGTATTGGCTTATTTATTATTTTTTTGAAAGCAAAGATCACTTATCGCCCTTGGATCAATGTGGTAGCATCTACTACCTTTGGCATATACCTATTGCATGACAATAGGCTATTCCTTCATCATATGTGGGACAATGTATTGGCAACGTATCAGTACTATGATTCAATAGTATTACCTCTGTATGCAATCTTTGTAGTGGCGCTCATTTTTGTCGTCGGTATGACCGTAGACTATGTGCGGTTAGCTTTCATAGAAAAACCTGTGATGAAAGCAATTACGCCAAGCCTCGACCGGATTCAGTTCAGGGTTGAGAAAGTAATGCCATTATAATGCGATTATCGGTGTTTTTTGGTATAATATATAAGTATTCTTACCATAAAACGGGAGGTAATTATAATGCGTAAATTCTTGTATATGTTAGCGGTATTGCTTGTATTAATTGGCATTAGCACAAACGATGTAGAAGCTCGTCAAGATGTGTATGCTACGACATATCTCGGTAATAACTGGTATGTAGATCAAGACTCTGTAAAGCGAGTGGGGGATATACTCAACTTTACGGTGTACACAACAGCAGGTCTTAGCTATAAAGTGACATCTAGCGATGATAACTATTACAATGCAGACGTGTTTTATGATAATAATAAACTCGTATCGGATAATGGCCAATCTGTATGGAAGTCGCCAGGCATGATGGCAGCCATGCGCGTGGCCCGTAGATAAACAAAAAAGGCAGGAATTATTGATATGTCCTCCATTACTGAACATCTAGTAATGGAGGACATGTTATATAATCTCTGCCTTTTCTTTTGCTTTTTATTATATATTTTTGTATATTTCTATTTATAGATTCTTATGGACTCGCTTATATGTTCGATATATAATTGGATTAGGATAGTCAGCGAGGTTGGGCCTCTCTTCGTTAATGAAGGGAGGGGTGTCTATGAGTGATTATGAACTAATCATGCTCCTGCTTCAAGTAATGGCTGTTGTCATCGCTTTCGGAGCACTAGTAGCACTTATTTGTTTTGGAAAAAGCAAATAGCCCTTCGTTACCGCTTGGTAGCTAGATAAAACGAAAAGGCCATTTCCTAATTTCTATTAAGTTTCGAGATGAGCCCGACGTGACTACTCGCTTGGCTATCTACCTATATTATAGGGATAAAAATATATATCGTCAAATTGAGATGAAATACATTATTATAATAACTACATATAAATAATGATAAAAGCTGTACATACATAGATTAGACTGAACGGCTTTGATGTCAAAACGAATGTAACATCAAAGGCGGTTCAAAAATCGATTATGTGTGTACAGCTTTTTGGTTTTAGTGTGTTTTTGTGAAAGTAGTCATAGGACTACCATAAAGGGATCTTATTATTTTTCAAGTTTGTCTACTAAGCATTTTACTGTTTCTTGTAGATCTTTATTTTGAGCTTCTAATGCTTGTACGCGTTGTTCTAGTGCGTTATAAGAGGCAGGGGACATAGCAGTAGATAAAGATTTTCCTGGTCTATAGGTGATGCCTACATTGGCCATAACGTGATTGTTCATCGTAAACCCTGTGGTGAGTAAAAGATTATCTTTGTGATAATAGCCTACACCTAGAGCTACTGCATTTGCATTTTTATAATGACCGTAGCCCGCCATGTATTGAACGCGATTATCCGGATCATATGGTAATGGATGTAATGCAGCTAATGCAGCGGCACGAGCATCACCTTTATTGGATTCCGATTCAACACGTTGTACCTCTTGAGATACATGTTGTACAGATTTTTCAATAGTGCTAATAGAATTATTAAGCTGTTGACTTGTACTTTTACCAAGGGTATCAATCATTTGATGAACGCCGTAGAGTTGGGATCCGTTGACCGCATCTGTAGAGGTAGCACTCACGCGACCTGCTGCGAGATTGGTAATCGTCCGTTCCTTGCCCTTAGCCCCTACGGATACTGTTGATACAGGGGCGGTGCCGGCATAGTTGACGGTAGTACCATTTTCAAAGGTATGACTTGCTGTACCGACTACATCGCCGTCAGCGGAATCATTGCCAAGGACAACGCCATTTTTTAGAGAGGTAGTCACATTATTGCCGAGAACAAAGGTGTTTTCTCCAGAAATGTGGTTGTAATTACCTATACTGTAAGAATTGGCTGCATCAATAGCTGTTTTACCGTATTCGCCCTGGCCGAATACACCGGATGCGGTCGCTTTCTCTGATAGTGTATTATAAGAGCCTACAGCCAAACCTTTTGCGGCTTTTACATTCACATAATGCCCTACGGCAAGGTCGAACTGACCGTTTACTGTTGAATTCGAGCCGATGGCTACAGAATTGCTGGCCTTACTGTTAGCACCTTGAAAATTACCAATCCACACGTTTTTATCACCTGCGGAGTTTTCCCCTGATTGAGTCCCCATGACAATGGAGTTCGTCAACTGGCTTGCATTACCTGCGGCGAAACCGACGGTTACGTTAAAATCGCCAGTACTGCCTCGGAAGGACTTCGCCCCAAGGTTGATATTGCCGCCGCCTGATGAGCCGGCCCCAGCAGCTGCACCTAAGGCTATGTTATTACCTTGCGCATTAACATTCTTACCCTTGCCGTTCGCCGCACCGGCATTCTCACCGAGGGTGATGTTGCCGCCTGTTCCTGCGGTGAAAGTTTGACCTTCCTTGCCGATGTTACCGTTGTTATCAACGATATTGACCGGCGCCGCATAAACTGAGGCGGACAAAGCTACCATTACAACACTTGCTAATACAAAACGTTTCTTACTCATCGTATACACTCCTTTGTGTACAAACAAACTTTCACAAAACTTTCATAAAAAGACTTACATGGCTACTATAATACCAAAAAGGTATATTGTAAATAGAATATTCACATAATTCCAATAAATATACAATATATTCTATAGGTATTTATAGTTAATAAGAAAACTTTGACACATATTTATAAAATTTAAATATTTATTTATTCTATAAATTGTATTCTAGCATTTTATATGTATACATTGCATTCTATATGCATTGACAAGCCTCTATATATTTATATAAAATAGAAATAATTTCATGTTTTGTTCATGATAAAATCATGAGTCATCGGCGTGTGTAATCGTGTGTAATAACGTATTAAGTACATAATTAAATAAATAATTATGTGCGTAATGAAAAGTGTGTTTGTACGTAAGAGTGTGTAATGAAATATATAGTTGTGTTAGTAGTGGCCCTGTGTATGTCCGTTATGCCCGTGTTGGGAAAACAGGTGGACAGAACAGCGCAGCCTATGCAGGGGACTATGGTAAAACAAGTTCATAGTGAAAGTAAGGCCGTATTATCTGACGACTCAGATACCTTCCATGTTAATTCGTCTCATACTCCAGATCATGTCATCGGTCAGGGCGGATTGGAGATGCCGGACTCAACGGATAAAAAGACGACTCGTTATTCCGATACGGATGCGGTCAACTCTGCGTTGCAGGCGGTGGTCATGACTGGTGTTCATTCCGCAATGCACGGATCGAAGGCGAAACCGTGGATGCAGCGAACCGTCTTGTCATTGCGCTTTCAGAAAAACTGGAAGCCCTTGTACGGTGTGGAAACATTGCAGCCGTTAGGTCATTATGATGAGACATCTCGCCATGTTTGGTTTACTCAGGAGCGATTGGCGAATGCAGCGGATACAGGAACGACGGCGAATATAGGCGTTGGCTATCGTCGAATTGCGGCGAATGATGAACACTATTACGGCGGCAATCTGTTTTATGATCATCGGTTCAGAGGCAATCACGGTCGCATGAGTGTTGGGCTAGAGTACGTGTCGGGGATCGGTGCGTTTCGCATGAACTGGTATCGCGGTGTGTCTGGCGAGCGTTCCCTTGATGGTGCGACACGCATGGAAAATGTGTCTAACGGATATACTGCGGAGTACGGGACTAGCTTCAAGAATGCCCGTTGGGCGCGCGTGTACATGGAAGCCTATCGTTGGCAGTTGCGGCGTAGTGAGGATAAGCATGGCTTGCGTATCGGTACGGAGTTGCAGCTCACGCCGAGGATTTCCGTGGACATGGGCTATAATAAGCCCGAGCATGAGCATGGCAGTCCGTACGGAAAAATCATGTTCCGTCTAGCCGGGGTTGATACGGCATGGTTTGGTGGTAACCATCGATCGGATGCAAAAGCATCGGTTCGTGCGAATATGCTAGAAAATGTGCGCCGCCAACATACGGTGCACGTTGATTGATAGATTGATATATATATATTTATTATTTTGATAAAAGTAGCATAAGAATCCATATTTATTTTTTAGATAAAAGCAACATAGGGAGCTGTTTTATCATATCAGATGATTGTCATCTGATATGAAAAGACAGTTCCTTTTTTTATACATTAATTCATAAAAATTTATTTTGTTTACAAAATAGAAAAAGAGTGGCACAATATTCATGAAAATATAATGAAGAATAAGTTACACGTGGAATTCATTAGGGATTGGAGAGGATAAAATGAGCAAGCGTAAACTTATATTATCGGTGTTGATTAATGGTGTGTTGTTATCGAGCCTATATGTGGCCGGAGCGGTGGATGTGGCACCGGGTAGCGGTAACGGTGTAGCCATCGGTACGGGTAGCAATGCACCAAAGGCGGAAAACGTAGCCATTGGTAAAGGGGCTACTATAGAGTATTCGGGTGGTGTCGGACAGCCGTCCACAGGTGATATTGTAATTGGTGGAAAGGCACATATTAATAATTATATTGATCAAGGTGGCGGCATTGCCATAGGTGCGAATTCATTCGTCGAAAATATGGTAGGCGGAATGGAAAGAGCGTTTGATTTTAATCAGGCTGGATACAAAAATCTTTTTGGTATACCTTTCGGGCTCCCAAAAAATCCTGAAAAGATGGTAACCGGAATGGCTATTGGTCAAAACACCTATGCTCGTTCTGGCAGTATTATGTTGGGGACCCATAATTATAAAGGAAAATTAGGTGATGTGGATGTAGATAGTTCTAATACCAAAAATAATAATGGACATTTATTTTCCACAACTATAGGAGCGAATAGTTATTCTAATGGTTTGTTTTCTTCTATTGTAGGGGCTTATTCGATTGCCTCTTCAGGTTATCCTACCACTACCGCTGATGCCACTAAGAATTTTGGTGCTACTATTACAGGGTCTTTAAATAGTATTGAATCGGCAAGTGCTAGCTCTCAATACTCTGGGGTTGCAAATAGTATCGTAGGCACTGCCAATCGAACCTTTAACTCCAATGGATCTCTCGTTTTTGGTGCTGGGAATGAAATAACGAATTCTGTAGCCGATATTTCAGCGCCAAGTTCGGGAGGTAATTCCGCTAAAGAACTAGCTGAGAAATTACGTTCTACTGTCAAAAATTCTAATGGTGGCGGTTCTACTATGGCATTTGGTAGCGGTAATAAGGCGGATTATACACTTCGCTCCGCACTTATGGGTGTCAATAATACATTGACTGGCTCTAAAGGCAATGAAAGTACGAATACCATGTTGACGGGCTTTCACAATACGGCGGATAAGGTGTTTAATACGACCGTAATAGGGTCTGAAAATACGGTGACTAATTCTAAGAATAGTCTTGTAATGGGGGATAATCGTGAGGTGAAAGATGCGAATCATGCAGTTCTCATTGGTTCCACAGACAGCAAGACTACGACATCTGTTAATAATGCGGTCGCTGTCGGACATAATACGAATGTAACCGTAGAGGGTGGCGTTGCATTGGGCAGTGAATCGAAGTCTACTGTAGTGGCTGGCGCCGTTGGGTATGATCCGAGTACAAAGGCACAGTCTACGAATACAGATTCTACGTGGAAGGCGACTAAATCGGCCATATCTGTCGGTGATGCGGATAACAATATTACGCGTCAGATTACATCCGTAGCAGCCGGCACAAAGGATACGGATGCGGTGAATGTGGCACAGCTCAAAAAGTTGCAAAATCAAGTGAATGCGAACGGTTCCACTACCGTCAGTGCAGGTAAGCATATTAATGTGACAACTACGACGAACGGAACTACTAAGGATTATAAGGTAAGCCTATCTGACGATATAACGAATCAGATTACAAATAACACAACAAATATTAACAATATACAAGGTGATGTGACCAATATTAAAAAGAATGTAACCAATATTCAAGGTGACATTACTAATATCAAGCAGGATGTAACCAATATGGGGAGGAATGTAGCTCGTCTCGATAAAAAGGTCAACAAATCTGTGGCTGGAGCGGCCGCACTTGCCGCTTTGCATCCATTGGATTTCGATCCTGATGCAAAATGGGACTTTGCTGCTGGTTATGGCCACTACCATGATGGCAACGCTGCTGCATTGGGGGCTTTCTACAGACCGAATGAGGACTTGCAATTTAGTGTAGGATCTACTGTCGGTAATGGTGAAACCGTTGTGAATGCGGGTATGTCTGTGAAAGTTGGTGCTCACAGTAATGTATCTCGTTCTCGTGTAGCCATCGGTAAGGAAGTTTTGGAACTTAAGAAAACTGTAGCGGTACAAAATGCGCAGATTCAAAAGTTGACGGCTCTTTTGAATGGATTGGCCGGAACGAATATGAAAGCAGACCGCAGCACATTATTCCCTGATGTGCCGAATAATCACTGGGCATATGAGGCGGTTAGCGATCTATCTCGACGTGGTCTTGTAGAAGGATATCCTGATGGTACATTCGGAGGAGACCGTATGTTGACCCGTTATGAATTTGCTCAAATTGTGTACCGAGCTATTCAAAACGGCGTTGCTGTCGATGATCGACTCGTATCTGAATTTGGTCCTGAAATGGCGTTATTCCGTGTGGATACAATCGCCAAGAATCATGAAGGACAACCAACTATTGAACGTGTAAGAGTCAATAAAAAATAGAATATATATATGATTTATATTGTGAAAGCCGAGGCTCTAGGGCCTCGGCTTTTTCGTGTATCTGTAGGTGATAAATTTTCTGTATATAAAATTATCTTATCTATGAAAGCATTAAACTGAAAAGTCTAAAAATATGAAATTGATTACGTAAGTACAATAATCGTTATATTCCGATATGTGGATTTATCGTAATATTTGATAGGAAAGATGAAGATTCTATTTCTTAAAATTAAAAAGTATTAAATATGAAATAAATAAACGACAAAAATGAAGAAAAGATGAAAAAGTCGTTTACAAGATAGAAATTTTTTGATATTGTATTGCCGTGGGTGAGTATATGATGAAGAATCATGAATAATTATAGTATTCGTATCGTAATTGAGAATACTAGTATTTGGTGTAAGAAGTGTAGATTATAATCAATCTTTATACTTCTTCTTTTTATTATCTTTGCAATATTATGCAACACAAGTGATGTGTTTTACTGAGGTTTCGGTAAGAAAGGATAATCATGAATCGAATTTATAATGTGATTTGGAGTAAAACAAAAAAATGCTACGTAGTAGTATCTGAAATCGTAAAAACAGGTGGCGGAAAGGTAAAATCCGTACAAACTGGTACAACTTGGGCACGCATGAGTGCAATCATGGCGGTAGCCGCATTATTGATGGGTGGTAATATTACTACGGTTAATGCAGCTACTTATGCTGCGATGACTATTGATGCTGTAAATGATGCTGGCTATGCTACCGGTAAGAAATCTTATAGTGAAGGTAGTTATTTATATAACTATCAAAATCCTGGGAACTTGACACCATTTGATAATAGTCATTTGTACAATGGTACAGATAGAGGTAACTATACAGAAAATAGCTTTGCCGGTATTGCTATCGGTACGCATACAAATATTGTAGAATCAGGTAATTCGAATTATCATTCCGGTTTAGCTATCGGTAACTATGCTCAGGCCACAGGTGGTATTTCCTTTGCTTTAGGTCATTATGCTCAGGCTTTATCACCATCTGCTATGGCTCTTGGTACAGCTACAAAGGCGAGCGGCTTTAACTCCTTGGCTATGATGCGTCAATCCGCTGCAGAAGGTGAGTTCTCTACAGCATTGGGTACTGCATCTTGGGCAAAGGGTAATGGTAGTTTTGCCATGGGTTACTCCGCTACAGCAAAAGCGGATCAATCCATCGCAATCGGTGCGGCAGAAACTATAAAATTACCTGGTCAACAACATGGTACTCCAAGTGCTAAATATAATGGCGATGGTAATACCGTAACAGAAGGGGCTCGTTCTCTTGCTTTCGGTACGAAAGCTCGTACTGCAGTTGGTGCAGATGATTCTATGGCATTCGGTTCTTCATCCAGTACTGGTGGCGCCAATGCGGTAGCTATGGGTTATAGTGCTAATGCTAGTGCAGAGAATGCCTTTGCCATCGGTAATACGGCACAATCATCCGCACAAAATGCCGTGGCAATGGGTAAAAGTGCAAATGCAAGTGGTGTAAGCAGCTTTGCTATGGGTAGTAGTTCTAATGCTGCTGGTGCTGATGCTATTGCTATGGGTAGTTCTTCTCAAGCAAAATTATCCAACTCCATCGCATTAGGCGGTAATGCAAAATCCTTGGGTGCTGATGCGCTTGCACTTGGCGGTGCGGCGAATGCCTCTAAAGATGGTGCCATTGCAATCGGTAAAGAAGCAAAAGCAAACAATACTAATACGACAGCTATCGGTCTTGGTGCAACTGTTACAGGTACTAACTCCATGGCTATCGGTACAAATGCCGTTGCAGAATCCAATAACTCCTTGGCATTGGGTACTGGTACGGAAGTAAGAGGTGCCTTGGTTAATGGTTTCTCTGCTTTCACTAACCAACAAAATAACAATGTTGCAAACGGTGTAGTTGCGGTAGGTAACGTAGGTTCTGAACGCCGTATCATCAACGTAGCAGGCGGTGAAAACGATACTGACGCAACAAATGTAAAACAATTAAAATTTGTAAACAGTAACTTGGCAAAATCCATCGCAGGTCCTACTTATACGGGCTATGAAGCGAATGGTTCTACATATAAAGCGCCTGATTTCAATATCAAGAACAGCACATACCATACGGTAAAAGAAGCTGTTGAAGCGGCGCAAACGAATTTCTTTAGTGCTAAAGGCACATCTGCCGATGCGAACTACGATAACACAGGTGCTACAGGCAATAACGCGACAGCAGCCGGTGTACGTACTTCTGCAGCAGGTAACTTTGCTACAGCTGTCGGGGCTGATGCGACTGCAGCTAATGCGAACAGCACAGCGATCGGTTATAAAGCTAAATCCAGCGTAGATGACGGCGTTGCATTGGGTGCGAATTCCGTTGCTTCCGTTGCAGCCGGTAAAGCAGGTTATAATGTTAAAACTGTAGACAGCCGTACAAACGGATATAGCGGATTGACAGGTGCTGCGTTGACATCCACTATGGGTGCGGTGTCCCTAGGTGACGGTGGTACAAAAACTCGTCAAATCACAAACGTGGCTGCAGGTACTGCGGATACTGATGCTGTTAACGTGGCACAATTGCGCAATGTTAACTTGAAAGTAGCCGGTAACAGCGGTAACAATGACGTTTTATTGGACAATCAAACATTGACTGTAAAAGGCGATGGTTCTTATGTTACGACATCTGTTAACAACCAAACAATTGATGTGACGTTGACTGATGCAACTAAGAACAAGATTGACAATGCGGCAAATAAAGACTTGTCCAACATTACGGACGGCGGTAAATCTGTTATTCGTAATGAAGCGCAAAAAGCAGTTAAAGTTGTTGCTGGTAAAAACACAACGATTACAGAAGGTACTGACGGTACATATAAAACATATAAAGTTGACGTAGATGCTCCTGACTATCAATTAGTTGAAAACAGCAGTGCTGCTGATAAAGCTTACACTGTATCTGGCAATAAAGTTGACTTGACTGTACAAGATGCTAAAAATCCTGCGAATAAGAAAACTGTAACTATCAAGGATATTGCATCCAAAACAGAACTTGATGATACAAAAACGGAGCTTATCAATAAAGGTTTGAAATTCGATGCTGATAATGGCGGCGAAAAAACAAATAAATTGGGCTCCAAAGTAACAGTAGCTGGAGATGGTACTAATATCAGCACTACGATTACACAGACCGGTGACGATACAACAATTAAGGTTGCATTAGGTAAAGACATCAATGTTAATACTGTGACAGCTACTAAGACTGTAAAAGCTGGCACTGCTACTATGGGCAACCAAGCTGTAACAGACAACAAGTCAGCGACTCAAAATGGTAATTTTGTATCTGGTTTGGATAATAAATCTTGGACTTTAACTGATCCTACTTTTGTATCCGGTCGTGCGGCAACAGAAGATCAACTTAAAATTGTCAGCGATGCTGTAAAAGCGGCTAATGCGGCTAATGCAAGTGCTACGGACTACCGTTTGATCGCTAATCCGAACAATGCGGCAGACGGCTCTTATAAAGTTGATAACAATAAAGTTGATTTGCAAGTGAAAGACGAAAAATCCGGTACGGTTAACACTGTAACAATCAAGGATGTTGCGTCTAAAACTGAACTTGATAAAGTAAAAGATCGTTCTGTGAAATATGATGGTAATACAGGTCATGACACAGTAACATTAGAAGGTGCTAACGGTACAAAGATTACCAACTTGAAAGATGGTAACGTAGCGGCTGGTTCTAAAGATGCTGTAAACGGCGGTCAATTACATCAAGTTAAGCAGGATCTTGGTGACCAAATCACAAATACTAAAAATGATTTAAACAATAAGATTGATACAACTAAACAAGATCTTATTGATAAGGGTCTTAAATTCGACGCTAATACAGGCGGCGAAAAAACAAATAAATTGGGCTCCAAAGTAGCAGTTAAAGGTGATAATTCCAACATCATTACGGAAATCTCTCAAGATGCTAACGGCGATAGCACAATTGATGTAAAACTTGGTAAAAATCTCAATGTAGAAACAATTACTGCTACTGGTGCAAATGGTAAAGACGGTAAAATCGGTATCAACGGTAAAGATGGTGTAACAACTAATATTTCTGTTACTCGTGACGGTCAACCTGGTGTAGATGGTGCTCCTGGCGCGACTACAACTCGTATTACATATCAAAAACCTGATGGCTCTAACGAAGAAGTGGCAACCTTGAACGACGGCCTTAAATTCAAAGGCGACATGGGTGCTACATCCAATGTTAAACTTAATAAACAAGTGGACATCACAGGTGGCGTAACAAGCGCTTCCGATCTTGCTACAGGTAATAATATCGGTGTTACTTCTGCGGCTGTCGGCGCTGATGGCAATGCAAAATTACAATTGCAATTGGCGAAAAACTTGACTGGTTTGCAATCTGTAACGGCATCCGACACTGTGAAAGCAGGCACTGCGACTGTAGGTAATCATACGGTAGCAGATAACAAAGGTGCTAACCAAACTGGTAACTTTGTAACAGGTTTAGATAATACATCTTGGAATATTGCAGATCCTGTATATGTACCTAATCGTGCGGCTACTGAAGAACAATTAAAAACAGTTAGTGATGCTTTGAAAGCGGCTAATGCAAGTTCTACGGATTATCGCTTAATCGCTAATCCAGATAATGCACAAGACGGTTCCTATAAGGTTACTAATAATCAAATTGATTTGAAGGTAAAAGATGAAAAATCCAAAGACGTTAAAACTGTAACGATTAAGGATGTTGCGTCCAAAACTGAACTTGATAAAGTAAAAGACCGCTCCGTAAAATACGACGGTGATACTGATAAAGATACAGTAACTTTGGAAGGTCCTAACGGTACAAAAATTACTAACTTGAAAGACGGTAACGTAGCGGCTGGTTCTAAAGATGCTGTAAACGGCGGTCAATTACATCAAGTTAAACAAGACCTTGGCGATCAAATTACGAATACCAAGAATGACTTGATTAACACAGGTCTCAAATTCGATGCCAATGTAGGCGGCGTAAAAACTAATAAATTAGGATCTATAGTGACTATTCAAGGTGAAGGCACTGCAGCTGATGCTGATTACAGTGGTGAAAACCTCAAAACTTTCATCAAACAAGATGCGGCGACAGGCAATACGACTATCGACGTGAAGATGAATAAAAATCTTAAAGCTGAATCTGTGAAGGTTGGCAAAAATGGTAAGGACGGCGTATCCATTACTGGTCCTGACACAGCGAATGGCACAGACGGCAAGGTAGCTGTTACTGATAAAAACGGTAAAGAAGCAGTTTCTATTTCCGGTAAGGACGGCGTAGGCCACATTGGCTTGACAGGCCCTGCTGGAACGAACGGCGTGAACGGTACTAATGGTATCGACTTATCCGTAAAACCTGGTTACAATGATCCTGCTACCGGTGTTAAAGGCGAAAAAGGTGTAGATGGTACAAACGGTCTTACTCGTATCGTATACACTGACGGCAACGGTGAGCACCAAGTTGCGACTATGGAAGACGGTTTACAATTCACTGGTAACAACACTGGTACCGTGAATAAACAAAAATTGAACTCCTTGGTGAAAGTACAAGGTGAAGGCGTAACTGAAGCTGAGTCTACTACATTCAAGAGCGCATCCGGCAACATCAACGTAAAAGCTGATGGCACTGACAAATTAGAACTTCAATTGGCGAAAGACCTTAAAAACCTTGATTCCGTAACGGCGGCTAAGACTGTGAAAGCAGGCGATGCTATTATGGGGGGTCAAACTGTTAACAACGCAGCTGGCGACAGCGAAACAGGCAATTATGTAACAGGCCTTGATAATAAAGATTGGGATGCAGACAAGATCGTATCCGGTCGTGCTGCAACAGAAGATCAATTGAAAAAAGCGTTGGATGCTCAAAGTGCTAACTCCACTGATTATCGTTTGATTAGAAATCAAGCGGCAGGCTCCAATGGAGACTACACTGTGGATGCGAACGGCGATGTAGCGTTGACTGTACAAGATAAGAATCATCCAAATCAAACAGAAACCGTTACTATCAAAGACGTTGCTTCTAAATCCAAACTTGATAAATTGAATGACCGTGCTGTTAAGTATGATTTGGACCCTACTGGTAATCCTGATAAATCCAAGGTAACTTACGAAGGTCCTGCATATAACAATAAACAAGGCGGTACTCACGTAACGAATGTGGCATATGCTACAGGCAACGATGGTAGCGAAGCGGTTAATGTAGACTACTTGAATGACAAAATCAAAGATAGTGCGGACGCATTAACTAATAAAGGTTTGAAATTCGATGCTAACGTAGGCGGCGAACAAACTAACAAGCTTGGCTCCAAAGTGACTATTAAAGGTGAAGGCACTGCAGCTGACGAAGATTACAGCGGCGAAAATCTTAAAACTTTCATCACACAAGACCAAACATCTGGTGATACAACTATCAACGTGAAGATGAATAAAAACCTTAAAGCTGAATCCGTGAAAGTTGGCAAAGACGGTAAGGACGGCGTGTCCATTACAGGTCCTGACACTGCGAACGGTACAGACGGCAAGGTAGCTGTGACTGGTAAGGATGGCAAAGAAGCTGTATCTATTTCTGGTAAAGACGGCGTAGGTCACATCGGTCTTAACGGTAAAGACGGCCGTAGCGCTGACATTTCTGTTGAAAAAGGTGATCCAGACCTCAACGGTAACGAAATCACCCGTATCAAATACACTGATGAAAATGGTAAGACACACCAAGTGGCAACCAAAGATGACGGTATGGCATACGGTGGTGACTCCGGCGACGTTATCAAGAGAAAACTTAACACTCAAGTAAATGTTAAGGGTGGCATAACCGATAAAACTAAACTTTCCAACGATGATAATATCGGCGTTGTATCCGACGGTACAGATACATTGATGCTTCGTTTGGCGAAAGACCTTAAAGGTTTAAATTCCGTTACTTTCAACAATGGTGAAAACGGTGTAAACGGTAAAACCGTTGTAAACGGCGAAGGCATGACTATTAAAGATGCAGCAGGTAATCCGTTGACAGCTGTTACAAAAGATGGCGTGAAGATTACTGATGGTCCATCCATGACGAAGGACGGCATCGATGCAGCCGGCAAGAAGGTTACAAACGTTCAAGACGGTACGGTTGCCAAAGATAGCAAAGACGCTGTAAACGGTGGTCAATTGCATGACGCTGTTGAAAGCCTTAAAACTAAAGGCTTTGGTCTTGAAGCGGAAGACGGTCAATCCGTGAAGAAACCTCTTGGTGAAACTGTTAAGGTTAAAGGTGATGACACTAATATCAAAACATCCGTAGACGGCGGTGCTGTTAAGGTAGAATTGAAAAAAGACATCACTGTAGATACTGTAACAGCTAACACTGTGACTACAGGCGACACTAAGATGGATACAAACGGCGTTACTATCAAGGACGGCGCTAATGAAGCGACTAAGTTGACTAAAGATGGCTTGCAAATCAATGATGGTGGCAACAAAGCTGTTACTATCAACAAAGACGGTTTGACTATCGAAAACGGTCCTAAGGTAACAAAAGACGGTATCGATGCGGCTGATAAGAAGATCACTAATGTGGCTGATGGCACTATTGGCGCTGGTAGCAAGGACGCTGTAAACGGCGGTCAATTGCATACAGCTATCGAAGACATCAAATCCACAGGCTTTGGCCTTAAAGCGGAAGACGGTCAATCCGTGAAGAAACCTCTTGGCGAAACAATCGACTTGAAAGGTGACGGCAATATCAAAACTTCCGTGGACAACGGCGCTATCAAAATGGCATTAAATGATAAGATCACTCTTGGTCAAGATCCAGCAAAACAAGTTAACATCGACGGTTCTGCAGGTACAATTACAGCTGGCAATGGCGGTAATCAAGTTAAGATTGACGGCAATGACGGTTCCGTAACGGCAAATACTGTGAAAGCTGGCGATGTAGTTGTAGGCAAGCAAACTTCTGACGGTAAAGAAGGCAACTTCGTAACAGGTTTGGATAACAAAACTTGGAATCCTGAAAACCCTGTAGCAGTTCCTGGTCGTGCCGCAACAGAAGACCAATTGAAAGCTGTTAATGACGACTTCAATAATAAAGCAAGAACAGGCCGTGTATTCCAAGGCGACCAACCTGGTGATAGCGGTAAAGTGGTTCGTGGATTGGGAGATACTATGAACCTTACTGGTGGTGCGGATGTGAACCGCTTGGCAGACAACAATATTGGTGTTGTGAAAAACGCTGCTGGTGATGGATATAACATCAAGTTGGCGAAAGACTTGAAAGGTCTTGAGTCCGTAACTACTACAGATGCTGCTGGTAATACAACTGTTATGAACGGTGGCGGCGTGACAATTACGCCTGCTCAAGGTAATGCTGTAAGCCTTACTAAAGACGGCCTCAATAACGGTGGTAATAGAATTACTAATGTAGGCCCTGGTGTAGATGGCACTGATGCGGTTAACGTAAATCAATTGAGCAGTGCTATGCGTAGTGTGGATGGTAAGATCGCTGATGTAGGTGCTACTAGTGCAGCTATTTCCGGCCTCAAACCTTTACAATATGATCCATTGGAACCAACTCAAGTATTGGCTGCTGTAGGCCACTACAAAGGCAGCACAGCTGCTGCTGTAGGCGTAGCACACTATACTAATGAATCTACAATGTTCCATATGGGCGTATCTCTCGGCGGTCATGACAACATGATTAATGCGGGTGTATCCTATAAATTTGGTACGTCCGATGCTAAGAAAGCTATTCCAGCTCGCTATAAAGCAGGCCCTATCAGCTCTGCATATGTATTGCAAGATGAAGTGACTGCGTTAAAAGCTGAAAATGAACGCATGAAACAACATGACTTAGAGTTAACTGCTAAATACGATCAAGTACAACGCGATAATGAAGAAATGAAAGCTCAAATCGCATTGTTGATGCAACAAGCAGGTCTTACAAAATAATCGAATCTGAATATTCGAGTTCTTAACCACTCATGTAAGGATTGTGAAAGCCGCCCTTTTCGGGGCGGCTCATCATAAGGAGGAAGTATGAAATTCAAAACATTTATGCCTGTATTGGCACTTGCTTGTGTATGCGCGGTAGGTCAAGCGGATGCGGCTCAAGATCGATTGATGATGCCGGAACAACCGACTGAACCATTGAATGTGCTTGAAACAGAAGTGGCCCTTTCCGTACCTAGCGAAGAAGTTCGCGACGTAGTGAATGCTTTCACACAATTCCAATTGGACCAAAAGGGTAAGCGCATCATGGACGATTCCCGCGTTATGACTGGTCAAGAGCGTTACCGCAACAATGTGTTGTACTACATGAACGTTCGTCGTAGTTGGTACATCGTAAGCCATCGTTATAAAAACGATAGCTATGGGCGTTTGGCATTAGATCGTTTGTACAACGATTACAAGCAGTTCTTTACGGACCATGCGACGGTGTCTGAAGACGCTAAATTGGACTACGCGCAACAAATCATCGATATCTTGGATCGCAATACAGCCAATGTACATGATGATGAATTGCGTTTCTACATGAACGAAATGGTGATCTTCAGCTTGAACGAAGCTATGAAAGACGGCAATAATCGCGTGAAACCTGTGGAAGAAAAAATGGGTCCTACGGTGGATGAACTTCCTACAGTAGACCTTCGCAAAGCGATTAATACACCTACAATTCAATAAAATTTAGACTATATCATATGACGAAAGCCGAGGCACAAACTGCCTCGGCTTTTGTCATACATAGACTAAATCTTTCGTATTTGAATATGTAAATTTAATTCCATAAATATATAGAAAAGATGAAGAGTTTTTATCTTATTTTTTAAATCTATTAAATAAACCATAAAAATGAATGAAACATGAAAAAGTTGTTTACAACATTGAAATTATTTGATATAGTAGGCGCTAGAGTGAGTATAGTATAGATAAATATATACTTAATAGTACTCAAACTGTAGTATTGAGTACTATTGTTTTATGTTAGAAGTGTAGATGATTTTTTATATCTATTACTTCTTCTTTTATTTTACTTTTTTATATGAGGATATAAACATAATGTGTAACCGGCAAGTCCGGTAGTTCGGTGAGAAAGGAATAACATGAATCGAATTTATAATGTAATTTGGAGTAAAGCTAAAAATTGCTACGTTGTAGTATCTGAGTTAGTTAAGAGCGGTGGCGGTAAAGCTAGTGTGAATTCTGAAAGAACGAGTATTACTTTCCGTACAGCTTTATGCGCGTTTGCTATTACGGGTTGTTTAGTATCGGGAATTGCAGAAGCAAATGTAGTACAAGGCCCTGGCGCTGCTGCTACTGGTAGCAATAGCGTGGCAGTTGGCGATAATGCGAAGTCTGCAGGTGCTAAGTCTGTGGCTGTAGGTAATGATGCGACTACATTAGCGACAAGTGAAAATGGTATTGCCATCGGTAATGGTGCAAAGGCTGAAGGGCAACAACGAGTGAAGGTTCCATATCCTGCGGGTACTATTGCTATCGGTCAAGGATCTGTGGCAAAGGAAAATGGCGATATTGTAATAGGTCGTCAAGCGAAGAGCACGATTTCCAAGTATCATCAACAACCTGGATCCGGTGCAGTTGTAATGGGTGCAGAAGCCGCTTCTTACGGTTCTCGTGGTGACGTAGTCATCGGTGCTGCAGCGGAAGCTAATATAATTAGAAAGAATGCTACTGTTGATGGTGACGGACAGCTGTTTTCACAATCTGTAGCTATCGGTAGCGTAGCGAAGGTATATGGCACACAATCTGTGGCTATCGGTGGTGATGTAAGATCTATTGGTCAGTCTTCTATCGCTATCGGCGGTGATGATATCGATCAGGCAAAGCCTGATTTATATAAGGCTATTCCTGATTTATCGGTGCCAGGTACGCAGAAAAACTTTAACCGTGAAGTGGCTACATTATATCCAAGTGGATTGGGTACAGCAGGTCTTAATGATAGTAAGAACTATGTAAATACTGCTTCTATCGGAAATGCAAGCCTTGCTATTGGTATGATGACACAGTCTTTAGGCACAGGCTCTAATGCTATCGGTGCTAACTCCTTGTCAAAAGGTGTGGCTAGCTCCGCTATTGGTGCTATGGCTCGTAGCTGGGGGAATAACTCTCTGGCTATCGGTAGCCAAGCCGGTGCATATGGTGAGAAATCCACATCTCTCGGCGATGCGAATACAGTGGGCTTTGATATGACGAATGCCACTCTATCTGGTTCAGCTGCAGGTGCTCTAGGTAGAGGCAATAAGGTGTATGGCAATAATGCATACGCTATCGGTAGTGAAAATACAGTAGGGACGGCTACTGTTACTGAAACTACAGAGTCTAATGGCGATAAAATTAAAAAGGTTACTGCTGGTACAGTTAAAGGTAATACAGCTGGTGCGTTCGGTTATAAGAATACCATTACAACAGATAATTCCTATGTAGTAGGTAGTAACTCCACTATTTCCGCAGATAATGGCATGGTTTTAGGTAACAGTGCTACTGTAACAGGGGCTAACGGTTTAGCTCTTGGTAATAATACAAAAGTAGCCAATGACAATGCCGTAGCTATCGGTAATGGCTCTGAAACAGCAGCGGCTGTGGCTACTCCTTCTGCCATAATCAATGGGGTAACGCATAACTTTGCAGGCACAAACCCTGCTTCCACAGTAAGCGTAGGCAAAGCAGGTATGGAACGGACTGTTACTAATGTAGCGGCCGGTCGTATTTCTGCTACATCCACTGATGCTATCAATGGTAGCCAATTGTTTGCAGTTAAAACGGAAGTAGAAAAAGGCGTATCCTATGCCGGCGATGTAAAAGCTGCAGCAGCTGCAGATAATAAATTCACGCGTAAATTAGGCGAACAAACTAATGTTGTAGGCGGCGTGACTGATGTAACTAAATTGACAGATAACAATATCGGTGTCGTTTCCAATGGCATTGATACGCTAAATATTAAATTGGCTAAAACATTGACTGGTTTGGACAGCGTTACAGCTGGCGGCACTACTATCAATAACGGCGGTTTGACCGTAGATGGTAAAAACTATGTATCTCCAAACGGTATCAATGCGAACAACCAAAAGATTACCAATGTAGCTGATGGTACTAACTCTAATGATGCGGTTAACTATGGTCAATTACAAAATGTGATTAACTCTATCGATAAAGCGCCTACTGTGAAAGCAAAAGATGCAAATGTAACTGTAACAGAAGGTACAAATGCAGCAGGTGGTAAGGAATATATTGTTGGATTAGGCAATACAATCAATGTTGGTACTGCACATCCTGTAACTGTAGATGGTAATGCAGGCCATGTAACAGGCCTTCAAAATACAGATTGGAGTGTAGACAATCCTGTGGCTGTTCCTGGTCGCGCGGCTACAGAAGATCAGTTGAAAAAGGTTAACGATACAGTTAATGCTAATAAGGATCAAATCGACAAAAATAAACAAGCTATCGCTGATAACAAACAAAATATCACAACAAATGCCGGTAATATTGCTAATAATACGCAAAATATTGCAAAGAACGCTGGCGATATTGTTACTATCAATAAAACTATTGAAAAAGGTTTGAACTTTGACGGTGACTCCGGTGCAACAATCAATAAGAAATTGGGTGATACTGTTGCCGTTAAAGGCGGTGCTACAGGCACATTGTCTGATAACAATATCGGTGTTGTATCCGATGGTACGGGCACATTGAATGTGAAATTGGCTAAAACATTGACAGGTTTGGACAGTGTTACAGCTGGTGATACTACCATCAATAACGGCGGTTTGACCGTAGGTGGTAAGAATTATGTATCTCCAAACGGTATCAATGCAAATGACCAAAAGGTAACGAATGTTGCTAATGGCGACGTGGCTCCGAACTCCAAAGATGCAGTTAACGGTGGTCAATTACACGCTGCTAAAAACGAATTGAATACTAAAATTGATAATACTAAGACTGATTTAATCAATAAAGGCCTTCGTTTTAATGCTGATAATGACGACGAAAAAACGAATAAAATAGGCTCCAAGGTAACCGTAAACGGAGATGATAACATCACCACAGAAATTACTCAAACTGGTGATGACACTAAGATTGCACTTAAATTAAAGAAAGATCTTACTGTTACATCTGTTATTGCTACAGACACTGTGAAAGCAGGCGACGTAACAATGGGTAAACAAGCTGATGGTGCGAACCCTGGTAATACAGGCAACTATATTACAGGCCTTGATAATAAGAATTGGGATCCAGGTAATGTTGTATCTGGTCGTGCCGCAACAGAAGACCAATTGAAACAAGCTTTGGCAAATCAAACTGCAACAGGCCTTAAATTTGATGCTAATGTAGGCGGTGTACAAACTAGTAAATTAGGTTCTACCGTAATCGTACAAGGCGAAGGTAAAGCTGCTGATGCCGATTATAGCGGTGAAAATATCAAGACTTTCATCAAACAAGATGCGGCAACAGGTAACACAACCATTGACGTGAAGATGAGCAAAAATCTTAAAGCTGAATCTGTAAAAGTTGGCAAAGGTGATAATAAGGATGGTGTATCTATCACAGGTCCAGATGGTGCGAACGGTACAGACGGCAAAGTAGGTATCACAGGTAAAGACGGTAAAGATGCTGTATCCATGTCTGGTAAAGACGGCATTGGTCACATTGGCCTTAATGGTAAGGATGGTCGTAGTGCTGATATCACTGCTGAAAAAGGCGACCCTGATATTGAAGGTAACGCAATCACTCGTATTAAGTACCAAGACGAAAATGGTAAGACCCACCAAGTGGCAACCAAAGATGACGGTATGAAATACGGTGGCGATAGCGGTGCTGTAATCAATAAAAAGCTTAACGAACAAGTAAACGTAATCGGCGGTATTACTGATGCTGGCAAGTTGACTACTGAAGATAATTTAGGTGTAGTATCCGATGGTAGCAATAACCTCAAGGTTCGTATGGCAAAAGACTTGAAAGGCCTTGAAACAGTAACAACTAAAGATGCTGCGGGTAACACTACTGTTGTAAATGGTGGGGGTATGAAGATTACACCTGCTAGCGGTAACCCTGTGAGCCTAACTAAAGATGGTTTGGATAATGGTGGCAATAAGATTACGAATGTAGCTGCTGGTACAGCTCCGACTGATGCAGTTAATAAATCTCAATTAGATCAAGCTACAGCAGCTGCGACTACGACGGTAACAGCAGGCGATAACATTAAGGTTACACCAAGCGACAATGCTAATGGTTCCAAAAACTATGAAGTAAGTCTTAAAGACCAAGTGACATTGGGTTCTAATCCTAAGAAACAAATCGCCATCGATGGCACTGCAGGCACAATCAAAGCCGGTGACAAGGTTGAAATCGACGGCGATAAAGGGACTATTAAAGTTGGTAAAGATGGTCAAGATGGCGTATCCATCACAGGTCCTGATGCAGCGAACGGCACAGATGGCAAGGTAGGTATTGCTGGTAAAGACGGTAAAGATGCTGTATCCATGTCCGGTAAAGACGGCATTGGTCACATCGGTCTTAATGGTAAGGACGGCCGTAGTGCGGATATTTCTGTTGAAAAAGGTGACCCTGATCTTGATGGCAACGAAATCACTCGTATTAAATACCAAGACGAAAACGGTAAAACCCACCAAGTGGCAACTAAAGATGATGGTATGAAATACGGTGGCGATAGCGGCGCTGTGATTAACAAAAAGCTTAACGAACAAGTAAACGTAATCGGTGGTATTACTGATGCTAGCAAGTTAACTACAGAAGACAATGTAGGTGTCGTATCCGATGGTACTGGCAACCTTAAGGTTCGTATGGCAAAAGACTTGAAAGGCCTTGAAACGGTAACCACTAAGGATGCTGCAGGTAATACTACAGTTATGAACGGTGGCGGTGTAACGATTACACCTGCTAGTGGTAATGCAGTTAGTCTTACTAAAGATGGCCTCAACAACGGCGGTAATACAATTACCAATGTTGCGGCTGGTGTGAACGGTACTGATGCGGTTAACGTAAATCAATTAAAAGGCGCAACAGATAAGATGGCGAATGCAATCAATGCTGTAGCGGGTGAAACACAACGTGTAGGTGCTCATGCGGCGGCTATGTCTGCGTTGAAACCGATTCAATACGATCCATTGGAGCCTACTCAAGTAATGGCCGGTATCGGTAATTACAGAGGTGAAACGGCGGCGGCGTTAGGCGTTGCACATTACACAGCAGAAGACACTATGTTCCATGTAGGCGTATCTGTTGGTAGCCACCATAACATGGTGAATGCCGGTGTAACTCACAAATTCGGTAACTCCGATGCGAAGAAAGCGATTCCAGAACGTTATAAAGGTGGCCCTATCAGCTCCGTTTATGTGTTGCAAGATGAGGTAACAGCGTTGAAAGCTGAAAATGCACGCATGCAAGAAAGCCTCAATGAATTGTCTTCTGTGAAGGAAGATAATGAACAAATGAAAGCTCAAATTGCATTGTTGATGCAACAAGCAGGGCTTACAAAGTAAATTTGACTTGATTAAATGGGTTATTTAGTATACTCTAGTCATGTAAGAATCATGTAAGGAATATGAAAGCCGCCCTTTGGGGGGCGGCTCATCATTAGGAGGATTTATGAAATTCAAAACATTTATGCCTGTATTGGCACTTGCTTGTGTGTGTGCAGTAGGTCAAGCGGATGCGGCTCAAGATCGATTGATGATGCCAGAACAACCGGCTGAACCATTGAATGTGATTGAAGCGGAAGTTGCAGTTCCTGTACCTAGCGAAGAAGTTCGCGACGTAGTGGATGCTTTCACACAATTCCAATTGGACCAAAAGGGCAAGCGTATCATGGACGATTCCCGCGTTATGACCGGTCAAGAGCGTTACCGCAACAATGTGTTGTACTACATGAACGTTCGTCGCAGCTGGTACATCGTGAGCCATCGTTACAAGAACGACAGCTATGGGCGCTTGGCATTAGACCGCTTGTACAACGATTACAAGCAGTTCTTTACGGACCATGCGACTGTATCTGAAGACGCTAAATTGGACTACGCGCAACAAATCATCGATATCTTGGATCGCAATACAGCCAATGTACATGATGATGAATTGCGTTTCTACATGAACGAAATGGTGATCTTCAGCTTGAATGAAGCTATGAAAGACGGCAATAATCGCGTGAAACCTGTGGATGAAAAAGCGGCTCCTGCAATGGACGAACTTCACACAGTGGACCTTCGCAAGGCGATTAATGCGCCCACAATTCAATAATTTTAGATGATTCAATTATAAGAATTAAGTGTTGTTGTGTTGTATTGTATTTCTTATAATTGTATGACCGATAAAAAATATCGGGGTGTTGTTTGTATTAACAATACCCCGATATTTTTATGCATATAATTTTGCAATCAATGTGATTCGCTGACCTTGAATCACCTTATATGTAATTTTTTTTACGATGGCCGTAAAATTGTGATGCAGAAATTGTAACTGATCGTTAGGTTGAACGTCCGCATCATATGTGAATACGCCTTCTTCCCCATTAAAGCGACCTTTGATTGTGAAAGTTTGATTATCTCGTGTAACTACGATATCTTCTTCTGTAACCGTATTTGGTTTATCTATATTTTGTTGTAAGATATTGAGTTCTGACATAGATTTCTTCCTCCTTTCTGCTTTCAGTATAACAATAAAAATTAAAAAACACATGGAGTAATCGTATAAATTGTTTTTATACACATATGCTCTATTTCTATAAAGCCTATAAAGCCCGCCAATACGCCTTTAGAGTGCCTTAGAATAAAAAAGGAATGACGGCGATTTGAATTTCACCTGTCATTCCTTTTACTATATAATAAAATGCTACCTTTATTGATTGTGCAATAGTTAATTGGCTTAAGTAGGTATGTAGTAATTGTGTACGTACATTGAGTCAAAATGGCAGAAACACTGTACGATATCTGTTTATGAAAAGATATCATTCTATTATATGGTCTATCATAAATCAGAATGATGAAGAGAAAATAAATTGGTTATATATGATGTGATATTGGTACATAATTATGGAGCATATTAGTATTATTTATGAAAGTTGGTGAATAATAGTAAAAAAATACAGCATTTATGCAGAATATTCAGTATATTTAATTTTATCGAAATTATTAATATCTTAAATACAAAAGTTTTATGAAAATAAAATGAAAAAAAGTTTACTTTTCCCGTAATTTGTGGTATTTTAGATATACACATTCAAGAATGTCGATGAACTCTCAATACATCATCGATCTATCATTGTTATTTCATTAAATATGTAGATAGTTAGTTAGTAAGTTTTATAAGTTTTATAGGAGAAAGATTAATGAATCGAGTATTTAAAGTGATTTGGAATCGCACAAAGGGCTGCTATGTTGTGGTGGCAGAAACAGCAAAGAACATGACGAAACGTTCCTCTTTGTCGGTTGTATTTTCTAAAATGGTAGGTGCTACAGCAGTTGCCGTTATGCTGACAGGCGTTATGATGCCTACCGATGCCTTAGGGGCACCTATTACAAGAGGTAACGGTGCACAAGCTGAAAATGACGGTGGTATTGCTATCGGTGATAATACGGCATCTAAGGGTGACTATAGTATTTCAATCGGTACTAATGCATCTGTAGGTAGAGGTGATACTGATGAAGGTAAAACACAGAGCGGTATTGCTATCGGACAAGGTGCAACTGTAACTGTTGATGTTGCCAAAGGGGCAGATGTTCCAGCAGATCAAAGAACAGGTGGTATCGCCATCGGTCAAGGTGCAACGACCAAGGTTGTTAATGCAATTGCTGTTGGTTCCGGTACTAGTGCTGATGGTGCACAAGCTGTAACTATCGGTCATAACTCTCGTTCGATTACCAATAACAGTGTAGCATTAGGTAATGAAACACGCGTGGCATCTCTTAATGGTTTTGCTCTTGGTAATAATGCGCGTGCCGGCTATGATGAAACCAATAAATTGATAGGTCTTCCTAATGACCAAGCCTTCGGTTCCAATGCACGTGCTTATGGTGGTTCTTCCATGGCGTTCGGTAATGATGCGAAATCCAGTGGTGGTGGTGCGGTTTCTATAGGTAACGGTTCTCAATCTAGAGGTGATTGGGCGGTAGCTATCGGTAATGGCTCTAAAGCTTTGAAACAGGGCTCTTCTGCATTGGGGACGAATGCTACAACTAATAGCTCTCACTCTACTGCACTCGGTTGGGGTAGTACTACAAATGGCTACGCTGATATCGCGGCTGGTGATGGTTCTGTTGCATCTGGTGGTAATTCCCTAGCAATAGGTGTGCAATCTTCTACATCTACTGGTGCGGTAGGTGCTGTAGCATTAGGTTTAAGCAGTAAAGCTGAGCAAACAAACTCTATGGCATTAGGTGTATCTGCTAATGCTGCACATGAACGTTCCGTTGCACTAGGTGCTAACTCCAAGACTGATGCTACAGTAAGCACACCAAATCAATTGGTAAATGGTTTATGGTATAAAAACTATGCCGGCGGTTCTGCTGATTCCACAATCAGTGTAGGTAGTGATACGGTAAAACGTACCATTACAAATGTAGCTGCCGGTCGTGTGAATGCACAATCTACAGATGCAATCAACGGTAGCCAATTATATGGTGTTGCTAATACTTTAGGTAATTTGGCAAGTACTACAAAAGGCATTTTAGGTGGCAATGCAGCGCTTGACCCTGATACGGGTAACTTGTCGATGAGCAATATCGGTAACACAGGTAAAGGCACGATTCACGATGCTATTAAATTCAATAAAGACACAATAGATAAAGGCCTTAACTTTGATGCTAATACAGGTGGCACGAAAAATAATCTATTAGGTTCTAAAGTTACCATCAAAGGTGACGGCAACAATATTAATGCCGCAATTACACAAGCTAATGGTGATACAACTATTAATATGACTTTGGGTAACACCGTTACAATAGGTGCAGCGAACCCTGTAACGATTAATGGTACTACAGGCCATGTAACAGGCCTTCAAAATAAAGACTGGAATGTAGATAATCCTGTAGCTGTATCCGGCCGTGCTGCGACAGAAGATCAGTTGAAAAAGGTAAACGATAAAGTTAATACCAATAAAGCTGCCATCGATAAAAATGCTGGAGATATCAATACTAACAAGCAAAATATCACAAAAAATGCTGGCGACATTGCGAATAACAAAACTGATATCGCTAAAAATAAGCAAGATATTTCCACTATTAACACAAAGATTAATAAAGGCTTGAACTTTGCTGGCGACACAGGCACTGTAAGTAATCGACAATTAGGTGATACTGTAACTGTTAAAGGCGGTGCTACAGGCACATTGTCTGACGGTAATATCGGTGTTGTATCCGATGGTAATGGCACATTGAATGTGAAATTAGCTAAAACATTGACAGGCTTAGATAGCGTTACAGCTGGTAATACTAAGATTGATAATGGTGGCTTGACCGTAGGTGGTAAGAACTATGTATCTACAACAGGTCTCAATGCGAATAATCAAAAGATTACTAATGTTGCAGATGGTAGTAGCACTAATGATGCAGTTAACTATGGACAATTACAAGCTGCTATCGGCGGTACAGCCAAAGCATCCACTGTAAAAGCAAAGGATGTGAATGTAACTGTAACAGAAAGTACAAACGCAGCAGGCGGTAAGGAATATACTGTTGGTTTAGGTAATAAAATTACTGTAGGTACAGCACATCCTGTAACTGTAGACGGTGATGCTGGTCATGTAACAGGCCTTACAAATACAGATTGGAATGTAGATAATCCTGTGGCTGTATCCGGTCGCGGTGCTACTGAAGATCAGTTAAAAGCGGTAAACGAAAAAGTTAATACTAATAAGACTCAAATCGACAAGAATAAACAAGATATCGCTGATAATAAGCAAAATATCACAAATAATGCTGGCAATATTGCTCAAAACAAGCAAGACATCTCCAATATTAATACAAAAATTAATAAAGGATTGAACTTTGCTGGCGATACTGGTAATGTAAGCAACAGACAATTAGGCGACACTGTAACTGTTAAAGGCGGTGCTACAGGCACACTGTCCGATGGTAATATCGGTGTTGTATCTGACGGCAATGGCACATTAAATGTGAAATTAGCTAAAACATTGACAGGTTTGGACAGCGTGACAGCAGGTAATACTAAGATTGATAGCAACGGTTTGACTGTAGGCGGTAAAACATATGTATCTCCAACAGGTCTCAATGCGAATAATCAAAAGATTACCAATGTTGCTGATGGAACTGTAGGCGCAGGCAGTAAGGACGCTGTAAACGGCGGTCAATTGCACGATGCCAAAAACGAATTAACTACTAATATCAATAATGCCAAAACTGAACTTATCAACAAAGGTCTTCGTTTTAACGCTGATAATAACGATGAAAAAACAAACAAACTTGGTTCTAAAGTAACAGTCAATGGTGATGACAATATCACTACTGAAATTACGCAAACTGGTGATGATACTACAATCGGCGTTAAATTGAAAAAAGATCTTAATGTTACTACTGTTACTGCTACAGATACTGTAAAAGCAGGCGGCGTAACAATGGGTAAACACGCTGATACTAAAAATTATGTGACAGGCCTTGAAAATAAGGACTGGGATGTTAATAAGTCTAACCCTGTAAGCGGTCGTGCTGCTACAGAAGATCAATTGAAGAAAATCAGCGATGTAATTAAAAGCCAAGGTGCTGCGTCTACGGACTATCGTTTAGTTGCAAATCCGGCAGTTGCAGACGGCGCCTATACAGTTGACTCTAACGGTGATGTTGACTTAACTGTTGAGGATAAAAACCATGCAGGTAGTAAAGAAACAGTTAAGATTAAGGATGTCGCATCTAAATCTAGCCTTGATAAATTAAACGATCGCGCTGTTAAGTATAATTTGGACAATAATGGTGACGTTGATAAGACAAAAGTAACTTATGAAGGTCCTACTTATGCTAATAAAACTGGTGGTACTCATGTAACAAATGTGGCGTATGCGACAGGTAACGATGGTAGCGAAGCGGTTAATGTGGATTACTTGAAAGATAAAATCAAAGATAGCGAAGATGCATTAACTAATAAAGGCTTGAAATTTGATGCTAACAATGGCGGCGTAAAAACAAATAAATTGGGCTCCAAAGTAACCGTTAAAGGGGATAACTCTAATATCATTACGGAAATCTCTCAAGACGGTAACGGTGACAGTACAATTGATGTGAAACTTGGTAAAAACCTCAATGTAGAAACGATTACTGCTACTGGTGCAAACGGTAAAGACGGTAAAATCGGTATTAATGGTAAAGACGGTGTAACAACTAACATTTCTGTTACTCGTGACGGTCAACCTGGTGTAGACGGTGCTCCTGGTACGACTACAACTCGTATTAGATACCAAAAACCTGATGGTACGAACGAAGAAGTGGCTACTTTGAACGACGGCCTTAAATTTAAAGGCGACATGGGTGCTATATCTAATGTTAAGCTTAACAAGCTAGTAAATATAACAGGTGGTGTGACAAATGCATCTGATTTGGCAACCGGAAATAATATCGGTGTTACATCTGCGACGGTTGATGCTGACGGTAATGCAAAATTACAATTGCAATTGGCTAAAAATTTAACAGGCTTGCAATCTGTAACGGCATCCGACACTGTGAAAGCTGGCACTGTAACCATGGGTAAACAAGAAGATGGTGCGAACCCTGGCAATACTGGCAACTATGTATCTGGCTTAGATAATAAAGATTGGGATATTCAAAATCCTAATATGGTATCCGGTCGCGCCGCAACAGAAGATCAGTTGAAAACAGTTAGCGACGAAGTTAAGAAACAAGGCGCTAATGCTACGGACTTCCGTTTGGCGAAAAATGCGGCTGAAGCTGACGGTGCTTACAAGGTGGATGATAATGGCAACATTGATTTGACTGTAGAGGATAAAAATCATCCGGATAAAAAGGAAACCGTAAAATTGAAAGACATTGCCTCCAAATCCAAATTGGACGATGTTATCAATAAAGGCTTGCAGTTTGATGCTAATAGTGGCGGTGTACAGACTAATAAACTTGGTTCCAAGATCACTATTAAGGGTGAAGGTACTGATGCTGATAATAACTACAGCGGTGAAAACCTTAAAACTTTCATCAAACAGGATCAAAATGGCAATACAATTGTCGATGTGAAGATGAATAAGAACCTTAAAGCTGAAACTGTGAAGGTCGGTAAAGGTGATAAAGATGGTGTAACTATCACTGGCCCTGAAGGCCCGAACGGCTTAGACGGTAAGGTAGGTGTTACTGGTAAAGACGGGAAACCTGCTGTATCTATGTTCGGTAAAGATGGCGTAGGCCATATCGGCTTGACAGGCCCTGCAGGTACAAATGGGGTGAACGGTACAAACGGTATCGACATGTCCGTGAAGAATGGCTACGATGATGATACTAAAGGCGTTAAAGGTGCAAAAGGCGTAGACGGTGTTGATGGTATCACTCGTATTGTTTACCAGGACAAAAACGGCGAACATCAAGTGGCAACCATGGATGATGGTATGCTCTACGGCGGCGATACAGGCAAGGTGATTGAAAAGAAACTTAACAACCAAGTGAATGTTAAGGGCGGTATCTCTGATGAAAGCAAATTAGCGACTGAAGACAACATTGGTGTTGTTTCCGACGGTTCCGATACATTGAAATTGCGCTTGGCGAAAGAATTGAAAGGCTTGACGTCTGCAACTTTCACAAATGGCGGCAATAATACTGTTATTAATGGCGATGGTATGACTATTACACCTGATAACGGTAACAAAGTGAGCCTCACAAAAGACGGTCTAAATAACGGCGGCAACAAGATTACAAACGTAGCCGACGGTACGGACCCTAATGATGCGGTTAATAAATCTCAATTGGATAAAGCTGCAGCAGCGGCATCCACGACTGTATCAGGTAGTGATAATATTACTGTTACACCTAGCACTAATGCGAATGGTTCCAAAAACTATGAAGTAAGTCTTAAAGACAAAGTGACATTGGGTACTGATACTACGAAACAAATCGCAATCGATGGCACTACAGGCACTATCAAAGCTGGTGATAAAGTTACAATCGATGGCAATAAAGGTACTATTAAAGCCGGTAATGTAACAATTGACGGTGAAAACGGTACCATTAAGGCTGGCGACAAGGTAACTATCGACGGTAAAGATGGTAAGATTGCGGCAGGCAAGGTATCTATTGATGGTAAAGACGGCTACGTGACAGGTTTGGAAAATAAAGATTGGGATCCTAACAACATCACAAGCGGTCGTGCTGCTACAGAAGACCAATTGCAAAAATCTCACAAAGCCTTGGATAATAAGATTACTAACCTAGGTGATGAAATCACGAAAAAAGGTATGAATTTTGCTGGTAATACAGGCGAATTCCACCGTGATCTAGGCCAAAAGGTTACCATCAAAGGTGAAGGTACAGAATCTGATGATAAATACTCCGGCGAAAATATTAAAACCGTAGCCGACCAAAATGGTAATATCAATATCAAGATGGCGAAAGACCTTAAGACTGACAGCTTGACTACCGATAAGGTAAAAGTTGGTAAAAACGGTAAGGACGGCGTATCCATTACTGGTCCTAATGGTGCTGACGGTACAGACGGCAAAGTAGGTATCACAGGCAAAGACGGTAAAGATGCTGTATCCATGTCCGGCAAAGACGGCGTTGGTCATATTGGTTTAACTGGTAAAGACGGCCGTAATGCGGATATTACCGTAGATAAAGGTGATCCAGACTTAGACGGTAACAACATCACTCGTATTAAGTACCAAGACGAAAACGGTAAGACCCACCAAGTGGCAACTAAAGACGATGGTATGAAATACGGTGGCGATAGCGGTTCCGTAATCAAGAAAAAGCTTAACGAACAAGTTAATGTAGTGGGTGGCATTACCGATGCTAGCAAGTTGACTACAGAGGACAATTTAGGTGTCGTATCCGATGGTACTGGCAACCTTAAGGTTCGTATGGCGAAAGACTTGAAAGGTCTTGAAACAGTAACCACTAAGGATGCTGCAGGTAATACGACAGTTATGAATGGTGGCGGTGTAACAATTACACCTGCTAGCGGTAATGCTGTAAGCCTCACTAAAGACGGCCTCAACAACGGAGGTAATACAATTACCAATGTAGGTCCTGGTGTAAACGGCACTGATGCAGTTAACGTAAATCAATTGAAAGGTGCTACAGACGGTTTAGCTAATGCTATTAACTCCGTAGCAGGCGAAACACAACGTGTAGGCGCACATGCAGCGGCTATGTCTGCATTGAAACCTATTCAATATGATCCATTGGAACCAACTCAAGTAATGGCTGGTATCGGTAATTACAGAGGTGAAACTGCGGCAGCTCTTGGCGTTGCACATTACACAGCAGAAGATACAATGTTCCATGTAGGCGTATCTGTTGGTAGCCACCATAACATGGTAAATGCTGGTGTAACTCGTAAATTCGGTACTTCCGATGCGAAGAAAGCAGTTCCTGAACGTTACAAAGGTGGCCCTATCAGCTCCATGTACGTAATGCAAGATGAAATGACTGCTTTGAAAGCTAAGTACGAAAAAGTACAACGCGACAATGAAGAAATGAGAGCACAAATTGCATTATTGATGCAACAAGCGGGCTTGAAATAATATGAAATAACATATTGATATGGCAGTGCTTATAAAAGGCGCCAAAAGCGAAATGCTTTTGGCGCCTTTTTGCATGCAAAAAATAGATTTAATGGCTATTTGAGCATATATATCATGGTATTTTGTAATGTAATTAAAATAGGTGAGTGATATAGGTGAATAATAATTGGATCATAATAGTTTACTAAGGTGAAATACATTTTTTTCATGAAGTTAATTTTATGCGAAAAAATTAGTACATTTAGCATATTCATAAGGTATATGACGGCCTTTTTGTATATTCATAAATATTTATGATTTAGAAGTGAGTGTAGAGTGAAAAATTTTTTACTTTTAGTATAGAATATGATATGTTTAATATGATATGCATCGATAAATAGCCATATATTAACTGTATTTTTACTTTTTAAAATAGTTATAAAATATTTTATTATATTCGTATAATTTGATAGTTTTATGCAAGGAGTAAGATGAGATGAACCGAATTTTTAAAGTAATCTGGAGTCGTACAAAAGGATGTTATGTCGTTGTGGCTGAAACAGCGAAGAATATGTCGAAACGCTCGACAATGACATCTGTGTTTGCCAAGATGCTCGGAATTTCTATCTGTACTGTTATGTTAGCAGGAGGGATTATACCAACTGAAGCGCAGGCATCTACATTAAAATGGGGTGATAATGCTCAGGCTAAAAATGGTACTGTAGCGATAGGTGACAATAGTACAGCAATGGCAGATAATAGTGTGGCCTTGGGTACAGGTGCTACTGTTACAAAAACTAATAGGGCTAATGTTGGTAATGTGCAAGGTGTTGCAATCGGAAGAAATGCAACAGTTGAAGTAAATAATGGTGTTGCTATCGGTAATTTGACAAAAGTAGCTTCTTTAAATGGCTTTGCCCTTGGTAATACATCCTGGGCTGGATATGATGAGGCCGGTAACTATGTGGGTGCCGATAATGATCAGGCATTTGGTACCAATGCCAGAGCTTGGGGTGGATCATCCATGGCATTTGGTAATAATGCGAAGGCATCTAAAGGCGGTGCCGTTGCTATGGGTAACGGCTCTCAATCCAGAGGCGAGTGGGGCGTAGCCATCGGTAACGGTGCAAGAGCATTGGCAGCGGGTGCTCGCGCAATCGGTGCGAACTCTACAGCTGACGCTACTAATGCTGCTGCTATGGGTTGGGATAGCGTGGCTAGCGGTGAGGCTTCTATTGCTATCGGTGAGACGGCAAAAGCGACGAAAAATAATTCTATTGCTATGAGTAAAGCTGCAATCGCAGCTTCAGATGATTCCATTGCCATCGGTAAAAATGCATTAGTTGATGTGAATCAACAACGATCAATTGCATTAGGTGCCAACTCCAAGACGGCTAATGTGGTAAGTACGCCAAATCAGCATGTAAATGGTTTATGGTATAAGAATTTAGCTGGCGGCAGTGCTGACTCCACGCTTAGTGTGGGTAGTGATACGGTAAAACGTACGATTACCAATGTGGCGGCGGGACGCATGAATGCTTCGTCTACAGATGCTATTAACGGTAGTCAGTTATATGCCGTAGCAAATAGCCTGGGCAATTTAGCCACTACTACTAAAAATATCCTTGGCGGTAATGCGGCGCTCGATCCTGATACCGGTAAATTAACGATGAGCGATATCGGTTTTACAGGTAAAAGCACGATCCACGATGCTATTAGATATAATAAAGACAATATTGATAAGGGATTGTTCTTTTATGGTGATAACTTTGTTCAGAACCAAGTAAAATTAGGTGACACAGTAAGAATAAAAGGTGGCGCTAGCGGTGCTCTGGCTGACAACAATATTGGGGTTCAAGCAGACGGAAATGGCACACTAAATGTGAAATTGGCTAAAAAATTAACTGGTTTGGATAGCGTAACAGCAGGAACTGCTACGATTGATAATAAAGGGGTGTCTGTAGGCAATAAACTCTATGTGTCAACCGGTGGCCTTAATGCCAATAATCAACAGCTTAGAGGTGTTGCAGACGGTACAGGTAGTCAGGACGCAGTTAACTACGGTCAGTTGCAACGAGCAATTAACGGTACAGCTAAAGAAGCCATTGTAAAAGCAAATGATGATGGTAATATTACGATAAGGGAAAACTCAACGGCGAAAGGTGGTAAAGAATATACTGTCGGCTTAAACTATAAGATTACTGTAGGGAAAGGGGCGGCCTCGCATCCTGTAACCATAGATAGTGGTACAGGAACGGTCACAGGTCTTACCAATACATCATGGAATGTAAATAATCCAGCACCTGTTACAGGGCGTGCTGCTACGGAAGATCAGTTAAAGCGGGTTAATGAGAGAGTTAATTCCAATCAGTATTTTATTAATCAAAATACGCAGAATATCTCAGATAACTCAAGCCGTATTGGTGCCAATGCACGAAATATCACAAAAATACAAGGTGATATTACTACTAATAAGAATGATATTAACACTATCAATAATACTCTTGAAAAAGGGCTCTATTTTAGCAGCGATACAGGTGCTTCGATTAAGAGAAAATTAGGTGATACTCTAGTCATTAAAGGCGGTGCTACAGGGGCATTATCCGATAATAATATTGGTGTTGTATCCGATGGTACCGGTAGATTGACTGTAAAGTTGGCAAAATATTTAACAGGATTAGAGAGCGTTAATGCAGGAAATACTACTATTAGTAAAAATGGTTTGAGTGTAGGTGCTAGAACCTATGTAACACCTGATGGCATCAATGCTAATAATCAAAAGATTACTGGTGTTGCTAATGGTACAGCGCCTAACGATGCGGTTAATTTCAGTCAATTACAAAGTGCTATCGGTGGTACTGCAAAGGCGACTACAGTAAAATCAAAGGATGCAAATGTAACCGTAACAGAAGGTGCCAATGTGAATGGTGGTAAGGAATACACTGTTGGATTGGGCAATAAACTTGCGGTAGGTACGGCACATCCTGTAACTGTGGACGGAACCGCAGGAACTGTAACAGGACTTACTAATGCTGCTTGGAATGTAAATAATCCACAAGCCGTAACTGGTCGTGCTGCAACGGAAGATCAGTTAAAAACTGTTAATACGCAAGTCAATACAAATAAGGATAAAATAGCTCAGAACACAACTGACATTGCTCAAAATGCGACTGATATCGGTAAGAATAAACAAGATATAACTAAGAACAAGACTGATATAGCTCAAAATACTACTGATATCGGTAAAAATAAGACTGATATTGCACAAAACAAGCAAAATATTACTCAGAACACACAAGATATTGCGACTAATAAAAATGCTATCTCTACAATCAATACAACTATTGCTAAAGGTCTAAATTTTGATGGAGACAGCGGTGCTGTAATTAACAAACAGTTGGGCGATAAGCTTAGCATCAAGGGCGGTGCAGCGGCTGCGAATTTGACGGATAATAATATCGGTGTCGTATCTGATGGCAGCACATTAAATGTAAAACTAGCTAAAACATTAACCGGTTTGGATAGCGTAACGGCTGGGGGTACAACTATCAATAGTAGTGGTTTGACCGTAGGCGGTAAGACCTATGTAACTCCGAACGGTATTAATGCGAATGACAAGAAAATAACTAATGTTGCTGATGGTGAAGTGGCGGCTAATTCCAAAGATGCAGTTAACGGCGGTCAACTTCATGCGGCTAAAACCGAATTAAATAACAACATTAATGATGCTAAAACTGAATTAAACAAAAATATCGGTGATGCCAAAACTGAACTCAATAAAAATATTAATGACGCTAAAACTGAACTGAATGGCAATATAGATAATGCTAAAACCGAGCTAAACAATAATATATCGACTGCGAAGAATGATGTGATTAATACAGGTCTCAAATTTGATGCGGATACAGGCGGTGCTAAGACCAATAAATTGGGTTCCAAGGTAACGGTAAACGGCGATGATAATATCACGACAGAAATCAGCCAAACTGGTGACGATACTAAGATCGGTCTTAAATTAAAGAAAGATCTCAATGTTACTACTATTACTGCTGCTGATACTGTGAAAGCCGGCACTGTGACTATGGGCAAACAATCAGGTGGTGCAGGCGGTGCAAACGGTAACTTTGTAACAGGGCTCGATAATAAGTCTTGGAACGCGGATAATCCTCAAGCTGTAAGTGGTCGAGCTGCTACGGAAGATCAGTTGAAATCCGTTAATGATAAGGTCAATACAAATGTAACCAATATCAATAAAGGATTAAACTTTAACGGCGATAGCGGTGCTGCGATTAATAAAAAATTAGGCGACACTGTTACCATTAAAGGTGGTGCTATGGCGGATCTTACGGATAATAATATCGGTGTCGTGTCTGATGGCAGCACATTAAATGTGAAACTAGCTAAAACATTAACTGGTTTGGATAGCGTAACGGCTGGTGGAACAACTATTAATGGTAGTGGTTTGACCGTAGGCGGCAAGACCTACGTAACGCCAAACGGTATCAATGCAAATAATCAAAAGATTACCGGTCTAGCAAAAGGCACAGATCCTACTGATGCGGTTAACTTCAGTCAGTTGCAGGATGCTATCGGTGGAACTGCTAAGGCAAGTACTGTGAAAGCTAAAAACAGCAATATCACTGTAGATGAAGGTACAAATGCAGCCGGCGGTAAGGAATATACTGTCGGATTAGGGGATAAAATCACCTTAGGAACTGCTAATCCTGTATCTGTGGATGGTACTGCAGGCACGGTAACTGGTCTTACCAATACTGCTTGGGATGTAGATAATCCACAAGCCGTAACTGGTCGTGCTGCAACGGAAGATCAGTTGAAATCTGTTAATACGCAAGTTAATACGAACAAGGATAAAATAGCTCAAAACACAACTGACATTGCTCAGAATACGACTGATATTGGTAAGAATAAACAAGATATAACTAAGAACAAGGCTGATATTGCTCAAAATACAACTGACATCGGTAAGAATAAGACTGATATTGCACAAAATAAGCAAAATATCGCTCAAAATACGCAAGATATTACGACTAATAAAAATGCTATATCCACAATCAATACGACTATTGCTAAAGGCCTTAACTTTGATGGAGATAGCGGCGCTGTAATTAATAAACAGTTGGGTGATAAGTTATCTATTAAAGGTGGCGCCGCAGCTGCAAACTTGACGGACAATAATATCGGTGTCGTATCTGATGGCAGTACGTTAAACGTGAAGTTAGCTAAAACATTAACTGGTTTGGAAAGCGTAACAGCTGGTGGCACTATCATCAATAGTGTTGGTTTGACCGTAGGTGGTAAGAATTATGTATCTCCAAATGGTATCAATGCGAACGACCAAAAGATTACCAATGTTGCTAATGGCGATGTGGCGGCTAACTCCAAAGATGCGGTGAACGGCAGTCAATTGCATGACATTAAAACTGAGTTAAATAAAAACATTAGTGATGCTAAGACTGAGTTGAATAAAAATATTGGTGACGCAAAAACTGAACTTACCAACAAAGGCCTTCGTTTTGACGCAGATAATAACGCTGAAAAAACGAATAAACTAGGCTCCAAGGTAACGGTAAACGGCGACGACAATATTACGACAGAAATTAGTCAAACTGGTGACGATACGAAGATTGGTCTTAAATTGAAGAAAAATCTTAATGTTACATCTGTTACGGCAGCGGAAACTGTGAAAGCCGGGACTGTAACCATGGGTAAACAATCTGATGGTGTAACCCCTGCTACTATGGGTAACTACGTAACAGGTCTTGATAATAAGACATGGAGCGTAACTAATCCGACTGCTGTCAGCGGACGTGCTGCAACAGAAGATCAATTGAAGACAGTTACTGAAGCCATCACAACTCAAGGCGCTAATGCAACGGACTTTAGTCTCGTTGCAAATCCTGCGGCAGGTTCCAATGGTGACTATACTGTAGATGCCAACGGTGACGTGGCATTGACAGTTCAAGATAAGAACCATCCGGATAAAACAAAAACCGTAACGATTAAAGATGTAGCGTCTAAATCCGAAGTGGATAAAGGCTTGAACTTTGACGGTGACTCTGGCACAACTATCAACAAGAAGCTAGGTGGTACTGTTGCCATTAAAGGCGGTGCAGCGGCTGCTAACTTGACGGACAATAATATTGGTGTCGTATCTGATGGCGGTGTGTTAAATGTGAAACTAGCGAAAACATTAACTGGTTTGGACAGCGTAACAGCTGGCGGTACAACCATCAACAGTGGAGGTTTGACCGTAGGCGGTAAGACTTATGTATCTTCAAACGGCATCAATGCGAACGACCAAAAGATTACCAATGTTGCTGATGGTAATATTGCTGCTAATTCCAAAGATGCGGTTAACGGCGGTCAATTACATGAAGCTAAAACTGAGTTAAACAAGAATATCGCTGATACAAAGACTGAATTAAATAAAAACATTGGTGATACTAAAACCGAATTAAACAAAAATATCGCTGACACTAAAACTGAACTCAACAATAATATTAATGACGCTAAGACTGAACTTACCAACAAAGGCCTTCGTTTTGATGCGGATAATAACGCTGAAAAAACTAATAAACTAGGCTCTAAGGTAACGGTAAACGGCGACGATAACATCACCACAGAAATTACACAAACCGGTGACGATACGAAGATCGGCCTAAAATTGAAGAAAGATCTTAACGTTACCACTGTTACGGCAGCGGAAACTGTGAAAGCTGGTACGGTAACTATGGGTAAACAATCTGATGGTGTAACCCCTGCTAATACGGGTAATTACGTAACAGGTCTTGATAATAAGTCATGGAGTATTGATAACCCTACAATTGCATCTGGCCGTGCAGCAACGGAAGACCAATTGAAAACGGTTAGTGATGAAGTTAAGAAACAAGGTGCCAGTGCAACGGACTTCAGTCTCGTTGCGAATCCTACGGCAGGCTCCAATGGTGACTATACTGTAGATGCTAACGGTGACGTGGCATTGACAGTTCAAGATAAGAACCATCCGGATCAAACGAAAACCGTAACGATTAAAGATGTGGCGTCTAAATCTGAAGTGGATAAAGGCTTGAACTTTGATGGTGACTCAGGTACGACTATCAATAAGAAGCTAGGTGGTACTGTTGCCATTAAAGGCGGAGCTGCGGCGGCAGATTTAACGGATAACAATATTGGCGTTGTATCTGATGGCAATACATTGAACGTGAAGTTATCAAAAACATTGACCGGCTTGGACAGCGTAACAGCCGGCGGTACAACCATCAATGGTGGCGGTTTGATCGTAGGCGGTAAGACCTATGTATCTCCAAACGGCATCAATGCGAACGATCAAAAGATTACCAATGTTGCTGATGGTGACGTGGCGGCTAACTCCAAAGATGCGGTTAACGGCGGTCAATTGCATGACGCTAAAACTGAGTTAAATAAAAATATTAGTGATGCTAAGACCGAGTTGAATAAAAACATTGGTGATACTAAGGCAGAATTAAATAAAAATATTAGCGACGCTAAGACCGAGTTGAATAAAAATATCGGTGATACCAAGACTGAGCTCAATAAAAAAATTGGTGACACCAAAACTGAACTCAACAAAAATATTGATGATGCTAAGACTGAACTTACCAATAAAGGTCTTCGTTTTGACGCGGATAATAACGACGAAAAAACGAATAAACTGGGCTCCAAGGTAACAGTAAACGGCGACGACAATATTACGACGGAAATCAGTCAAACCGGTGACGATACGAAAATCGGTCTTAAATTGAAGAAAGATCTTAATGTTACATCTGTTACTGCTACGGAAACTGTGAAAGCTGGCACTGTAACCATGGGTAAACAGTCCGATGGTGCAACCCCTGCTAATACTGGCAACTACGTGACTGGCCTTGATAATAAGACTTGGAATGCAGGTAATGTTGTATCCGGTCGTGCTGCAACAGAGGATCAATTGAAACAAGCCTTGGCAGGTCAAACTGATACAGGTCTTAAATTTAATGCCAATGTAGGCGGTGTACAAACCAATAAATTAGGCTCTATCGTGACCGTACAAGGGGAAGGCAAAGCTGCTGATACCGACTATAGCGGTGATAATATTAAGACTTTCATCAAACAAGATGCAGCAACAGGTAATACGACTATCGACGTGAAGATGAATAAAAACCTTAAGGCTGAATCCGTGAAAGTCGGCAAAGACGGTAAAGATGGGGTATCTCTTACAGGCCCAGATGCGGCGAATGGCACTGACGGTAAGGTAGCTGTTACAGATAAAAACGGCAAGGATGCTGTGTCCATGTCCGGTAAAGACGGTGTTGGACACATCGGTTTAAGCGGTAAAGACGGAAAAAGTGTGGATATTACCGCTGAAAAAGGCGCTGCTAATCTCAATGGAGATGAAATCACGCGCATTAAATACCAAGATGAAAATGGCACAACCCATGAAGTGGCAAGCAAAGATGATGGTATGGCATACGGTGGCGACTCCGGTACTACCATCAAGAAGAAACTTAATGAACAATTGGACATTAAGGGTGGTGTTACCAATGAATCTGAGTTGACCGAAAACAATATTGGTGTTATTAGTAAAAATAATATTCTTAATGTTCGTTTAGCAAAAAATCTTAAAGGCCTGGATTCCATAACTTTCAACAATGGCACTAATGGTGTAAACGGTAAAACCGTTGTTAATGGTGAAGGTATGACCGTTCAGGATAAGGACGGCAACCCGTTGACTGCTGTTACAAAGGACGGCGTGAAGATTACTAATGGTCCATCTATGATGAAGGATGGTATTGATGCAGCCGGCAATAAGATTGCAAATGTAGCTGACGGTACAAATCCTAAAGATGCAGTTAATAAATCTCAATTGGATAAAGCTGCAGCCGCTGCTACGGCAATCGTAACAGAAGGTAATAATATCAAAGTAGATAAGACCACTAATGGTGATGGATCTACAAATTACAAAGTGAGCCTCAAAGACCAAATAACAATGGGATCTGATGCTACGAAACAAATTGCGATGGATGGTACAACCGGTACGATCAAAGCCGGTGACAAGGTTACAATCGACGGCAATAAAGGCACCATTAAAGCCGGTGATAAAGTTGAAATCGATGGCGATAAGGGCACAATCAAGGCTGGTAATGTGGCGATTGACGGTACAAACGGTACGATTAAGGCCGGTGACAAGGTAACTATTGATGGTAAAGATGGTAAGATTGCAGCAGGTAAGGTCTCTGTTGATGGCAAGGACGGTCATGTGACAGGTTTGGAAAACAAAGATTGGGATCCTAACAATATCACAAGCGGTCGTGCTGCTACAGAAGATCAATTGCAGAAGTCCCATAAAGCCTTGGATAATAAGATTAATAACTTAGGTGATGACATTACGAAGAAAGGCATGGATTTTGCCGGTAATACAGGTGATTTCCACCGTGATTTAGGTCAAAAGGTTACCATAAAAGGTGAAGGCCAAGGGGCCGATAGCGACTATTCTGGCGAAAATATCAAAACAGTAGCCGAAAATGGTAATGTTACTATTAAAATGGCTAAGAATCTTAAGACCGACAGTATTACTACCAAAACAGTTACTGCTGATACGGTCAATACTGATAAGGTGAAAGTCGGCAAAAATGGTCAAGATGGCGTTTCCATTACAGGTCCAGACGCTGCGAATGGTACAGACGGCAAAGTAGCTGTTACAGGTAAAGACGGTAAAGATGCTGTATCTATGTCGGGCAAAGACGGCGTTGGTCACATCGGTTTAACTGGCAAAGATGGTCGCAATGCGGATATAATTGCTGATAAGGGTGATTCTGATCTCGGAGGCAATGCTATTACTCGTATTAAGTACCAAGATGAACAGGGCAAGACACATCAAGTGGCAACCAAAGACGATGGTATGAAATACGGTGGCGATTCCGGTAATGTGATTAATAAAAAGCTTAACGAACAGGTAAACGTAGTCGGTGGCATTACTGATGCTAACAAGTTGACTACAGAAGATAATGTAGGCGTCGTATCTGACGGTACTAATCTTAAAGTTCGTATGGCGAAAGATTTGAAAGGTCTTACGTCAGTAACGACTAAGGATGCTGGTGGTAACTCTACGGTTGTGAACGGCAGTGGCATAACCATTACTCCTGCTAGCGGTAACACTGTAAGTCTTACTAAAGATGGATTGAATAACGGTGGTAAAACAATTAGCAATGTAGGTCCTGGTGTAAACGGCACGGATGCGGTTAACGTAAATCAATTGAAGGGAGTTACGGAGGGAATGGCTAATGCTATTAATTCCGTAGCGGGCGAAACGCAACGTGTAGGTGCTCATGCGGCAGCTATGTCTGCGTTGAAACCGATTCAATATGATCCGTTAGAACCAACTCAAGTGATGGCTGGTATCGGCAATTACAGAGGTGAAACCGCAGCGGCGTTAGGTGTTGCTCACTACACATCGGAAGATACTATGTTCCATGCAGGAGTATCTGTTGGTAGTCGTCATAATATGGTGAATGCTGGTGTAACTCGTAAATTCGGTTCTTCTGATGAGAAGAAGGCTATTCCTGAGCGTTACAAGGGTGGCCCTATCAGCTCTATGTACGTAATGCAGGATGAAATGACTGCTTTGAAAGCTGAAAATGCACGCATGAAAGCGCAGGATGAAAAATTAACTGCAGATTATGCGGCATTGAAAGAAGACAACCTTCGTCTACAGAAAGATAACGAAGAAACTAAACGACAATTAGCTCTTATTATGAGTCGTTTAGGCATGTAAATCATATAAATTTCATTTTATATTCATGTGGTAAAATCTGTTGATGCACCAGAAAATACCCATGAAGATTAGATGATTTTAACTCTATATGGTATATAAAATGAAAGAACGAAAGTCTACTGTGAAAAGACTTTCGTTCTTTTTTTGTATTTGACTTCACAAACCTTTCATAATAGTGTATAATACAGAACATATAATTTTAATCGAAAATTATGAATGTGATTAATTTACTATAAAATCATTAGTTTTAGATTATAAGTGTTGTTTGGCCCATTGTAGCAAGGGTTTTTATGATTGAAAATATATTTAAATGAGTAAGAAAATCAATTTTTAAAAGAAGTTTAAAGTTCTGAAAATAAATGAGCGAAATGTGAAAAAAATATATTTACATTCATAAACTAATCTGATATTTTATATGTATAGTAATTAAATTTTTGATGAAAATTTTATTATTTTTAGTGTTTTAGTGTTGGTTTTAGAATCCCTTATAAAACTGTGTGAAAGGTAGGTACTACTAAATGAATCGTATTTATAGGGTAATTTGGAGTCAGGTACGGGGCGCATATGTCGTTGTATCTGAAATCGCAAAAAGCCATACTCGTGGCTCCAAAAGCTTTGTTAGTAATTCCGCTAAAGCTTCGGTAAAAGTTGGCTTGGCGGCTATGGTTTTAACTTGTGGTAGTGGGTTGATTTCGGGTGTTGATGCAGCGCCTAACAGAGGCCTTTCTTTGGCTCCTGGTGAAGGTCCTAATGATGGTGGGTTTACATATTTATATCCTAGCCAAAATTCTCCTTATATTCAAATGTATGATTACAAAACACCGGGGAATCCAGGACAAGGATATTTATATACAAATAATAAGGTGTTTGGCATCCAAATCGGTAACAATGCGAATGCCCGTGCTAATGATGGTTCTGTGTCTGGTATTTCTATCGGTGACTATTCCCAATCTCGTGCGTTGGGTATCGGTTTAGGCCACTATGCTCAATCTGAACAAATCGGTGCTATTGCTGTTGGCTCTGCTGCGAAGGCAAAAGGCTTTAACTCTTTGGCGATGATGCGTCAAGCCTATGCAGGCGAACAATATGCGGCAGCTATTGGTACGGCAGCATCTGCACAAGGTAAAGCGAGCTTGGCTATGGGTCACTCCGCATTAGCAACAGGTGATCAATCTATTGCTATTGGCTCTGCAAATCCAACACCAATGAAGGATGATAAAGGTACACCGTATACAGCATATGACGGAACTACTAATACTCAAGCTAATGCAGCTCGTTCTATTGCTATCGGTCAAGGTGCTAAATCAGATACTGAAGATAGCGTAGCTATGGGTACTAGTGCGTATGTAGCATCAGGTTCAAATTATAAAGGTGAAGGTTATGTAAGAGGCGTAGCCATCGGTAACCGTGCTACATCTAAAGGCATTCAAGGCGTAGCTATCGGTAATACGGCTGCTCATTACCGCGATAATGCAGTGGCAATCGGTAATGCTGCTACAACTTACGCAAAAGACGGCGTTGCCATCGGTAACAATGCTGAATCCGGTATTCAAAATGACCCGACTGTTAAAGTAAATAACTCCGTTGCTGTAGGTAACTCTGCACGTGCTCATGGTGGTTCCGGCGTTGCTCTTGGTAATGATACATATGCATTGGGCGGATCTTCTGTGGCTGCAGGTAATGCGGCATGGGCATTAGGTGAACGTTCTACAGCTATCGGTAATAATGCTCATTCCGAAGGTTACGGCTCTATTGCTATGGGTCGTGAAGCGAGTGCTTTGAGTACTCAAGATGGGGATAAGAAAAATGTTGTAGCTATCGGTGATGATGCACAAGCAACTGGTTCCCGTTCCATCGCATTGGGCGTAAGCGCTCAAGCTGGTACATTAGAACGTGTACGTGATCGTAGCGTTTACAAAGATAATCCTGAATTAATCACTAAACTTAAAGCTCAAAAAGAAGTAACTGATGCGGTAGCAATCGGTAGCGAAGCAAGTGTACAAGAAAACGAAGGCTTAGCTCTCGGTAGCAAAGCAACAGTAAATCACGTTCGTGGCGTTGCCTTAGGTGCTAATTCTGCAACAGCTGCTCCTGTAAGTACTGCTAGTGAAACAATTAACGGTTTGAAATACAACTATGCAGGTGGTAGTGCTGATTCCACAGTTAGCGTAGGTAATACTTCTACAAAACGTACAATTACTAATGTTGCTGCTGGTCGTGTAAGCGCACAATCTACAGATGCTATTAACGGTAGCCAATTATATGGCGTTGCTAATGCAGTAGGTAATGTAGCTAACAGCAATAAGAATATCTTGGGCGGTAATGCTCAGGTTGACCAAAACGGTTCTATCACCATGACTAATATTGGTGATACAGGTAAAAACACTGTTCATGAAGCTATTAAATCCGCAAACTCCGGTTGGGAACTTCAAGTTAATGGCCAAAAGGTTAAAGATGTAAAAGCTCCAGACCGTACAGTGAACTTTAACGCTGGTAAAAATATTAAATTAGAAGGCGCCGGAGACAATGTTACAGTTGCAACAGTTGATAATGCAAACTTCAACTCCGTTACAACTGGTAGCGTATCTATGAGCAAAACCGGTATCAATGCTGGTGGTTATCAAATTACCAATGTACAATCTGGCGGTGATACATTAACAAATGCGGCTAATATCGGTGATATTTCTCGTATTGCTGCAAAATACGATAAATACTTGCAACGTGGTTCTGCAACGTATGAAGCAAACGGTAATGGCAAGATTAACATGACCGGTACAAATGGTTTGACTGCTGAAGTAACAGGTTTGAAAAACACGTATGTTACATCTGGTACAGTATCCAATGACGGTAAGAGATTGACATTGACACGTAATGACAATCAAACATTCGATGTTGATATCTCTAAAATCTCTAATGGTCTTTCCAAAACTGACTACCGTTTGATTGCAAACCCTGCAGCAGGTAGCAATGGCGAATATAAAGTAGCTGCTGATGGTAGCATGACATTGACTGTTGCTGATGCTGATGGTTCCAACCCTAGACAAGTTAAGTTGACGAACCTTGCTTCTAAAGAGCAACAAGATATCAATACTACTAATATCACAAATAACACTAACAAAATCGCTAAAGGCTTAAGCTTCCAAGGCGATAACAATGTTAAAATCAACAAACAACTTGGCGATACTTTAGGTATTACAGGTGGCGCTACAGGTGCTTTGTCTGACAACAACATCGGTGTTGTAGCTAAAGACGGCAATCTAAATGTTAAGTTGGCAAAAGACCTAACAGGTTTGAACAGCGTAACTGCAGGTTCTGTTCGCGTAGGTACACATAGCGATAATAAAAACTATGTAACTGGTTTGGACAATAAAGAATGGAATGTTCAAAACCCTACCATCACATCTGGTCGTGCAGCAACTGAAGATCAGTTGAAAAAAGTGTCTGATGAAATCAAGACTACTAATGCAGCTAAAACAGATTACCGTTTGATCAACAATACAAACTCTGCAGACGGTTCTTACTCTGTAGAAAACAACAAGGTTGATTTAAAAGTTAAAGATGAAGCTCATCCTAACAGCCCTGCAAATACAGTAACAATCAATAACATCGCATCCAAAACTGAATTGGATAAATTGACAGAACGTGCTGTTAAATATGATCTTAACGGTACTACTGTTAATAAAAACAAGGTTACGTTGGAAGGCCAAGGCGGTACAACAATTACTAACTTGAAAGCTGGTGAAGTATCCTCTACTTCTACAGATGCTGTAAATGGTAGCCAATTACATGATGTAAAAATCGAAGCAGGTAAACATTCTAAAGTTACTGTTTCCGATGATAACCTCAAATTGACAACAACTCCTGCTACAAGCACTGAAGGTGCTAAATATGATCTTCGTTTGAATAACAAAGTGACATTAGGTAGCGGTAACAATCAAGTAGTTCTTGATGGTACTGCAGGCAGAGTAACTGCTGGTGGCGTTGTAATGGGTGCTCAAACTGTTCAAAATACGAAACATGCAAGCGAAACTGGTAATTATGTGACTAACTTGAATAATAAGAGCTGGGACTCCACATCTATCGTATCCGGTCGTGCAGCGACTGAAGATCAGTTGAAAAAAGTTAGCGAACAAATTACCCAACAAGGTAGCAGTGCAACTGACTATCGTCTTGTAAGAAACTCCAGCGCTGACGGTTCCTACAAGGTAAACGACAATGGTGAAGTATCCTTGACTGTAGAGGATAAAAACCATGCAGGCGTTAAAGAGCAAGTTACAATTAATAACATTGCATCCAAGACTTCTGTAGATAAATTGACAGATCGTGCTGTTAAATACGACATCAATAACGGTGTTGTTGATAAAACTAAGGTAACATTGGAAGGCGCTAATGGCACTACTATTACAAATGTAAAAGACGGTGCTGTAACAGCTACATCCACAGATGCTATTAACGGCAGCCAATTGTTCAAGACTAAAGAAGAATTGATCAATAAAGGCATGAAATTCGGTGCTGACTCCGGTAATGTAATCAATAAAAAACTTGGCGAACAAGTAAACGTTAAAGGTGGCATTACAGAAGCATCCAAATTGACTGCTGAAGACAATATCGGTGTTGTATCCGATGGCTCTAACGACTTGAAAGTTCGTTTGGCAAAAGACCTTAAAGGTTTGAACAGCGTAACTGTAGGTGATACAAAAGTTACTTCCAACGGTGTAACTATCAGCAACGGTGCTACAAACAATGCATCTGTATCCCTTACTAAAACTGGTTTGGATAACGGTGGTAACAAGATTACTAACGTTGCTCGTGGTACAATCGATAGCGATGCAGTAAACTTGGCGCAATTGAAAGAAGTATCCAACAGTGCATCTGCAGCAAATACAAAGGTAGCTGAAGGTAAAAACATTAAAGTTGATGAAAGCATCGACAATGTAACTAAAGCTAAAACATATACTGTAGGCTTGAAAGATGAAGTAACATTAGGCGCAGGTAATACAGCTATCAATATCAACGGTACAACAGGTATCGTGAAAGCCGGCACTGGCGATAATGCTGTGACTATCAATGGCACAAATGGTACTATCAACTCCGGTAAAGTGACTATTAATGGTACTACAGGTACTGTTAATGAATTGACTAACAGAACTTGGAATTCTAAAGCTATTACTAATGGTCAAGCTGCTACAGAAGATCAATTGAAAGTAGTAGACAATAAAATTGATACTACAAAAACTGAAATCGTAGAAAAAGGCTTGAATTTCCAAGGCGATGCAGGTACTGCAATTCATAAAGACCTTGGTCAAACATTGAAAATCTCTGGCGGTCAAGCTGATGCATCTAAACTTTCAGAAAATAACATCGGCGTAGTTAATAACAACGGCGTATTGAATGTTAAACTTGCTAAAGATTTGACAGGCTTGAACAGCGTAACAACTGGTGCTACAACTATTAACAACAATGGTTTGACAATCGGTGGTAACACATTTGTTACAAGCAACGGCTTCAATGCTAACGATACTCAAATCACAAACGTGAAAGCTGGTACAGAGGATAACCATGCAGTTAACCTTAAACAGTTGAAAGAAGTATCCAATAACGCAGCGGCAGCTAAAACTGTTGTAAAAGCAGGTAAAAACATCAATGTAACTGATTCTGAAGATCCACTTACTAAAGCTAAGACTTATACAGTTGGTTTACAAGACACAGTAACATTGGGTTCTGGCAATACTGCTGTTAATATCGACGGCACAAAAGGTATTGTGAAAGCTGGCGAAGGCAATAATGCTGTAACTATCAACGGTACAAACAGCACAATTGATGCTGGTAACGTAGCGATTGACGGTGTAACAGGCAATATCAATTCCGGTAAAGTTCTTGTTAACGGTGCTAAAGGTACTGTAAACAACTTAACAAATATCACTTGGGATGCTGACCATATCACAAGCGGTCAAGCTGCAACAGAAGATCAATTGAAAGTTGTTGATAAGAAAATTACTGACAATGGTAGTAACTTGACTAAGAAGGGCTTGAACTTCAAAGGCGATGACGCTACAAGTATTCATAAAGATCTTGGCGAAACATTAGATGTTGTAGGTGGTACTTCCGATAAAGCTAAATTGTCTGACAATAACATCGGCGTGGTATCTGAAAACGGTAAGTTGAATGTTAAACTTGCTAAAGAGTTGACTGGCTTAACAAGTGTAACAACTGGTGCTACAACAATTAATAACGAAGGTTTAACAATTGGTGGTAAGAAATTCGTTACAGCTAACGGTTTTGATGCTAACAATACACAAATCAAAAACGTAAAAGCTGGTACTGACGGCAATGATGCAGTTAACTTGAATCAATTGAATGAAGTTAAAAATGCGTCTAACACTACAGTTGAAGGTAGCGAAAACATCAATGTTAACTCCACAGTAGACCCTAATACAAAAGCTAAAACTTACAAAGTAGCATTGAAAGACAATGTAACTTTAGGTTCTGGCAATAATGCAATCAACATCAACGGTACTACAGGTATTGTAAAAGCTGGTGACGGTGCTAATGCTGTGACTATCAATGGTACAAACGGCACTATCAACTCCGGTAAAGTGACTGTTAACGGTGCTGCTGGTACTGTAAACAACTTGACAAACATTACTTGGGATGGCAAAAACTTCACAAGTGGTCAAGCTGCAACAGAAGACCAATTGAAAATTGTTGATAAGAAAATCACTGACAACAGCACTGACTTGACTAAGAAAGGCTTGAACTTCCAAGCTGATTCTGGCGAAGTAATTCATAAAGATCTTGGTCAAACATTAGATGTTGTAGGTGGCATTACTGAAAAATCTAAATTGTCCGACAACAACATCGGTGTAGTATCCGAAAATGGTAAGTTGAATGTTAAACTTGCAAAAGATTTAACAGGCTTGAACAGCGTAACAACTGGTCAAACAACTATCAACAACGATGGCTTGACAATCAACAACAAACAATTCGTTACAGCTAATGGCTTCAATGCTAACAATACACAAATCAAAAACGTAACTGCTGGCGTAGAAGACAACGATGCTGTTAACGTTAAACAATTGAACGATGTAAAAGCTGCATCTAATACAAAAGTAGAAGGTAGCAAAAACATCAATGTTGATGAAACTGTAGATACTGTAACAAAAGCTAAAACTTACACAGTTGCATTGAAAGACACTGTAACATTAGGTTCCGGTAACACAGCTGTTAACATTGACGGTACAAAAGGTATCGTAAAAGCTGGTAACGGTGCGAATGCAGTAACTATCAATGGTGTGAACAGCACAATCAATGCTGGTAAAGTGGCAATCGATGGTGTAACAGGTAACATCAATGCTGGTAAAGTTCTAGTTAACGGTGCAAACGGTACTGTAAACAACTTGACTAACAGAACTTGGGATCCTAATAACATCACTAACGGTCAAGCTGCAACAGAAGATCAATTGAAATCTGTAGATCAAAAAGTTACAGACAACAGTAAGAAAGGCTTGAACTTCCAAGCTGACTCTGGTGAATTAATTCATAAAGACCTTGGTCAAACATTGGATGTTGTAGGTGGCGTTTCTGATAAAGCTAAATTGTCTGATGGCAATATCGGTGTTGTATCCGAAAACGGTAAGTTGAATGTTAAACTTGCAAAAGATTTAACAAACTTGAACAGCGTAACAACTGGTCAAACAACTATCAACAACGATGGCTTGACAATCAACAACAAACAATTCGTTACAGCTAATGGCTTCAATGCTAACAATACACAAATCAAAAACGTAACTGCTGGCGTAGAAGACAACGATGCTGTTAACGTTAAACAATTGAACGATGTAAAAGCTGCATCTAATACAAAAGTAGAAGGTAGCAAAAACATCAATGTTGATGAAACTCAAGATCCTACTACAAAAGCTAAGACTTACACAGTGGCATTGAAAGATACTGTGACATTAGGTTCCGGTAACACAGCTGTTAATATCGATGGTACAACTGGTATCGTAAAAGCTGGTAACGGTGCGAATGCAGTAACTATCAATGGTGTAACAGGCAACATTAATGCAGGTAAAGTTCTAGTTAACGGTGCAAACGGTACTGTAAACAACTTGACTAACAAAACTTGGACTCCAGGAAATATTGTTTCTGGTCAAGCTGCAACAGAAGATCAATTGAAAGTTGTAGATAGCAAAATCGATAAGAACACTGAAAACTTGACTAAGAAAGGCTTGAACTTCCAAGCTGATTCTGGCGAAGTAATCCATAAAGATCTTGGTCAAACATTGGATGTTGTAGGTGGCATTACTGATAAAGCTAAATTGTCTGACAACAATATCGGTGTGGTATCCGAAAACGGTAAGTTGAATGTTAAACTTGCAAAAGATTTAACAGGCTTGAACAGTGTAACAACTGGTCAAACAACAATCAACAACAATGGCTTGACTATTGGTGGTAATACATTTGTTACAAACAACGGCTTCAATGCTAACAATACGCAAATCAAAAATGTTAAAGCTGGTACAGAAGATAGTGATGCTGTTAACCTTAAACAATTGAACGAAGTAAAAGCTGCGTCCGATACTAAGGTAAAAGGTAGCAAGAATATTCACGTTGAAGAAGAAATCAACGATCTTACAAAAGCTAAAACATACACTGTAAACTTGAAAGACACAGTGACATTGGGCTCCGGTAGTACATCAGTTCATTTCGATGGTACAACAGGTATCATTAGAGCTGGCGAAGGTGCTAATGCTGTAAATATCAATGGTACAAACGGTACAATCAACTCCGGTAAGGTAACTATCAACGGTGGTTCTGGTACTGTTAACGATTTGACTAACAGAACTTGGGATCCTAATAAGATTACTAATGGTCAAGCTGCGACAGAAGATCAATTGAAAGTTGTAGACAACAAAATTGATAAAAACACTGAAGACTTGACTAAGAAAGGCTTGAACTTCAAAGGCGACTCCGGTGAAGCTATCCATAAAGACCTCGGTCAAACATTGGAACTCAAAGGTGGCGAATCTGATGCTTCTAAACTTTCAAATGGTAACATTGGCGTAGTTAATGAAAACGGCAACTTGAACGTTAAACTCGCTAAGAACCTTAAAGGTCTTGATTCCGTAACTGTTGGTTCCGATCCAAACAAACAAGTTGTTCTTGATGATAAGGGCGTATCTGTAGGCGGTAAAACTTACATTTCTAACGAAGGCTTAAACGCAAATAATCAAAAGATTACTAACGTGGCAGCTGGTGTAAATGATACAGATGCAGTTAACGTTCAACAGTTGAAGAGCAGCATGGCGGCAGCAACTACAACAGTGAAAGCTGGCGATAGCGGCAATACAACTGTAACAGCTACAACAAATGCAGATAAGTCGAAAACATACACTGTAGATATCAAAAAAGACTTGAACTTACGCAGTGTGATTACCACTACTGACGATAAGAAATTCTCTACTGTAACAAACGGTGTAGGTGTTACAAGCACTGATACATTAGGTAATACGACTGCTCTTACTGCAGGTAATGTGAAAGTATCCGATAATCAAAATAATACAACTCAAACAACAGCTAAAGGTGTACTTGTAGATAATCCAACTAAGGCCACTGAATTGACTGCTGATGGTGTTGTAACTACTGATAAACGGACTAAGAGCACAAGAACAACTGCAGATGGCATGGTAGTTACATCCGGCATGGGTGGTACTAAAGTAACTACTACTGTTAGCAGCAACGGTGTTGCAATTACTACTCCTCCAGCAGGTCAAGGTTCCCCTAAAGATGGTACTGGTGCAGTAACATTGACTAAGGACGGCTTGAACAATGGCGGTAATAAAGTAGTTAACATGGCAAGTGGCTATGCTGAAGGCGAAGATATTAACAATATTGCTGATAATAGCAGCAGCTTAACAAATGGTGCTAACATCGGCGACTTGAAGAAAGGTATCGACGGCCTTAAGAAAGCTGGCTTGGACTTTGCAGGTGATAAAGGTTCATTCCATCGTGACCTAGGTCAAAAAGTGACTGTTAAAGGTGGCGTTACTGATGAAAGCAAACTTTCCACTGCAAATAATATTGGTGTTATCTCTGACAACAACGGTAGCTTGAATGTTCGTTTGGCAAAAGATATTACTGGTATCAATTCCATTACAACTATGGATAACTCCGGTCATACAACTGTGACAAACGGTAACGGTATTACAATCAAAAATAATGGTGGTGGCAGCGTATCCTTAACAAGCTCTGGCTTGAACAACGGTGGTAATAAGATTACTAACGTAGCGCCAGGCGAAATTAGCTCCACTTCTACTGATGCTGTTAATGGTTCCCAACTTAATCGTGTTGCAAACAGCATGAATAATGTTGTAAACGAAGTTCGTCAAGTTGGTGCAATGTCCTCCGCGTTGTCCGCATTGAAACCTATGGCTTATGACCCTTACGAACCTACTCAAATTATGGCAGGTTACGGTAACTACCGTGGCGACTCTGCATTGGCATTAGGTGTGGCTCATTACAAAAATGAATCCATGATGTTACATGCTGGTGTTGCTTGGGCAGGCAGCAATAGTCATATGATGGCAAATGCTGGTGTAACTTGGAAAGTAGGTAACAGAGACGGCGAAGCAGAAACTGCAGATCGTTATCGTAAAGGACCTATCAGTTCTACATATGCAATGCAACGTGAACTTGCTGCAATGAAAGCTGAAAATCAAGGATTAAAAGGTGAAGTAGCTGATTTGAAAGCTGAAAATGAACAAATGAAAGCTAATATTGCTGCAATGATGGCAAGACTAGGTTTATAATACGTTCATACTGAACATTACGGGTTGAGGATTCCCTTTTGGGGGTCCTCCCACCCGATTTAATTCGTTGATAGAAAAGAGGAATATATAATGAAAAAATCCACTTTGCTTGCTTTCACAGCGGCAGTATTATTCGGCAGTGGCGTATTCCATGTTAATGCGGCATCTGCTACATATGATGATCCATTGCTTTTACCAAATCCGGCTAAAGTGCCTACAACAGGTTCTGTTGTATTGGTTCCTGTGGCTAGCCCTCAGGCTGTGCAAGGTATCCATGAATTTGTGAAAGCATGGGAAAATGCGGAAAAACATATTGCTTTAGCTGAAAGCAAAAAGAATAATCATCAAGCGTTAACTAAAGAAGAAGCTAAATGGTTACATTCTAAAGATAAGCATAATTATGCTGATTATTTCCGTAAACATTCTTTAGGTTATGTACATGGCCAAGAAACTGCATTGAACTGGAATGGTGAAAACCGTAATAAAAACGAGTATAGCTATTACACATTCCCTAAATATGATAAGGACCAAGGTTACACAAATAGCTATGGTTACAATGTATTGCGCAGCATGGTTGATCGCATGAATGAATTGCTTCAAAAACAAAAGGCCGTTGGCGGTCCTTTGACTGATGAAGAAGCACAAGCATTGGAAGATGCTATGCTTGATATCATGGCTCAAGATCAAGAACATGTATCTAATGAAGAATTGCGTTATTACATGAACGAAGCAGTTTGGTTTGCTACAAAACAAACTGTAAAAAATATGTCTGCAGAAGAACCTTCTGTTGGCGATATGCACGAAATCAACCTTCGTGAAGCGATTCAAACAGATAACTAATTATCTAATACATATATAATTAAATCTTTATATGTATAACTTTTGTTGTATAGAGTATGCAGATGCAATACCTTATATATAAAAGTTTTTAATATGCAGTGTTGAGACGCAAATAAGGGATTCTATAAATACACTGTTATATAGGCAAGAAGCCGCAACAGAATGCAATATGTATTCTTGTTGCGGCTTCTTTTTATTTTAAATTCTCCTTATATGATATGTGTGGAAACGTGATATAACTCAAGTTTTAAATTTGTAAAATTAGGCTGTGAAAGTGTGTAAAAATAATGGCAAAAATTTTCTGAAATTTATAGTAAAATTTGCCCAAATTTTGTTGACATCAGTATATGGAAATGTTATTATATTCAAGTACCCCATATGAAGGGGCACAGATCTTTGAAAACTGAACAATGATAGGTAATCAATCGAAATGATTGAACATA